>ODAI014082643.1_pt1 | contig 27491 bp, 28 predicted proteins | sample 1539321 | NCBI WGS metagenome assembly ODAI01 (sample SAMN02144231, study PRJEB22623) | gut metagenome | biome: sheep rumen | host: Ovis aries | place: New Zealand
GACTCCGTTCCACTCAATGCCGTGAGCCCGTTTTTCTTCATGTCATATGCAGGCTCACAGCCAGCGGACACAAAGACTATGTATGTCGATCGTCACACGGTGGACATCCATGTGATAGCGGATGTTTCCCCGTCAAGCGTTCCGGTCTTTAAGTACATACAGAAGCTCGAAGAGGCGATGACGGAGGACATAACGATCCCGAAGGAGTACAAGCTGGTGAGACAGTCAAGCGGCGGCGTCCGCACAATTCAGAACGACGAGACCGGCGAAAAACACGCGGTGATGTCGTTCACTTTTTTAATCAGTTACGGATGGAAAATAAAAATATAAAGAGAGGTAAATAATATGGATTACAAAGCACTTATTTTTGCAGATCCGGCAACAACTGCCTATGATGGCGGCGAATACTGCGATTTTGATACGGCCGCGGATATTGTCGCCGGTAAGGATATTCTCCTGGGCGTTTGGAATACAGACGGAAGCAAACTGCTCGCGATTTCTGGGCAGCAGGGGCTGACGATCAACAGAAGCGCCGAAACAATTGAAGTCAATTCCAAGTCCACCGAAGGCGGCTGGAAGGACAGCCTGGCGGGCATGAAGGAGTGGAGCATCGACAACGACGGTCTCTGGGTCGCATCCGATGACGCTCACAAAGCACTTGCGACAGCGTTCAAGAACGGAAACCCGGTCTGCGTCAAGGTTTACAACGGTAAGACAAAGAAAGGCCTCTTTGGGGGTCTGGCAGTTATAACAGACTACCCGATTGAGGCTCCCTATGATGACGCAGTGACTTACAGCATCACGCTCCAGGGTAAAGGCGCGCTCGTTGACTTCTCCATTGACCCGCCCACAAGCGACACAATGCCGGCATAATTGGAGACCAATAAAGACAACGACAGCGGGGAGGCAGCAGCTTTCCCGCTTTTTTCTATATATAAGAAGGAGAATTTCCAATGTTCGAATTAGATGGCAAGACATACCGTCTTCACTATACCATTGACCGCCTCAAAATGATCGAGGCCAGGACCGGAAAGAGCGTGGTCGGAGAGTTTGTTCAGAGTAACGGGGCGCTGCCTTTTGCATCCGTAGAAGCTCATTTTTCATATGCCCTGATATGCGACAGCGACAACCCGGATGTATATGTTTCACCCAAGACCGGAATAGAGATTGCTGATAAGTATATGGAGCAGTACGGATATATGGCTGCGTGTGATCTGATTGCTACGCAGTTACAGGCCGACCTGGGTTTTTTATTCCGCCGGAGTTAATACGATACAAGTATTTCCGTACGGCGGGAAAACAGGCGACAGAAGAAGAAAAGAAATACAGCCGGGAAAAGGAACTTGCTTTTTTCATCGTTGAATTCGGCATGTCAAAGAAGGAATACGGCGAACTGACTCCCACAGAACGGGCCTTTGTCTATAAGGCATGGGAAGAAAAGACCGTGCGAGACACTACCTATATAAGGGACGCGGTCATGAACGCCGAATACAACGTCAACAGAAAGAAAGGGAAAAAGTTCAGAAAGCTTTGGAACCCGGTTGGGTCTCTCACACAGACAGAAAAGAGAACATACGAAGATACAAAGAAGAAGATCCTCGAGATAAAAAAAGAGAAACCGACGAACTGGGTAGAGAAAATATACCAGGTCAACGGCTGGAAATTCAAGAAGAAATAAAGAAGGGAGGCCGCAGAAAATATGGCTGATTATGTATTGGGCGTAGAGATTACCGGCGACGCCTCCGGATTACAAAAAGCCGCGGGAGAAGCCAGCAAGGCGCTCGGCGGCGTACAGGATACCGCTTCAAAGACAGGCAGCGGCGCGGCGCAGTCATTCGCGCAGCAGCTGGGCGGCGGTATTAAAGACGCTTCAAAGCAGATCGGAGAGTTCGGAAAGAGTATGACGATCCTGACGGCTCCGATAACAGCTTTTGGCGCAAAGGGGACGCAGTCCTTCCTTGAAGTCGATAAGACAATGCAGCTGGCGAACAAGACCATGGGGAACACCGCAGAACAGGCGGGGATGTTACAGAGCGCCATGGAACAGGCCGCGTCAAACTCCACTTTTGGGATGCAGGATGCAGCGAAAGCCTCTCTCAATTTTGCCCGTGCAGGCCTGAACGCAGAACAGGCAGCAGCAGCACTTGCCCCGGCGATGAACCTGGCAGCGGGAGAAGGTGGAAACCTTGATACCGTTTCAGCAGGTCTTACAGCAACGATCAACGGCTTCGGGGACAGCTTCGAGAATTCCGGACATTATGCCGATGTATTCGCGGCGGCATGTAACAACAGCGCCCTTGATGTGGACGGCCTGGCCTCTTCCATGAATGTGGCAGCGCCCGTTTTTGCCGCAGCAGGTAAAGACGTAGAAGATGCCGCTCTTTATATGGGGGTCATGGCAAACGCCGGATATGACGCCTCAACAGCAGCGAACAGCCTGAAAACAGGCATGGCAAGACTTGCAAAGCCCGCGAAAGAGGCTTCTGATGCGATGAACACATACCTGGGCGGATGGAGCGCATTCAATGAAGACGGGACGATGAAAAGCTCCCTGCAGATACAAAAAGAGCTGCATGACAGTTTCTCGAACCTGTCCGAACAGGAGCAGATGGCGGCGGCTTCCGCGATATTCGGAAAGAACCAGATGGCGCCCTGGCTGGCACTTATAAATACAGCGCCGGACGATGTCAACGCACTCTCTGACAGCCTAAATAACTGCGAGGGCACAACACAGGAAATGGCGGACGCCATGATGGACGGCGCCGGCGGATCCGTCGAAAAACTGAAAAGCTCCCTTGATGTCCTGGGGACAAAATTCGGAGAGATCATCAGCACAGCACTCATTCCAATGGCAGACAATGTGCAGAAGCTTGTCGATTGGTTTCTGTCACTGGACAGCGGAACGCAGCAGCTGATTGGAACCGTCGCGATGATCATAGCTGTAATCGGACCTCTGGCGATAACGATCGGACTTGTCGGCGGAGCGATCGGGAACCTGATCACGATATTCGGCGCAATTTCCGCGCCGGTCCTTGTTGTGATCGGAGTGATAACACTTCTGGTCGGTGCTTTCATATATTTGTGGAGCACAAACGAAGAATTCCGAACGCGAGTCATGGAGATCTGGAATACGCTCGTTGCTTCCTTCATGGAGTACTTTGCGCAGATTAAAGAGATACTGAACGGAATGGGGATCAACGCGCAGAGCTTACAGGCGATATGGGAGCTCGTATGGGAGGCAATAAGCAGAGCCCTTCTCGTGGCGTTCGATCTTATACAGGGAACAATCAGTTTTGCTCTTGATTATATCATGGGCCTTTTCCACATTTTCCATGGACTCCTGACGGGAGACTGGGACGAGATGTGGGATGGTATCAAACAGATACTGAGCGGGGCATGGGACTTTATAAAAGCCCTGTTCCACGCGGGATGCGATGCGCTCGGTATAGATGCCGGAGCCCTGAAAGAAGACATTAAAGAGAAGTTCACGGAAGTAAAAGAGAAAGTGATCGAGAAAGTCACACAGCTCAAAGAGCGGGCCATAGAAATATGGGAAAACCTCAAAGAGAGCGTCGGCGATAAAGTCGGAGACATTAAGGACACCATCGAAGAAGGCTTCAATGATGCCGTCGAATTTATCACTTCTCTTCCCGGCCAGGCATACGACTGGGGCGCTGACATAATAGAAAATATTGCAGACGGCATATGGGGCGCCATTGGAAGCGTAACAAGCGCTGTTTCATCCGTGGCAGATACAATCTGGTCATATCTGCACTTCTCCGAGCCTGAGATCGGACCGTTGTCGGATTTTCATACGTGGATGCCGGACCTCATGAGCGGTCTGGCGGACGGGATGAAGCACAACATGCCCACACTGAAAGCCGGCGTTGACCTTGTGGCCAACACAATGAGCGGCATTATACCGGGCACAGGGACCGCAGGCAGATACGACGGCGGAGACAACGGCGGCACACACAACAACTGGGGCGGCGTGAACATCGTAGTGAACGCGGCCGAAGGACAGGACGAAGAGGCTGTGGCGGATGCCGTCATGCGCCGTATGTTGGATCTTGTCGCGGCGGAGGTATAAGAAAAATGATTATATACAACGGAAAGAATTTAGAAGATTTTGGCGTCGAAGCAATCGGGCGGGGGAGATACGGCTCCCCGGCCCGTGATATTGAACAAGTACATGTTCCGGGCCTTAACGGAGATCTTCTGTTTGACAGCGGGGGTTTCCTTAACGCAAACATCGAATATCCAGACTGCTGCATTGATCATGATTTTCCCACGAACTTTGCAGCGCTGCGGACATTTCTGCTGGCAGATCCCGGATACCACAGGCTGGAGGACTCATACGCATCGGATGAATTCAGGATGGCAGAATTCAGAGGCCCGCTTACGCCAGATGTTCACACAGGGCGCGGCAACAGGAGCGGGACTTTCACGCTGTCATTTAACGCAACCCCGCAAAGATACCTGAAAGAAGGCGGGGAAGAAAGAGAGATAAAAGACCAGGAAATTATAGAAAACAAGTGGATGCCCGCAAACCCCATTTTCAGGATCATACCTGGAGCGAATAAGACAGTGAACATCGCTGTATTGTCGCCCGGATGGGAATCGTATCGGTACGGTCGTATATCAGTAACGGACAGCACGGGTTCGGATACGATGATATACGAGATTGACATGATACGCGGGACGGCGATCAGATGGGAGGAAGCAACAAGCTATACAAGATATAACGCAGCGTCCTCCGTCACTGGCAATATTCTGAAGATACCGTCCGGGAAATACAAGTGGAGCATTACCGGGACCGGGCAGGTGTTTGTCAAGCCGATGTTTTGGAGGATATAAGAGAATGGTTCCTATTTTATATGAAAGCACAGTCAGGGACATACCGAGAGAAAAGAAAGACGACACCTTCAACCGGATAAACTGGGGGCTCGGACTGATCAAGGATGCTAAAAGCGCTGTTGTAACAGAGGAACTCGGCGGGGATTTTACCGCGGAGGTTGTTCTCCCTGTATCCTCGCAGGTATATCCAGAATTACAGGTAGACAGGATTATCGGCCTATGGTGTCCCTATAAAACATACTACCGCACGCTTGAAGGCGAGCACAGCAAGAACGAGGGAGGCAGACAGCCCTTTCGAATTGTTTCTATCTCTAAACCAATGCGCGGAATGGTCACAGTTAAATGCGAACACGTATCAGCACAGACTAAGCGTATAGTCATACTCCCACGCCTGCAGGGGCCGGTACAGTATCATTATGAGTATTTTAACGACCTGGAAAGGGTTGGCAAGCTGCCTTTTATAGTGGATCTTTCCGAAATTAAGCAGGACAGCCGGTATATAGATGATCTTGTGCCGAAACCCAGGGTTCCGGTATCAATGCGGGATTATCTGCAAGGCAAAGAGGGCTCAATCACGGACATGCATGGCGTTGACTGGATTTACAACGGCTGGGACATTACAGCCGTAAAACAGCGCGGGGAAACGGCGAACCTTAAAATAATGTACGGCGTCAACATGCGGGACCTCAATCAGGAGGAAGAGATCCGGAATGTCAGAACGGCCATGTATCCGTACTGGGTGAAGGAGGACAACGGTGTAAGGACATATGTGGCGCCGTATCAGCGTGATTATGTCAGATGCAAATATGCCGATAATTATGCATACGACCGGATTGAAATATGGGACTGCACGCAGGAGTTTGAAACGGCGCCGACAGTGCAGCAGCTTAAAGATTGGGCAGCGGATTATATGGAGCGCAACGACTGGGGCGTTCCTAATGTGAGCATTACCGTTGACCTGGTGACACAGGCCGGAAGCCTGGGATTTAACGCGGATGCGATCAAAACGCCGGACATAACGGCGGACCAGGAATTATATCTCGGAGACAAAGTCGAAGTTATATTTGAAAGGTTGGGCATAAATACAACTGCACGAGTCAAGAAATACGAATTCGACAGCTTACGAGAAAGATACAAAAAAGTGGAAATTGGAACGATTAAGCCGTCGATAACTAAGTCATTGGCGGCCGTATTTAAAAAGACGGGGGTTAAAATACGATGATATATGAGATACCAATTATACCGGGCAAGATCCCTCCAGTGATCCCCTGCAGTCAGGGAGATGTCAATCGCAAGGTCACATTGCAGATTACCGGTGACACAATCCCGGAAAGCGCGCGCGCATATATCAAGGGAATAAGGCCGGACGGAGCTGCCGTCGAGCAGGGCGTAACGTATGGGACAGGATACAGCGTCGGAATGATCGTCTGGCAGGTGGATAAACTGTTTGCGGAGATTGACGGCGATGTCATATGCGAAGTTTATCTCGAATACGGCACGGAGCTCATCGGGACACAGAATTTTATCCTGCGCGTAGAAAAAGCGGCGTTCGACCCGAACGCTCCCACTCCGTGGTCTAGCGTCACCATCCGAGAGCCCGGGACCTATAACGTCAGGCCCTATGGCGAGGTTATCGTCGATATGGAGGCAGGCCCACAGCCGGAGGGCACGATTGAGATAAAAGAGAACGGAACACACGACGTGGCGGCCTACGCGGCCGCCTCCGTTAATGTCCCGCAGCGAGAAGAACCAAGCGGGGTAAAAGATATCACGGTGAACGGAGACTACGATGTATCCGAATACGCCGGCGCCCATGTGGCGGTTGAAGGCGGGATTACTCCGACAGGATCCGTGACGATCACGGAGAACGGCACGCATTCTGTAACAGAATACAGCGAGGCCGTCGTTGACGTTCATCCGAGCAGCGGAACAAAAACGATCACAGCGAACGGAGAGTATGACGTTGAGGACTTTTCTGCGGCCAGCGTGGATGTCCATCCGACCGGAAAGACCCTCATCATGTCTAACGGGCTGCATAATGTAAGAGACGTCGCAGAGGCAGAGGTGTCCGTCCCCAGCGGTGTTAACTGGTGCGTAACACCGGAAGACTTCGGCGCGGTCGGGGACGGGATCACGGATGACACCGTCGCATTCCAGCAGGCCGTGGACACGGGAAAGACAGTCGTATGCTCCGGCAAATACCTCATTGACGGAATATCCGCGCAAGATGTGGATATTCTTATGATGCAAAAGGCAGAAATTATAAGGAAATACCTCGCGAATGATCCTTTTATAAATATTAACCCTAACCGGGCGAGCGGTGGGTACATCACTAAAAAGTCCTACATTCGCGGTGGGAAGGTAAATGCGCATGACGCCTCCATTGCCATTGCAGTGAATGGCAGCGAGCAATTCATTTTAGAGTCGACGGAAGTCTCGCAGTGTCATATTGGTCTTTATCTGGGGTATCCGGGGAACGGCTCGCCGATATATAACATCGAGTCCAGGATAGACAAAGTCAAGTTTGTTAACAACCTGTCAATATCAGACCATGCACCAGCAGAATACATCGACTCCATTGCCATATACGACGCCGGGACGGACTCGCAGTTTAGCAATATCATCATGGAGAATTTCCACTGGGGAATGCGTGTGGGCGGCAATGCCGAAATTAATAACAGTCATCACTGGATTTCACGTGCAGAAATTTTTGACGGCTCCGTGACATTCCGCGTGGATGAAAGCATCGCCGGATTTTTTACCGACTGCTGTGCTGACTCCATTGAAGCGGCTTTCTCCGTGGCGCCTTACAGCCGGTGTATGGTCAAGGGCATGTCGCAGGTCCGTAACGGCCTGATGCCGGAAAAGACAACGATGTATTATCTTACGGCGGATGACGGAGAGGACCTGGCAGACGCAGCCAAGACGCTCTGGTTTTTCTCGTACGGCAGCGCGCATAGAGGACATCCGAGCGTTCCGACAGTATTTTACGAGGTCTCCGACAATGTTTACAACCGCTACCTGTCACAGGGACCGGCGTATGACAACCGCCTGGTCTTAGAGGGTGCGGCTATATCCAACATGACGGAGGGCGGCCGCCGGAATATTATCCCTTACGGATACCAGGCACTCGGGGCGCTTAAAAACTTTATGGGCACCGTCGATGCTAACCTGTACAGCTTCGATTTCGATGACATAACGGAGAACGGCGCATATACAGCGCAAATGGCGACAGCAACAAACGGCCCGGGGATCAATACCGGCATCAGTAACTTGATAGTATCAGGATATTCGACCGGAAAAATGCAGCTGCTGGTCAACAACAAAGAGGGCATATATTACCGCTTTTATAATGGCAGCTGGCAGCCGTGGAGGCGCCTGGCGGATGTCATCGCCGGCAAGGTCCCGGCGATATACAATTTCTCCGGGGACAGCACCAAGGCATATCTCACTGGATGCGATATCAATAGTCTCACGTCCCCGGGAATGTATGGAATCCAGACAAGCACCGCGAGCAATAAGCCCGCGGCGGTCACAAGTGGAACACTCAATGTGTGGGTCGGAGGCGTATGTGACGAGACCACGCCTATTATGTCACTTGTACAGGCGGCATTCACTAAGGACAGCTTATTTGTAAGAGCCCGCTCTCAGAACAGCGGCGGCGCATGGGTATGGACAGCATGGACACAGATTGGAGGGGCTCCGGACCTCGGGGTGCTGGCAAACTTCCAGGGCTCACAAGCGAAGTCTTGGAAAGACACAGATTTAAATTCACTCAAAGATCCCGGAATGTTCGCATTTAATCCGTCTTCTTCCGCTGTTCTTAACAAGCCGTCCGGATTATCAGGCACAAAGGCCAATGTATGGATTGGCGGCACGCCCAACAGTAAGAGCCAGTTAATTCTAAACGAGGGCGGGCTGTTTTTGAGATTCTACGCGGCAAACACCAACACATGGACGGAATGGACAAAGCTGACGGCGTAAAAAGAAAAAAGAAGAGAAAACACAGGGAAGACTTTTTGCCTTCCCTTTTTTAATATTTTCATTTCCTAACAAAGGAAAATAGAAAGAGAGGGCAAACGAAGTGATAAAGACCGAAAAATACAAAGAAGGCCTCGTAAGAACATACTCAGATGAGGGGTACAAGATCAAACAGGACGGCACAGGAATTGTATACGATGAGGCGATCGACCCGGAAAACAGCGGCAGGACATACACGGAAACGACAGAGCCGGCCGAAGATATGACGGCGGAGCGTCTTCTGAACATCATAACGGGAGGTGCTGAATGATGATCACTATAAAACAGGCACGCGCGATGCGGGCAATAATAGAGGCAAACAGTAAGACAGCGACAGACGAACAGGCAGCGGAAGCGCCGTTCATTCTCCCTGCATGGAACGGAGACGGCGTTCAGTACGAGACCGGCGACAGGGTGCAGTATGACGGCAAGGCTTACAAGGTCTTGCAGACACACACTTCACAGACGGCATGGGATCCCGTTTCTGCTGTTTCCCTGTTTGCAGAGATCCTTATACCGGATCCGGAGACAATACCAGAGTGGAAGCAGCCGGAAAGCACTAACCCGTATATGCGGGGCGACAAAGTCAGACACAACGGGAAAGTGTGGATTTCCGATGTTGATAACAATGTATGGGAGCCCGGCGTTTACGGCTGGACGGAAACGGAGGGCTGAGCGATGGAGCATATAACGGAGGTTATCTTGGCAATATTTGCGAGCACTGGCTTCTGGGCATGCGTGCAGGCGATAATCTTGAAACGCATGGACCGCCGCAGCGCGGAAAGGGCGGCTCTGCTCGGTCTCTTACACGAAAAGCTGGTGGACCAGTGCGAGGCATATCTTAATAAGGGCTATATCTCAGAGGGACAGTACAGAGACCTTGATGAGTATATTTATAAGCCGTACCGGGAGCTCGGAGGCAATGGGACCGGGCAGGCGTACATGGAGCGTGTTCAAGAGCTGATTTTCAACAGAAAAGAAAGGGAAAAGAAATGAACAAAAAAGAGACCACAAAAGAGATGATTATTAGAAAGCTGACATCGAGAAAGCTCTGGGCGGCGATTTGTTCCTTTGTCGTACTGATTATGACGGCGCGCGGGTTTTCCGATGCACAGGCGGCACAGGCATCCGCGATCATAATGGCGGGCGCTGTTGTCCTGGGGTATATTCTCGCAGAAGGCCTGACAGATAAAGCAGGAGCGGAAGCAGGAAAAGAGGAAGAAGAAAAAGAGTATTCCACATCCGCCATTGGCTTTATGGCGGACACGTTCGAAGACGACGGAAAATAAAGAGAGAAAAAGAGAGAGGGAGGCGCTTTCAGGCGCCTCTCCCTTATTATAGACCAACACATATATATAATTATTGATTATATACAGGAGGTTATAAATGACTAACAAATACAACAGACTCCGTGTTTTATATACGCCCGGCGAGACCGTGGCAATAGCACCGCAGGCATACGCCCACAACTCCGGGCAGATACTGGATATATACGGACTGCCTTGTGATGATCAGGCCGTCAAGGTCAGCTTTGCAGCTGAGGGAGATACAGAGGCCGTTCCCGTTGTTGCGACGGTAACAGGCGGCGTTCTTTCCGTCCCTATTCCTGACAGTGTTCTCGCAGGAAGCGGCAGAAATTACAAGGCGCGCGCTTTTTTCCACATTATCGAGACAAACGCCGTAACGACTTTGTATACGGTGATCATACCAGTGATTGACGAGCCGGAAATGGCGGACGAAGAGCCAACCCCGTCACAGCAGGGCGAGATTGACGCTCTCATCACAGCAATGAACACAGCAGCAGGAAGAGCAGAAGAAGCAGCAGAAAAGGCGGAGGCAATACAGGACCTGGACGCGCGCGCGGTGACGCTGGAAGCAGGAGAAGCGGCGACAGTTACAAAAGAGGTCGGAGAGACGGGCGATATAACGCTTGTCTTTGGACTGCCTCGCGGCGAAGCAGGGCCGGCCGGGCCGGCCGGAATGCCCGGAACGCCAGGGCCACAGGGTATTCAGGGACCGGCGGGGGATCCGATAACAATTGAGTCCTATCATCACGCTGGAACTCAGACATATGTGTATTTTTCGGACGGCACTGAACTGGCAATACCGGACGGGCAGCCAGGATCACAAGGGCCGGCAGGACCCGCGGGGAACCCGGGGGAGTCGATCACAATTACATCCGCGGAGCACAACGATGAAACTGGTATAACAGCAATAGTCTTTTCCGATGACACTAAAATTGAGATCCCGGACGGGGCCCAGGGGCCGGCGGGGAAAGACGCGCCTGGCTATTTTACAGTCACACCTGTACAGACAATGGATGTGATCTTGGAATTGTCAAACCCGGGGGCTGTATGGACAAATACTGCCGGTAACAGTTACTCTATTGGCTCTTTAGACGATTATGTGATGGATGCTGACGGAGCCCAGGATAATGTGACTTTTTCGCGCTACAAGGACGACGACCTCGGAGCCTACTATTACACAGCGACGTCTGACACATTAGGGATCACGGTCAAATATTATTACGGCGGCAACTACAAGAAGCATAGTAGTGTCACGTTTACAAACCCGCCAGCTCTTTTCCGCTTGTTGGAAAAGACGGGCGAAGCCGAAACGGGAGAAACAACGGGCGGCGTTGTAGACCTGGCGGACGGATACACGGCCGGCGAAAGCCTCAGAGGGCCGCAGGGGCCGGCGGGCAGTGATTATGTCCTCATAGCGCAGGACAAACAGGACATTGCGGCAGCGGCGGCGGCGCTCCTGGAAAACGGCGACAGCCTCAGCTATTAAGGGGGTGATAATATGGCAGACAAAGTGTATGTAACAAAGGACAAACTCACGGCAGTTGCGGATGCGATCAGGACAAAGGGCGGGACTTCCGCCTCCCTTACACTTGATCAGATGCCGGCGGCAGTGCAAGCGATACCGAGCGGCGGCGGCGAGGACCTTCTACAGCACAGGATCAGCGGAGACGTAAATTATCAGTACGAAAATAATAAGATCACAGCCATAAAGAATTACGCATTCAAGGATGACGATCGTTTAAACCACATGTCATTCCCAAAAGTGACATTCATCGGAGACGAGGCCTTTCGCAATACAACAGGGTTTAACGACGAGCCAGTAATATTCCCGGAGTTAACAACACTCAATCCCGGGGCTTTTCAAAGCTCGTATATCACGGGGTTTACCGCGCCGAAAATACAGTACGCCCATGAAAATGGCCTCTCTGGATCTTCTGTCCGAATAATCGATCTCGGACGCGAAGACAGGACAGACGCAATTTATATCGGGAGCGGGTTTTTTGCCTATTCACAGGTACGGACGATCATTATACGTAATAACGCAGTGGCGACATTAAAGTCGTGGTGTTTTTGCTCATACCTCGAAAATATATACGTGCCAGACGATTTGGTCGCAGAATATAAGGAAGCTACGAACTGGAGTTCGTATGCTGATAAATTCAAACCGTTGAGCGAATACACAGCATAATAGCAAGTAAATAACGATCAAACACGGAGCGCCGGAAACGGCGCTCTTTTGAATTGTATAGAAAAATATAGATTTGTATTGATTTGTGTAGACGGTTCCGGCGTCAGCCTGAGCTTTCTTTTCTTATATATAAAGGAGAAAAACATGAACATAATCAAGAATACAAACTTCACACCCGGAAGGAACTGCGGAAACAGAACAGAGAAAGTGCAGTATATAGTTATTCATTACACAGGATCCGAGGGAACGGCCGCGAATAATGTTTCCTATTTTAATGGAGGAAACCGCGGCGCGAGCGCTCATTACTTTGTTGACCGGTCCGGAGAGATCCGGGAGTATTGTGACCCGGCGAAGTACTATGCATGGCACTGCGGGGGACCGATTGAGAGCGCCTTCCATCCAATGTACGGCAAATGCACAAACCGCAACTCTATCGGTATTGAGATATGCACGCACTATAACGGCTCAAACTGGGAATTTACGACAGCGGCGGTCAATGCAGCGGTTGAGCTGACGAAATATCTTATGGGCAAGTTCGGGGTTCCGGCCGACAGAGTTTGTACTCACTATATGGTAACGGGTAAGTTTTGTCCCCGTGTTCCGGGCTGGGGTGCTGTCGGAGGCGATGCAGAATGGAAGAAATTCAAAGCCCGTCTTACCGGCGCCGTTGTTACCATTTCTCTCAGCAATGGAGACCAGGGCGAAGACGTCAAGAAAATGCAGCAGATGCTCATTGCCTGCGGATATGACTGCGGATCATGGGGCGCCGATGGATCCTTCGGAAATGCTACGGAAAGCGCGCTGGAAAGAATGCAGAAAGAAAATGGACTGAGTGTTGACGGGGTTTACGGCCCTAAGAGCCGCGCAAAGCTTGAAGCCCTGTACAAGGAAAAAGAAGAGAAAAAGAAAAGAGAAGAGCAGGAAAAGGCAGCACAGGCAGCACAGCCTGTAACGACTAACGGGAAAGAGATCAACATATTTTATCCCGGATATACACGGAATGACAGCCCGGACGACAGACAGGGCGCCGGATGTGTATGGCATGACCAGGACGGGCACGCCATCGTGATAGATGCATATGAAAAGGGCAGCGCGGCTGCAAAAAAGCTGGTCCAGTATCTCGTGGATAATAAATTGTATACAATTGATTTTGTTGGTACTCATGCGCATCCGGATCACCTGGGCGGCGGTTTCCGTATTTTAGAGGACAGCCGCATAAAGATACAGAATGTGTATGTTTATGATCCGAATTCTCTTAAACTGGCCGGAGATGGGACACGGAACGGACGCAGCGCGGCAGAAGATAAGGCGTATCTGATCAAGTTTATCAACACCGCAAAGAACAAGGGCGCGCAGGTCCATTATGTGGAGACCGGCGACACGATCAAGTGCGGAGAGATTGAGTTCTCTGTATACCGTAACCAGCCGGCGCACTGGTCGGAATACGATACCGGCGAAGCGTGGGCCTATCTCAACGACGGCTCCATCTGCTTATACAGCCGCCAGTCATACTATATCACGACAGGCGACGCGGACGGCTCGCAGTTTGTAGAAAAGTACGATTTGATCGTCAAGGGCTGCGAAGTCGGACACCACGGGAACAACGGCAATAGAACATCTGCACGTATCTACGTGGCGCATGGCTGCATATTTGCCATTCAGTGCAACAACGAACAGGGGCAGCCGGGATCTTGTGAATTTACCAGATACGGCAGCGGCCGCATGAGGGAAGCGGGCGTTCCGGTGTGGCAGCTTACGGGCGATATATACGGCGTCATTAAGGCCGGAAAGATCACATGGACACAGGGAGACAAGAGTACATCCTGGGCGGTTCCTTATGGGGCGCAGCTGTACAGAGTGCGCAAGACATGGGCAGATTCCAAGACGCAGAAAGGCGCCTATAATGTCCTGGCGAATGCTAAGGCCGAAGCCGACAAATGTGGCGGCGATTATGCTGTTTATGATTGGACTGGCAAAGAGGTATACAGGCCAGGAAAGAAGACTGATGATAAGACGGAACCGGCAAAAGGACAAACTCCGCAGGAAGCATTTATCTCGAAGGTCGGACCAATGGCAAAGGCCGATATGGCGAAAACCGGCATATGCGCGGCGGTAACACTGGCACAGGCCATTCTCGAAAGCGGCTGGGGAAAGTCAGAGCTCGCGACAGGCGCGAACAACTTATTCGGCATGAAAAATAGTTTGTCGGGGAATACATGGCCGGGATCAACATGGGACGGCAGAGTTTACAGCAAACAGACGAAAGAGGTCTACGCCTCCGGCCCGGCGACAGTACAGGCAGATTTCCGCGCATACAAGGACTGGCAGGCCTCCGTCAATGATCACAGTGCATATCTTGCCGGGGCGAAGAACGGAAGCGCGCTGCGATACAAGGACCTGGTCGGAGAGACCGACTACCGCAAGGCCGCGACAATCATCAAGGACGGACATTATGCAACGGCTCCGGATTATGTGGAGAAGATCTGCCGCATCGTCGAGCAGTATGACCTGACAAAATGGAACACAGCTTTTAATAAGAAGGAAGAGACGCAGAAAACAGACACGAAGCCGGCGGAACAGAAACCAGCGGGAGACGGCCTTTACAGAGTCCGCAAGAGCTGGGATGATGTTTCCAGCCAGAAAGGCGCATACAGGATCTTCGAAAATGCGCGACTCAAAGCGGATGAATGCGGCCTGACAGTATACGACAGCACCGGAAAAGCAGTATATACCGGCAAACAGGCAGCGCCGGCGGTTCCGTTCTTGGTTAAGGTCAAGACCGGCATGAACATACGCAAAGGACCGGGCACGAACTACCCGGCATACAGAGATTGCCCTGTCGGAATATATACCATTGTCAAGACAGACGGTGACTGGGGCGAATTGAAGGCCGGCGGCTGGATTTATATTGCACAGCCGCGATGGGTCGAGCGTGTATGATTGATGACTATCTAACCGTGCACGGATTTAGTCAACATATAGGGAGGCGGGGGATCCTGCCTCCTTCTTTTTTTTGTTCTCTTTTTTTCCCGCGGGGAATGTAACAGTTATCCAGTAACGAAGGAAAGGCGCGGCGCAACGTGTATATGTAACATTTACCAAGTAACGGGCGGAGGCCGGGGCGCGCGGATGTGTAACGTTTACCTAGTAACGGAAAGGCGGGGCGGTGCGAAATTTTCTCCCCAGGGGAGATTTTTTCTCCCCACGTGCGAAATTTTCTCCCCTGGTGCGAAAAAATCGCTAAAAGAAAAGAAAAGAAAAGAAAAGAAAAGAAAAGAAAAGAAAAGAAAAGAAAAGAAAATAAATATATATATAGTTTTCTTTTAGGCGCATTGAGCGCCTTTTCTTTTTGTTCTTTTCTCGTGGTCCTGGGGCCATTGCCTTGCGTGCTTTATTTGAGATTGGGGGTGCATTATACATATAATTAATCCGCATGCTATATAGTGCTATACAAGTAGTATGGCCTGCAGGCAGTTGGCAATGAGATAAGGGAGTATGTCTTATAGTACTATATAAGGAGATCTCTGCGTTTGTCTCAGCGTTCTGGCAGCACGTGCCGGCTGCCGGCGTGGTCCCTCGTATAATGCTCCAACAGTATATGGGGCTGATCCTGGTTGTTAGCACCGCGCCGCGGTATCTCACTTGTATTGATCACAAGGCATGCATAAGTGATACGCTTCTATATAACCCGACACGAAAAAAGACGCCGGGCGTCAATTCCCAGCGTCCTTAGTTCCAGCGTCCTTTACTGTCAGCCTGTCAGGCTCTCCCCGTGCAATCGCAAGCAGCGCCTTGCACAGATCATCATTCCCGGAAACCGCGCATATCAGCTCCCTCTCTGCGTCAGACCTCGCAAGGAGCGCAGCCGGCGGGACATCCAACACAGCCGCCATTTGCATAATCTTATCAACAGACGGAGAAGCGCTGCCCCGGCTGTATCCCGACATTGTGGCCTTTGTAACCCCAACCTCGACCGCGAGCTCTTTCTGTCTTATGCCGCGCGCCTTTAAAACTGCATTCAAATTATCACAAAACATAATATCACCTCTTTTCTGTCATACTTATCTTCTATATTGATTATAAAAAAACTTAACACAAAACGCAAACAGAAAAATGCAAAAACAAGCACTTCACAAAATGTTCACACTTATTTTTCCCTTTATTTACTGCACAAAATTCAAAATTATGATAATATAAGATCATCGAAACAGGCAGAAGATCATAAAAAATAATTCGAAATAAATTCAAAAAAATTATAATTTATAGTTGACATTAATTCGGACCTATAATATAATAAGTACAGAAACAAAGAGGAACAAGAACGAACAACTGAATAGCCGGCGACGCGAAAGCGACCCGGATAGGGATAGACCTCACAGGAAAACGGGGATCCCGAATAAGCAACAAAAAAGAGGACAATTTAGCCGATACGAGATAAGAACCCCGGAAAACCGGGGATAAAAGGAAGATAAGGCGGCGAAAGAAGAAAGATCAGACCTGGGGACAGCACGCAGGAAGCGGAGACTGTACGGCGAAGATCTTACAACGGACGCCAAACCAGGACCATTCAGGGACTGGGAGTGATACGAAAGTACACTCCCGGTCCTTTTTTTATTATCTCAAGCGGCATAACAAAGCGGGAAAGCAAGCCGGAAACGGCAGAAGAAAGAGGATCAATAGCAGCCGGCAAGCGCCGGCCCCTTGCCAAGACCCGGAAACGGCGAGCGATGGAAAAAAGTAGGAACAAGAAAAACGAGGATTTCTCTCACACTAGACACAAAGAACACACAGGACCGCACAAGACACGAAACGGACAGCGGCATAAACCGGGTGCAATCCCCGGGCGGTCTGTTAGCCCGACAGAGGGCGCGAAAGGAGAACAAATATGAGAGATAACACGATTTACAAGGAGATCATCAGAGGACAGATCATAGACAGCTGCGAGACGACGCTGTCAGGGATATTAACGCTGGACGGGATCAGATATGAAGATCTCGCGGTCAACAGGAGAAGAGTGATCGTATGCCAGGGCGTCAATGACGTCGAGTTCACCGCATCCGGTTATATCCACCTGACAGACCCCATATATATAGCGGTCGAGATCGAGGGCAGCGTAGACAGACACGGAGTACACATAGGACGGATCAAGGATACTTACCGCGATATGACGATATGGGGCAAAGATGAGGACGGCAAACGCTGGACGCCCAAGGATTACCTGATAGCCCGCCTGTGCGAATGATGATCGCAGAAAGAAGCGCTCGGTCCTGGCTGACGGCTGATGCCGCGGCTGGGGACGCAGACAGACACACAGCCGGCCCGGGTGTCACAGCCCGGATCGGTACTCGCCACATTAAAAATACCGGAAAAAACTTCAATTTATACAGAGTGGCAGAATTACAACAAAAAACAGAGAGAAAGGAACAGACAGATATGAGAAGAGAAGAGAAACGCGAAAAGATGTATTTCTTGCAGATGTCTTCAAAATTTTTTGATGAGATCGCAGTAAAGCGCCTGGTGTTGACCGGCGGAAACGATGCACTGGTGATCTACCTGCGCATCTGGTGCAAGTCACTCGAAACCGGCGGAGTGATCGAATTGACGGGCATGGGAATGGAGCCCGCCGAAGAGATCGCGCTGATGATAGACTGCCCGGCAGTCCCCCAGGTCGCGAGCGTGCTGACAATGTGCCAGGCATACGGCCTTATCACAGTCGGAGAAGGCGACAGCGGGAAGATCATTAACTTCTCCCTGACGGAAGACTACACCAGGGCATGGACGCGCGAAGCAATTATGAGGCGCAACGACAAGACCAACAGGATCGAAGCCACAGAGGAGCCGGCAATGATCGAAGCGAAGGAAGAACCGGAAGAGACCGAAGAAGAGCGCAAGAAGCGCGAGAAGAAAGAGGCGGCCAAGCGCAAGAAAGCCGAAGAAAAGGCGCGAATTGATGAGTTCTTCGAACGGCTCTGGGCGGCATATATACCGGGGCACAAGGACGATAAAAACGCGGTTAAAGCGGCCCGCCGAAAAGAGCTTTATGAGATCGGCGAAGAGAAATGCCTGCAGGCGCTGGAAGCATACGAGCAGTGCGATAGAGTCCGAAAAGGATTTGTTTTGAAAGCATCAAAGTTCTGGAACTACGAAATCAGCAACATATTAGACACAATGCAGGCAACACAGCAGACAACGCAGAAACCGCAGGCCCCGACAAGAACCACCATCAAGGCACAGCTCGAGGCGGACGGAGTCATATCTTTTGAAGGCGTAGACCGCAGCCGTTGGGGAAAGGGACAGAGCAAGTACGCGGATGGAGCAAAGGCCCTGGCTCTTGAAATTATGAAAGCAAATGAAATTTAACACAAAACACAGTACTCATTCCGGGCTGAGGGCAGAAGCTCCGGCCCGGGATACAGGCAGAGAGACGAAAAACGAAAGGAGCAAAGATGGAAAAAGAGCGGAATATCAATGACTTACTGCAGGAAGCAAAACAGGAGCTGGGGATAAAGGATCACAAAGAACCGCCGGCCGGTGATATATGGGAGCCGATACCGGATGACGATGACCCGACACTGACAAAGATCATGGATGCCCCGATAGAAGATGTTTACAACGGGCCGCGCCTGGCGACAGGGATCAGAAGCATAGACTCCAGATTATACGGCGGGATCAGACCCGGCGGGATGGCAATAATAGCCGGCCACGAGGGCGGCGGAAAAACCTCCTGGGCGTTGCAAATTATGGCGAAGGCGATGATCGCAGACGAACGGAGACGCCAAGCAAGGACCCCGAAAGCCCCGCCATATAGCCGCGGGTGCTGCATCTTTTCAAGCGAGATGCCGGCGAAGAAACTGCACAGAATATTATCCCATCAGCTGGCGGGTCCCGGCGAGATCAAACCGACCGGCCCGGAAGATTTTCCGAGATACGAGGTCACAGACGAGGTTGATAACAAGGTTAAGCGGATATACGCCCCATGGATAAGAGGCCTGGAACCCGAAATAAGCTCTCAGGGATGGAAAAAGCTCGTTGAGACCTGCGAGAAACAGGCAAAACAAGGCCGCCGATATTTTGTATTAGATAACTTAATGACACTCTCAAACCTCATCGGAATGGACGCGGATCACAAAGGACAGAGCGAGAACAGCCTGCAGCTGGCAGTCGCAGCATGGGCCGCAGAATTTGCAGCCAAGTACGACGTATGGGTGATCTTAATAGCACACACCCGCAAAGAGACGCAGTGGGATGCATCCGCCACGAACTTAAATGACCTGATCAGCGGAAGCAAGACAGTTCCTAACCTGGCAAGCGTAGTTCTGTTTTTCACAATGTTACCCCAGGAAGACCGACAGGACGACCCGGACACGCCGGACAGACTGGCCAGATTGACTAAGAACAGAGATCATGACAAGAAATTAACAAGAGGCGTAAGAACAGAATTCGAACCGGCCTCATGGACAGTATCAGAGAAAGAGCTGTAACAACAACGGACCGATGCAAGAACCGCAACGCGGTCCGGGGTGCAATTCCCCGGCGGTCCATTACCCCACATGGGGAACAAAGCGAAGGGAGAGGACGCAGATGATCAAAGCAAGAGCAAACAGCGAATTGCCGCTGGCCCCGTATATCCCGGATGCCCCGACAGTATACGGGCAGTGCATGGCAAAGCGAGCGCTCGGAGAGGACGACGGTTTTTACAGCATGTTTTCCCGGCGCCTGATTGCCGGCCTGTACATGGACCCGGTAGTTGATAAGCGTATACAGGAACTTTGCTGGCGGACGCTCTACAACGGAGAGGACCCGAAAGACATCGGATGGGAGCAGCAGTACAGACCCATTGGCCCGGACGGAGTAACGACACTGGTTATGTATGGGATAGACATCATCGGAAAACGACAGCACGCAATTTTTGCCGGGACGCTCGAAGAGCGACAGGAACGAGACGAAATTGCGATGGTACTCAAAGACGGCTGGAAGGCCGAGAACAGACGTCAGGCGGCCGAAAGAGCCAAACGCGAAGCAGAACAGGAAAAGCGCGAAGCACGCGCAGCAGCAATCAAAAGAAACAGAGAAAAGACGAAAGCGAAAGGAGAATAACATGAAGAAACAGGAGATGGAGAAGGAAATGGCGATGAAAGATTACTACGAGACGGAATTCGAAGAGACCGTCGACGAAATGCCGGAATACGCAGACGCGGACGAAATGGATGCGGAAATGGCCGCGATAGCAGAAGCCGAGGCCGCAGAAATGGAAGCGGCCGAGAGGGAATACGAAGCGGCCCGGGCGGCATTCGAGAGAGAAGAACAGGAAGCGGCGGAAAGAGAGGAAGCCAGACAGTACGAGGCGCTGGTATTCTCCAAATTCTGCGAGACACAGGACAGAATTGAAGACGCCATAAGACGCGAGATGGAAAGAACCGCCGGCAGATACTTCGATCACGTGGCGGTAAGCGGGGCATGAACAGCATGAAAACATTCACATTTTTTGTAGAGGGGCGGCCCAAGGGCAAGGGCCGCCCACGCATGAACAGGAGAACCGGGCAGGTATACACGCCGGCAAGTACAAAGGAATATGAAAGCAAGATAAGACAGGCTTTCTTAAAACAGGGCGGCGAAAGCTTCGGGGATGCTCCGGTGATGATAGAGATCGAGGCGCTGTATCCGATGCCCAAGTCATGGAGTAAGAAAGACCGGGCGGCGCTGGACGGCACTTTTTGTGACCGTCTCCCGGACATCGATAATTTGGCCAAAGTCGTGCTAGACAGCATCCAAGGATGCGCGACAGCGATAAACAATGACAAAAGCGTCGCCGTCTTAGTTGCACAAAAGCGCTGGACCTCCGGGGAGGGCGGCGTAGAGATCACGATCACAGATGTCAGTGACGACCAGAGCAATTAGGACCGTCCCGGCAGACCGGGCGCGCGGGATCATCCCCCGGCGGTCCATTACCCCACGGGGAGAACAGATTATATATAAGAAGCGAAAGGAGAACGAAATGAGACTGACAGACGAAATGGGATTGTTTGACATCGATGAATGGGAGGCACTGGAAAGAGATGCACTGGCAGCCCAGGAGGAAGCGGAAGAAAGAGCACGCCGCATGATCACATACAGACGGGCGGATGACGGGACGCTGACACAGATAGGCGCGGATACAGAGCCCGCTCCGGATCTGGACGTGCAGATCAATACGGACCCCGCCATGTATGCCAACAGACTGACAGAGGCGGCGGATGAAATATCACGCGTTGTTCACTACGGGAGACTGACGGAAGGCGAAGTGTCAGACGCGGCGGCCGTATACATCCAAGGACTCGGGTACAAGGTGGCTGCGGCGCTCCTGAGTGTGGTGGGGACATCACTCAGGATAGACCCCGACGAGCTGGCACACAGAATATGCAAGATGGTGGATACCTACGAGGCGCTGACGGAGAAATAACATAACAGGACCGATGACAGAACCGGGAAACCGGTCCGGGGTGCAATTCCCCGGCGGTCCAATCATTACATGGGTCGCATGCATAAGAGCAGAAAACAACAGATGTTTTTATGAAGGGAGAACGAAGATATGAGAGACACGAGGAGCAACAGGATGTTATGCGCAGCAGTGATCCAGCAGGCGCGCCAGGTCGCAGAAATGGGCGGCGGTAACGTAAGGTTCACAACGCCGGACGGGCCGCAGGAGATCGGGGATGACATCGATATCGAGATCGAGTACAACAGCAGACCGACCAGGGCGGACGGATACAGGCAGTTACTGGCAGCAATAGGAGCGTGATGATATGGCGGGACGGAACGTTGAAGCAGTCCTGGAAAGACCGGGGCAGATAGCGCGGATCATCCGCGATATTGAGGCGGACATCACGGCAATAAGGGCCGGCTTTGAGGCCGGCTCTCCGTCCTTATCATTTGCACCCGGGGGCGGCGGCGGGAAAAGAGATCTTTCTTCGTATTATGCCCGCGTAGAGGAGCTGCAAGAGGTCAGGGCGGAAGCCGTGGAGTCATTTGCAGCAGCGCAGGAAGAAGCGGCGGAGGTGCTGATCGGATGCCGGTCACAGAAAGCACGGCACTTGCTGGCACTAAAATACATGCGCGGATACACCGTGCGAGAGATAGCGGACGCGCTGGGCATGGGATATGACACAGTATACACAACGATCAGGAGAGAAATTGGACACTTACAGCGAAAGGAGATGGAAGAAGCATGAAACTGACAGAATGGAGAGAAAGAATGGCGGCAGCAAAAAACCCGTATGACATACACGAGGCAGGCCGCACAATTGGCCGCGATATGACGATCGCAGACGCGGCGGAACTGGCGCGCGAAACGGTATACAGGCCGACAGTACACCACTCAGAGGATGAGGCAGTGCTGATCACACTCGCGGCGGCGCTGGAAAGACTGGCGGAAGAATGATGATCACACGGGGGCCCCTTCGGGGGTCCTTATTTTTTTCCTTTACATTTAAGTATTTTATATAGGATAATATACATAGAAAGCACGTCAATTGTTACCGCATCTGGTAAAAAAGCCGTAAAAGATACGTAACAATAGAAAATGGGAAAACGCCGAGAAAAAACACCGGAAGCGGCGCCGGGCTAGTTTTATTGCGCTCATTTTACAGGGAGGTGATACAGAATGTATGCAACAGCAGCAGCGGAAACGATGGCAGAGACACGGGGAATGGAGTGGCTGAGGGAAGATATTGTCCTATATCTTACAGGAGAGATGACCGACATCATAAACCGACATACCAGCCAGACATGGGGCGGATACCGCAGACGACACTTAGGAGAGCGCGGCCTGCTGATCATACACACAGTGGACGGGCAGCCCGGTCTGCGGATGTGCTGGTATCCATACAGGGACGGGACAGATGACGTTCCGGGAATGGCAGCATTGCACACGAGCGCCGGCGATTATGAGATAACTGACGGCCCGGAGCTGATCATGACTACAAGTAATTCCATTTACACGGTCTCCCCGTGCCTGGATGAAGATCTTCTGGCATGGGGCGGAAAGATGTGCGCCGGGATATTCCTTACACAGGTAAGGGAGAGAGTCTCCCGTTACCGCCGCCGCGTGTTGGATTATATCCGGGATGATACGATGGATCCGTCGGCGGAGGTCCTGATATACAGACTGGCGGCGGAAATTGATATGCCGACAGACTGCCTGGACTGCGAGGACGTGGACGAGATGGCCATTGCATGGCTGGCGACAGACGTGGAGATAATAGATACCCTCATGTCCGCGGGGTATATAGACTGTGAAGAGTACGACATAGATATTGATGATATTGACATTGACCCCGATGGTCAATGATACGATACGGGGGCGGCGGGTTTCTCCTTCCTCCTTTTTTCTCCTGGCCGCCCCAATACTAAAAACAACAGAGAAACACAGAAAGCGAAAGGACAGAGACAATGAAAAGAAGAAGAACGACAGTAGACCACGGTATGGATTGGGCGACAGAGGCCGTATATCAGATGGGTCCGTGCATCGTAAAATACACGCAGACGGAGGAAACGGAAGAGGACATACAGACAGAGCTGACAGGCGCGCGGGGATTTGTTGTCATCCACACAGTAGCTGATGTTTTTGAACGCGTCAATGATAATCTATATGATGCACTGGTGGAGATGTATTTTTATCCTTATAGGGACGAGATGGCAGATGTGGACGGGACCCCGCCCGAGGAGCTTTTCAAAGTGTACACGCATACCGGCATATGCACACCGACACTGTATGGCAAGATATTGGAGGTGGTCGCAGACGGTATCAGATACGGCTTATTATGGGACCACGACCCGGAACGCGATGCATGGGGCGAAAAGATGCAGCAGAGAGTGGCCGAAATACAGGGAGACAATTTTGCCCGTTTTTACAAGCAGTATATCGCAGAATATCTGGACGGAGAACGGGATGATCCGAAGGGACATATACAGGCCATTATTGATATAATCAGAGACTTGTACAGGGGGAAGATCAAGCGCCCGAGAGTTAACCAAGTGGGATACATTGCAGCCCGCAAGATGGTACAGGACCAGGAGGTAGTGGAGATGCTGAGGGCAGCCGGGCGGATTAAATAATCTAGTCAGTACACTATATATAGTAGATATGATGCGGAAACCCCGTCTTTTGTGCAGCCGGAGATAATAACATGACATTCCACAGGTAGACTATAATAGCGGCAGTTCCTTCCGTTTATCCGGCTGCATATATAGGCGGAAAAGATACAACAGGCAGCGAGGGGGTGATACATATGACAATGGGGGCGCCATAAGGCGCCCTTTTTTGCATTTTGCAACAACTGCGTATTAAGTATACGCGTTTGTTGCAGCCCGTGCCTTACAGGGGGCGTAAAAAACTCCGCCTTATCTTTACCCCGGGTAGAGGACGGAGAAGGACAAGATCATGAATAAGGATTATCCAGCTGCTCCGGGATAAGATCATAATATATCCGCATGGTAACAGAGACATCCGAGTGACCGGCAAGGCGGGAAATTACTTTGATGTCCATTTTGTGCCTTATCTGATACGATATGCCGGAATGACGCAGATCATGCGGGGAGAGATCTTTTTTTATTCCCGCCCTTTCCAGTGCTTTTTGTAGAGTCCTATTGAGGTACTGCTGCGAGACGCGGCCGCCGTTTTTAGTACAGACAAAAGGCCCTTCTTGTTTCCCCGCCCTTTTTCTGCATATGTCCAGAGCTGCGACGGCCTGGGGACACAGAGAGACGGACCGCCTTCCGGCCCGTGATTTGGGCGTATAGATGACGGTATGGGATCCCGGAAGGAGAGCGCCGTCCTTGTCCCTGTTTCTGATCTCCTGGGCGTTTTTTGTAACGGAGACAACATTCCCGGAAATATCCGACCAGTCAAGGGCGATAAGCTCTCCGATGCGCAGAAAACTCCACATGAGAAACGCAAGCGCCGGCCCGTGTATGCTGCCGGAGATCCCAGGACGCACAGGCTCACACAGAATATCAGTCAGTTTTGTCATCTCTGCGTCTGTCAGAATATGTTCTCCGATCTCATCCGTGGATACAGAACGCGGACAGGTGACAGTTCCGGGGACCATCAGAATGGTCGTGTTACCGTTTGCCCGGCAATAGTCACAATACTGACGCAGCAGAGACAGCGTCTTTTTCTGCGTGCTTGTGGATTTTCCGGCTTTAAGCATCTGATTGATATGCGCCTGTATCTGCCTGTTGGACACATCGCAAAAGGGCGTTAACCCGAGGGGGGTGTCTTTAAGATCATTATTATAAGTACTTTCAATCGTGTCCCAGGAACGGCCCTTTAATTGGTGTTGTTTGTAGTTGTACAGCCAGTCTTTGATGCAGTCCTGCAGGGGCGCTGTGCTGTCCTGGTCTGTCGGAGCGCGCTCTACTTGTTCCGCTGCCCGGATTGCTTCCCGTTTCTTGTCCATCAATTCCCGGCACTCTGATTTTGAAGTTCCTGAGACAGACAGCCGCCGGCCGTCCACGATTATACGATATATGATTTTCCCGTTCCGCTTGTCCACGGTGTAAGATCCTACGCCGTAACTTCTTTTAGATTTTTTGCCCATGATGTTCTCCTTCCGTTTTCTGTATCCAATCCGTTGCCAATCTGTTGCCAATGTTTGGCGTAAAAATTGGATACAGGCCCTCAGAAAAAGAAGAAAAGAGAGAGACGAAAAGCAGAAAAGAAGAGATGTAAAAAAAGAAGAAATGCCGAAAAACCCTTTATTTTAGGCAAAAAAAGGCCCCTTCTTTTTAAAAAAGAAAGGGCTTTGAACTAGCAGGGGAAGAGGGATTCGAACCCCCATGAACGGTTTTGGAGACCGTGATACTGCCATTGTATGATTCCCCTATGAAATTATTGACCGGTCCTTTTGTCCGTCAACATTTGGAAGTATAACACAACCTATTAGGATGTTCAACTAAAATTTGCGTAGAAGTAAATAAATCATTAGACATACCGTGTATGTACATTTTGAATTCGTATGATATAATTCTTGAGACAATAAACAAATCACTTACCCCATAGGAGGAGAGAGCGCGATCTATGAGTAAAGTCAGACGGATCTATGTTGAGAAGAAGGAACCCTACGCAGTAGCGGCAAGGCAGCTGAAGGACGACATTATCGGCTTTTTGGCAGTGAAAGGACTTACCGGGGTTCGGAAACTGATCCGATACGATGTGGAGAATGTCTCCGATGAAGTTTTTGAAACTGCGTGCAGGACTGTTTTCTCAGAGCCGCCCGTAGATATTCTTTACAGAGAAACTATTGATATTCCCGCGAACGGGCATGTTTTCAGCGTTGAGGCCCTTCCCGGACAGTTTGACCAGAGAGCGGACAGCGCGGTCCAGTGCGTCCAGTTTCTCAATGAGAACGAACAGCCTGTGATCAGGACGGCGGAGACATACATTCTTCTGGGGGATATCACGGAAGAAGAGCTTGAGAGGATCAAGCATTACTGCATCAACCCCGTTGACTCCCGTGAAACCGGGATGGAGAAACCCAAGACGCTCCAGATGGATTATCCGGAAGCAGAGGATGTAAGGGTCATGACCGGAATGACTCAGATGAAAGAATCCGAGCTCATGGATCTCTACGCATCCCTGGGTCTTGCGATGACTCCCAACGACTTTAAGTTTATCCAGGAATATTTTGCCGGCACAGAGCACAGAGATCCCACCATCACTGAGATCCGTGTTCTTGATACCTACTGGTCGGATCACTGCCGCCACACTACTTTCTCCACAGAACTTCGGGATGTGGAATTTGAAGACGGCTATTACAGGGACATTATCGAGCCCACTTATTTCAGTTATCTTGACACAAGAGAAGAGTTTTACAAAGACCGCAACGACAAATATGTCTGCCTGATGGATCTGGCCATCATGGGAATGAAGAAGCTCAAGGCTGACGGCAAGCTCACGGATCAGGAAGAGTCCGACGAGAACAATGCCTGCTCTGTCGTAGTGCCCGTAGAAGTCGACTACGGAAACGGTCCCGAGACTGAGGAGTGGCTTTTATTTTTTAAAAAAGAGACACACAACCATCCCACCGAGATCGAGCCCTTCGGGCGGGCCGCCCCCAGCCCTGGCGGCGCGGTCCCCGAGC
>ODAI013945548.1_pt1 | contig 27490 bp, 25 predicted proteins | sample 1539321 | NCBI WGS metagenome assembly ODAI01 (sample SAMN02144231, study PRJEB22623) | gut metagenome | biome: sheep rumen | host: Ovis aries | place: New Zealand
CTTTACCTGAACGGGATTCCGCTGGATTTGAAGATTCCTTTTGCCGCGGGGAGCCTCATCAGGCTCGGAGTGATCGGCTTCCCGGCGCTTGTCTTTATCAGCGTTGCGACCGTCAACGGAACCAACCTGACGGACGGTGTGGACGGCCTGCTGTCCTGCGTAACCGTTGCCGTGACCCTCTTTTTTACGATAGCGGCCTACAGCGCGGGTTCCGGCGCTGCCACTGCCGGCGGCGCGATGATAGGGGCGCTTCTGGGCTTCCTTCTTTATAATGCACATCCGGCAAAGGTATTCATGGGAGATACCGGTTCTCTTGCGATCGGCGGATTTGTCGTCGGCATGGCGTATGTCCTGCAGCTTGCGCTGTTTATCCCGATTGTCGGGTTTATCTATATGCTCGAAGTAATCTCTGTCATCATGCAGGTGAGCTACTTCAAGGCGACGCATGGAAAGAGAATCTTCAAAATGGCGCCGATCCACCATCATTTCGAACTCTCCGGATGGGGTGAGGTCCAGGTAGTTGCATTATTTACGATTATTACGGTTCTGCTCGCAGCGGTATCGCTTCTGGGCCTTTGGTAAAGCATGGCGGCACGCACAGGTAATCAGAATTCCCGAAGGGGAAACAATAACAGACCGGCATCCGGCGGGCAGCGGCGGAATGCGAATCTCCCGGCGGCGCGGACAGGAAACGTGCCGGCGCCCGGGCAAAGACGCACTGCTCCCCCGGACGCAAGAAGAAAGCAGGTGCCTTCGGGAGCAGCTCAGTCAAAGGCGGCTCCGGGAAGGCAGCTTTTCGTGAAGAATGCGGCAAAGCCTGTCGGTGAACCGATCAAAGACTACAGTATGATTTTCATCGTACTGTTTCTTCTTGTATTCGGACTGATCATGCTGTATTCGACGAGTTCCTACGAGGCGGCGATCAAATTCGGGGACGGCGCTTACTATCTGAAAAGACAGGCGATTTCAACCGTTGTCGGGATTGCAGGCTTTATTGCGGCGTCACTTTTCCCGCTGAGTCTCATAAAAAAATATGCATGGGTTGCCTATGCCATTTCCGCAGTCCTGGTTATTCTGGTCATCCCGCTGGGAAGAGAGGCCAACGGAGCAAAGCGCTGGATTTATTTCGGACCGGTCTCCGTACAGCCCGCGGAAATATCCAAAATCGCCGTCATTATCGTGACTGCACTCCTTATTGAACAGCTCGGCGAGAGAATCAATACAATAAAGGGAATGATCACGGCATTTATGCCCGCAGCGATCCAGGCGGTGATGATTTATGTCATAACCAGGAACCTGAGCTCCGCTATCATCATTGCCGCAATTGCGGCCGGGATGCTCTTTGTGGCCTCCGGAGTATACGGGATCTTTGCGGTTCTGGCGGGAGGGGTCGCGGCAATTGTATTCGGGGTGATTCAATATGCCCAGCGGGGCATGGAAAGCCCCGGAGGACTGGGAGACAGCTTCCGCTTAAGGCGCATCGTCGTATGGCTGGATCCCCAGAGATATGCGGACAGCGGCGGTTACCAGACGCTGCAGGCGCTTTACGGAATCGGCTCCGGCGGGATTATCGGAAAAGGTCTCGGACAGAGCATGCAGAAGCTCGGATATATTCCCGAGGCGCAGAATGATATGATCTTTTCCATCATCTGCGAGGAACTCGGCATGTTCGGGGCTATTTCCATCATCATCATGTTCCTGATCCTGTGCTGGCGCTTTATGGTTGTGGCGACCAATGCTTCGGATCTGTACAGCGCGCTTCTGGTCGTCGGCGTCATGACCCATATCGCGGTTCAGGTGGTGCTGAATATAGCTGTTGTCACAAATACGATTCCGAATACGGGCGTTACGCTTCCGTTCTTTTCCTACGGCGGCACCTCTGTCCTGTTCCTCCTGACAGAGGTCGGGCTTGTCAGGAATGTGGCGAGGGGAATCCGGCTTCGGGATCTGTAAGACGATTTGAGCGCGGCTGTCTATGGTTAGCAGGTACAGTTACAACGATTCTTCATCTTATATCAGGGCTAAAATCCGGCGAAGACGAGGCATAATCGCAGCCGTTATCACGGCGGTGTGCCTTGCGGTGCTCGGCACCCTGATGTTTGTTTATAGCTACTATAAAGTCGTCAACGTATCGGTCGAGGGGAGCACCCGCTACACAGAGCAGGAAATCAGGGAATACGTGATGGGAGGAATTCTCGGGGACAATTCCATCATCCTGTCCGTCCGGAGCAAAAACGGGAAGATGAAGGAAATTCCGTTTGTCGAGTCCTACAGCGTCGAGGTTATTTCCCATGACACTGTCCGGATCCGGGTCTACGAGAGATCCATTGCGGGGTGTATCGACTATCTCGGAAACTACCTGTATTTCACGAGAAACGGGACGGTCGTGGAGACTTCAAGAGTAAAGCTTGACGGCATCCCGGAGGTGACGGGCCTGGAATTCGACCACATCGTACTCTATGAGCCCCTGCCGGTGGAGGATCCGCATGTTTTTGCAAGAATCCTGAATGTGACGCAGCTTCTGCAGAAATATGAGCTTAAGGCGGACAAGCTGTATTTTGACCATCAGGGGAATATGTTCGTCTATTTCGGAGAAGTCCGTGTCAATATGGGTCCGGAGGATTACTCGGATGAAAAGATTGCCCATCTGAGGAGAATCCTGCCGTCGCTTGCGGGAAAGACCGGCACGCTCGAAATGACGAATTTTACACCGGACACGCATTATATTACGTTTACGGAAAGAAAGTAATTATTGCATAATCGGGCTTTGAATTGTATTATAGATTAGATTTAATATTTCATTCGGGCCCCCTGCAGCATAGTATTTCACAGACAAATCTGCTGAGTGGTATCAGGGGTTGATATCATGCGGCGTTTTAATTGTTATTGTTATTGCAAAGCCTGAACGGAAAAAGGATTTAGACGAAGGAGGCACCATCGTGCTGGAAATCAGAACTGAAGAGAACGAAACAGCCTGCAAAATCATCGTTGTCGGTGTCGGAGGAGCGGGTAATAATGCTGTCAACCGGATGGTTGAGGCACAGATTACGGGAGTTGAGTTTATCGGTGTCAACTCGGATGTGCAGGCGCTTCAGCGCTGCAAGGCTCCCAAGCTTCTGCAGATCGGAAATAAGCTGACAAGAGGTCTTGGCGCGGGCGCCAATCCGGATGTCGGCAAGAAATCCGCAGAAGAGAGTGCGGAAGAAATCTCGGCAGCCCTCAAGGGTGCGGATATGGTATTCGTTACCTGCGGTATGGGCGGCGGCACCGGAACCGGAGCAGCTCCTGTTATTGCCAAGCTGGCAAAGGATCAGGGTATCCTTACCGTCGGCGTTGTGACAAAGCCCTTCAGCTTTGAGGCAAAGGCCAGAATGACAAAGGCACTTGAGGGAATTGAGGCCATCAAGCCGAATGTCGATACACTGATTGTTATTCCGAACGACAAGCTTCTGGACATCATGGACAGGCGGACAAACCTTCCGGATGCGCTCAGAAAGGCGGATGAAGTCCTGCAGCAGGCAGTTCAGGGCATCACAGATCTGATTAACGTTCCTTCGATTATCAACCTCGATTTCGCAGATGTGCAGACCGTTATGCGCGAGAAGGGCATGGCCCATGTCGGTATCGGCTTCGGAAAGGGCGACGACAAGGCTACACAGGCAGTCAAGGCAGCCGTGGAGAGCCCGCTCCTTGAGACAACGCTTGACGGCGCTACCGATGTCATCCTCAATATTTCCGGTGACATCTCCCTGTTCGACGCGAACGACGCCGCTTCCTTCGTACGTGACATTACCGGCGATGACATCAATGTTATCTTCGGTGCGAAATATGATGACAGCGACGCGGATTCCTGCATGGTTACCGTTATCGCGACGGGAATCGACCAGAGCCGCAGGAAGAGAGATTCTTCCAATCCGTTCGACAGAAGATCCTTTGCTTCCGGAATGCAGGGCTACGGCCAGCAGCCTCAGGGCGGACAGAACTATGCGGGCAGGACAGGCTACGGCCAGCAGGGCTATGGCCAGCAGATGCCCCAGAATTATCCCCAGCAGGGCTACGGCCAGCAGCCTCAGGGCGGATATACACAGCCGCAGTACAACTTCAATCCCGGCAGTATCCACACAGGTATGGATACGTCCAGCATCGTGATTCCTTCCTTCCTCCAGAAGAGAGGGGAGAACGGCGAGAGTACCCTGGATTGAAACAAGACGCAGGATCAATACGAATAACAGGAAGGCACTGCCGCTGGCAGTGCCTTCGTTCATAGTGAGGGGGACATTACTATGCAGTTTACTGATGAACAGCTGCGCTTTCTGGCCGCTGAATTCGGATATTCCAAAGAGACGGCAGCTTCCCTTACCGAGGATGAGCTTCTGGAGCTGTCCGACCGCTGCTTTGACATTGAGCTTGAAGGAGATCTCAGGGATTCCAAAACGGTTTCCAGGCGGTGCCGGATTGCATCGGAAATCGTTACCATGATAAATGAAGAGTTCGGCTGAAACCCCTTGACAAATATTTGGCGCAGTGTATTATAGAGGAAGGTTAGGCAAAGCTAACCAAGCGCATGGGTTAGCTACCGCTAATCAAATGTTTCGGCGGAAGGTGAGTGCTTCTCATGTCGGATTCAGCCTTGATTGAATATTGTTCTCCGACGCTGGGTGCGTTGCGCAGCTCGTGGCAAGGCTGCGCGCGGCAGGTGAGTTTCCCCATGAAATCGGCCTCTTTCTCGGATATCCGCCGGAAGATGTGGAAGGATTTATCGCGCACAGGGATGACGGCTGCAAATATGTAGGCACCTGGCGGGTGTACGGCGACGAAGTATCCGCCAGAAAGAAATTCGCCGATTACAGGATGTGCACGATAAGTTATGAGAGACAGTTTTCACGCGGCAAACAGCTTCTGGACTTAATTGTTGCGACATAAAACCGCAGTGGAACGCAAAATGCAAAGGGATGGCGGAGAATCCGCATCCGGAAAGGAAAAGAAAATGAGTAAGGTTGCAGTTGTATACTGGAGCGGAACAGGCAATACCGCAAAGATGGCGGACGCCGTAGCGGAAGGCGCAAAGGGCGCCGGCGCGGAGGCTGAGGTTATCGAGTGCTCCTCCTTCAGTTCGGCGAATGTTTCCGAGTATGACACAATCGCTTTCGGATGCCCCGCCATGGGTGCAGAGGTGCTTGAGGAAGCGGAATTTGATCCCATGTTCACAGAGCTTGAAGGACAGCTTGGCGGAAAGAAGATCGGCCTGTTCGGTTCCTGGGGCTGGGGCGGCGGCGCCTGGATGACAGACTGGGAAGAGCGCTGCAAAAACGACGGAGCAGTTCTCGTAATGCCCGGCGTTATGTGCCAGGATACCCCCGATGACGCAGCCCTTGAAGAGTGCAGAGCCCTCGGAGCGGCACTGGCATAAGTATTCCCCCTTTTGATTTAACCGGGCTCTGACCCGTTACCATTTTCAGTTCACTATCCCCTGATTCGGCACGCCTCTGGCGTGCCTTTTTTTTATGCTCTTCTCTATGATAAAATGAAAACGGTGCCGGCAGGAAGCCGGCCGGACGGGAGCAAATGATAAAACAGGAAAAACCGGGTAAAACAAGACTTATTGCATATCTTCTTCTCGCAGCCATGATCCCGGCTTTAGCGGGCGGGTGCTCTTTGAGCGCGCCTTCGGGAGGAGGACCTTCGCAGATGCAGGCTCCCGTGGAGGAGTCCCCTCAGGATCCGGATGACAGGGCTGAGGAAATTCCCAAGGATTCCGGCGATGCGCAAAAAGAGCAGGAGGAGAAAGAGAAGGAAAAGGAAGAGGAGAAGGACTGGTTCCGCCTTACACAAAGAAAGACCGATGCAGGAGAGACAAACGGGCGAAACCCCTTCGATGTCAGGATAAAGCCGGGCGTTCCCGGCGTCGATTATCCTGAGCTTACCTTCGATCTTGAGGAGCTCAGGGAGAAAACAAAGGACGCTGCCGGGGTATTGGTTGTCCCTTCGGTCCCCCTGACCTATCCGGTCATGTGGAAGGCATTTGACAACGATTTTTACCTTGAGCATGACATCTACGGAAGGGATGACCTGAACGGGTGCGTCTTTATTGATGGCTGGAACGATCCTTCCATGACGGATGTCAACACGGTGATCTACGGGCATAACATGAGAGACGGGTCGATGTTCGGCAATAACAGCCGTCTTCTCTCAAACCCCGCAAGAGCCGACAGCGAGCCCTATATTTATTTTTATACGGGGGAGACGGTTAAAAAGTACAGGATCTTTGCCTTCTATACGACGGACGACGAGAATGAGGTATATGAGCTTCCCGAGCTCGAATACCCCGATATCGTCGTCAATCCGAAGGAAGAGGAACTTGAGACGAGGCTCGGAATTATTGACAGCAAAGAGTATGCGCGCAAGGTGCATAATTATTTTAACCGGTGGTACGATGAGTTTATAAGAACACTCAAGGAGAACTCCGGATACAGCCCGAAGGAGAAAATCAGCTACGGGATGAGGCCGAGGACAATCCTGCTCTCGACCTGTCATGGACAGGCGCACGGGCACATAAGGTTTATTATTGCGGGAGTCCTTGTGGAAGAATTCAAGTAAAAAGGAGCAGACCGTTATGCGGTACAGGAAAAACAGATACGGAGAAGACATATCCATCCTCGGCTTCGGATGCATGCGCTTTACCAGGAAGGGTGGCGGAATTGACATTGACAAGGCGGAGCAGGAAATCCTCAGGGCGGCGGACTGCGGTGTGAACTATTTTGATACCGCTTATATCTATCCCGGGAGCGAAGCCTGCCTCGGCGAGGTTCTGAAAAGGAATCCCGGCCTTCGGGAGAAGATCAATATCGCGACAAAGCTCCCGCAGTACCTGATTAAGAACAGGGCGGCGATCGACAGGTATTTTGACGAAGAGTTAAACCGGCTGAATACGGACCATATCGACTATTACCTGATGCACATGCTGACGGACCTGAAGGCCTTCGAGAACCTGCAGAAAAACGGGATCGAAGACTGGATCAGGCTTAAAAAAGCAGAGGGAAAGATCAGGAACATCGGCTTTTCCTTCCACGGGAACACGGAGATGTTCCTTAAGATCCTTAACGCCTACGACTGGGATTTCTGCCAGATTCAGTATAACTACATGGATGAGGTCTCGCAGGCGGGGCGGGAAGGCCTTATGGCTGCGGCCGCAAAGGGGATTCCCGTGATTATCATGGAGCCGCTTCGCGGGGGAAAGCTCGTGGATCTTCTGCCTCCGGAGGCAAAAAAGCTGATCGAAGAGGATAAAAAGAAAAGGAGCGCTGCGGAGCTTGCCTTCCGCTGGCTGTGGAACCAGCCCGAGGTCACCTGCGTCCTTTCCGGAATGAATTCCCTCGGGATGGTGGAGGAGAACTGCCGGACGGCATCGAATGCAGAGGCAGGGGAGTTCGGGCCGGAGGATTTTGCCCTCATAGACAGGATCAAGAGCCTGATCAATGCAAAGATCAAGGTCGGCTGCACCGGATGCGGCTACTGCATGCCCTGCCCGAAGGGAGTTGATATTCCCGGCGCATTCCGCTGCTACAACGAGATGTTCATGGAAGGGAAAAGCGTCGGAAGACATGAGTATTTCCAGGTGGTGGGTCTTCGGAAGGAGCCGGCGCTTCCTACGCAGTGCGTCGGGTGCGGACGGTGCGAGAGTCACTGCCCGCAGCATATTTCCATAATTAAGGAGCTTAAAAACGCAAAAGCCGCGCTTCTTCCCCTTCCTTACCGTATCGCGATCGAGGTGGGAAGACGGTTTGTGATGAAATGACGGGAAAAGACATGCGGAAAAAGGCATTGCTTTTAATCAACGGAATCGCCGGGACGGCGCAGATGGGACACAGGGTCTGGCATATCATTGAGACACTGGTCCGCGAGGGATATAAGGTCAGCGCCTGGCCGATCCTTCCGTCGGAGGGCCTTGGCTCCGAGGAAATCCTCTCACAGGAGGAGAGTGAGGGACAGGCCTGGGATCTTATCGTCTGCTGCGGCGGCGACGGGACGCTTATGCATGTCGTCAACGGGGTGATGAGGCTTTCCGAAAGACCGGTTCTGGGATACATCCCCGCGGGCAGTACAAATGATTTTGCAAGGAGCGCCGGAATCCCTTCGCAGTACGAGGACGCCCTCCGCGCGATCGTAAGCGGAAAGAAATTCCGGTACGATATCGGCAGGTTCAATGACCGGTATTTTAATTATGTCGCCGCCTTCGGCGCCTTTGTCGCCGTCACCTACACGACCGACCAGAGCTTTAAAAATATCTTCGGGCATGCGGCCTATGTCCTGAACGGCATCAGTACGCTCGGGCAGAGCATCAGCTACAAATGCCATATGCGTGTCAGGGCGGACGGATTCGAGGCGGAGGATGATTATGTCTTCGGACTGGTGTATAATTCTACGTCGGTCGGGGGAATACGCCTGAGGGAGAGCGCGGATGTCAGGCTTGATGACGGCAAGTTCGGGCTTCTCCTTATCAAGGCCCCGGAGAACCTTGCCGAGGCCGGCCAGATCATTCAGGGATTCCTGGATGACGCACAGAATAATCCCGACAGTTTACGGGAAAACTCTTATGTGATTTCCCTTCGTGAAATCACGCGGCTTGAAATCAGCGCGCCGGCAGGAGCCGCGTGGACGCTGGACGGCGAATACGGCGGCGAGCCGGAAAATGTTGTGATTGAGGTCGTGCCGGGCGCCATGCAGATCATGGTGCCGCAGTGAGCGCGAAGGCACTACGATAACAGAACGGATATTCAGAGTGGATCTTGCACAGGCATACCGTATCCTTCACGTGGAAGAGAAGGATACGCCTCTTATTATAAAAAGAAAATACCGGAGGATGATGCGCAGATATCATCCGGATGCGGCGGCGGCAAGAGCGGCCGGGCATCCCGGGGACTCCGGCGAAGAAGATGAATACAGAAGGATATCGCAGCTTTTAAACGAAGCTTATGAATTCATAAAGGCAAATCCCCCAAAAACCCCTGCAGAGTCTTCCGGCAGCAGGGCAAAGAAAGATCCGGAGCCGGCAGGGGACCTGAACCCTTCGGCATTTTGCGAGCGGACTGTCCTTTGGCAGACGTCCGTTTTTTTTCCGGACGGGAGATACGCGGAGCACTATAAAGAAGGCGTAAGAGGGAGATTCTGCTGGGATCCGGACCTGGAGGAGTTCTCATCACTTCTTAAGAGTGTGAATGCCGAAACAATCCGGCTGATGCAGGACATCGAGGACAGACTCGGCATTTACGGCGAGCAGGACCATCCCTATCCCGATATGAGGGCAGGATTCCAGGTGAGGATTTTCCATCTTCTGATGCAGGAATTCATCCGCCCCCTTACCTGCCTGAAAAAGCTCGAGGAATACGTCTGCGTCACCGATGAAGCGCTGGCCTTCTACCTTGGCGGGAGTCTTCTTGTTTCGGGCAGGGAGAACGTGCTCGCGGCAGAGGAGCTGACCAGGAAATACCATGAGGGAAAGGGCGCGGCAGACGCCGGCTGTCCGAAGGAAAATGACGGAGGCCTTTCCGGAAACGGTCCGCTCTTCTGGGAGATGGATAAGAGCAGGATACGGACCGGATCCTGCGAGTTCGGCTTTTCCGGAAACCTGTCCTTTGAGGATGACAGTCTTTACTATATCATCCTTCCCCTTCTTGCGCGCGGCTGCGCGGATCTCGAGATTTACCCCAAGGTGATGCGCCCGCAGAAAAAAAACGCAGGCAGGACGGGCATCCTGTATGTCAACCTGATCCTGACGGTGCGGGGGGAAGAAGAAGCCGACAGGCCGGGAAGAGGCGCCCTGATGATCGCTTCCCTCCTTAAGGAATATGAGGCAGCCATAAGGGGAATTGTGTAAGGAGCAGAGAATGAACGCATATACCGACTTTGCCGAAGTCTATGACACATTTATGGATAATCTGCCTTATGAGGAATGGGCGGATGTCATGGACGGCCTGATCCGCAGATGGTATGAATCCCCGGGCGGTGAACAAAAGCAGGATGGCGGGAAGCTTTCTGTCGTTGACCTTGGCTGCGGAACCGGCGTCATAACAAGACTGATGGCAAAAAAAGGCTATGATATGATGGGCGTCGACCTCTCCGCAGACATGCTCGCCGTAGCCGTAAGGCATCAGGAGGCAGAGGCGAGCGCTCCGCTTTATGTCTGCCAGGACATGTGCAGCCTTGACCTCGGGGCAGCGGCGGACGTTTTCATATCCGCGGGGGACTGCGTCAATTACCTTCTTGAGGATCAGGATCTTGAGGATATGTTCGAGGGCGTATACAGGCACCTGGTCCCCGGGGGACTTTATATCTTCGATTTCAACACACTCCACAAATACCGCGATGTGATCGGTGAGGCGACCATCGCCGAGAGCAGGGAGAACTGTGCATTTATCTGGGAGAACTGGTTTGACGGGGATACGCGGATCAATGAGTACAACGTGACGATCTTCGCCGCATCCGAAGAGTCGGACAGGGAGGAGCTCTCCGAAGGGCGCGGCGTATTCCTGCGCAGTACGGAGACACATTACCAGAAAGGCTACACGACGAGCGAAATGACAGACCTTGCAGAAAAAGCGGGGTTTGAAACAATGCAGATCCTGGACGGGGATGACCACGGCCCGGAAAGAGAAGACAGCGGGCGGGTCCGGATCGTGCTGCGCAGAAGAAAGGATTTATGATGGAAGACTACATGGTAAGGGCGATTGCGGCGGGTGAACAGATCCGCGCGTTTGCAGTAACAAGTGCGAATATCGCCGAGACAGCAAGAAAGGCGCATAATACCAGCCCCATCGCTACAGCGGCGCTGGGGAGGACAATGAGCGGCGCCCTGATGATGGCGGATATGCTCAAAGGAGACCAGGACCTTCTGACCATCCGGATTGACGGCGACGGCCCTCTGCAGGGAATCACTGTGACGGCGGACAACCACGGGAATGTCAAGGGATTCGTCGGCAATCCGTATGTGATCCTGCCTCCCAATGAAAGCGGGCATCTCAATGTCGGCGGAGGCGTGGGAAAGGGGACTCTTACGGTAATCCGTGACCTGGACCTTAAGAACACCTATTCCGGGCAGGTCGAACTGTACTCCGGCGAGATCGCGGAGGACCTTACCCATTATTTTGCCGAGTCGGAGCAGATCCCGTCCGCGGTCGGCCTTGGCGTCCTGATGAACAGGACCAACACTGTAAGATGCGCGGGAGGATATATCATCCAGCTGATGCCGTTTGCCTCGGATGAGGTGATCGGTGCCCTTGAGGAGAATATCAGGGATGCGGGCTATGTTACAGACATGCTCGATGCGGGACTTACGCCCGAGGACATGCTCAGGACAGTCCTCAAAGGGTTCGACGTGGATATAACGGACAGGAAACCCGTCCGCTTCCACTGCAACTGTGAGCGGGAACGAGTGGAGAGAGCGCTCCTTCTTGTCGGTGAGAAGGAGCTCACGGATATGATCGAAAAAGGAGAGCCGGTGGAGCTCTCCTGCAGATTCTGCGGAAAGAAGTACCGCTTCCTGGTTCCTGAGCTCGAGAGCATCCGCCGGGAGCTGCGCAGCCAGAAGGACGGGGAGGCGTAATCCCTGCACCGCTTCCCGGCTGCAGGCAGTACACGCCGCCTTTTTACAGTAAGGGAACTAGATGGTATAATTCACATGTTCCGGGGACAAAAGCGGCGGAACCGCAGGATTGCGCTTATATTTACATAACAGGACATGCGAAGGGAGACTTGAATGAAATTCAGTGAAATGCCCTATAAAAGGGTTGATTTTGAACAGCTGAAAAAGGATTTTGCGGATCTTGAAAGGGATCTGGATGCGGCGGCTTCGGGGGAGGAGCAGTTCGCGGGTCATCAGAGACATTATGAGATTACGGGCCACGCCCAGACAATGATGACGCTCGCGGAAATCCGCCATGATATCGATACGACAGATGAATTCTACAGTGCGGAGCAGGACTTCTATGATGAGAACGGTCCTGTTTTCCAGAATCTGAACGTTTCCTATCAGAAGAAGCTCTATGAATCGAAGTTCCGCCCGTACCTTGAGGAGAAGATCGGAAAGGTCGCGTTTAAGAATATCGAGCTTGCAATGAAGAGCGTTGATGAGAAGATTCTTCCTCTTATGCAGGAGGAGAACGCGATCCGGACAGAGTACAACAAGCTTCTTGCGACGGCGAAGATCGAATGGGAGTCGGAGATACTGAATCTTTCTCTCATGAATCCCTATCTGCACAACAGGGACAGGGGCGTTCGCGCCCACGCGTGGAACAAGTACACGGAGTTCTTTGCGCAGAACCGCGAGCAGCTCGATGACCTGTATGACCGTCTTGTAAAGAACCGGACAAAGCAGGCCGAGGAGCTCGGCTACGACAATTATCTTCCGCTCGGCTATCCCCGCATGCAGCGCAACTGCTACGGCAGGGATGATGTCGCGCGCTTCCGCTCCCAGGTCAAGAATGACCTTGTTCCCTTTGCGGAAAAGCTCCATGAGAAGAGAAGAAGACGGCTCGGCCTCGATCATCTTCTTTATATCGATGAGGGAGTCTATTTCCCGGAGGGGAATCCGAAGCCGACAGGAACTCCGGAGCAGATCCTGGCCGCAGGCCGCAGGATGTATAATGAACTTTCCCCGGAAACGGCTGAGTTCATGAACTTTATGTGCGACAACGAGATGTTCGACGTCCTTGGCCGCAAGACAAAGAAAACGGGCGGATATATGACGTATCTTCCGGACTATAAGTCACCGTTTATCTTTGCGAATTTCAACGGGACAAGCGCAGACGCGGACGTCATTACCCATGAGTGCGGGCATGCCTTCCAGGGATTTATCGCCGCTTCGGACCCGATCCGCGAGCATGCGGACATCACAATGGAGACAGCCGAGACGCACTCCATGTCGATGGAGTTCTTCACGGAGCCGTGGATGAACCTTCTGTTCGGCGAGCGCGCGGCGGATTACGTCGACATGCATTTTGAGGATTCGGTGCTGTTCATCCCCTACGGGACGATGGTTGACGAGTTCCAGGATATTGTTTATTCTAATCCGGGCCTGTCGCCGAAGGACAGGAATCTTGCCTGGCGCGATCTTGAGAGGCAGTACAAGCCTCATCTCGACTACTCGGGCAACGATTACTATGAGCAGGGATGCTTCTGGCAGAAACAGCACCACATCTACAACTATCCGCTGTACTACATCGATTACTGCATCGCCCAGACCAACGCCCTCCAGTATAAGGCGTGGATGGACCGCGATTGGAAACAGGCCTGGGAGAGCTATCTGAAGCTGTGCCGTCTGTCCGCATCCGATTTCTTCTTCGGCCTGATGGACAAGGCGGGTCTGAACAATCCGTTTGAGGACGGCTGCCTTCGCTATGTCGTAAAGCAGATTGAGGAGAAGGAGAAATAACCATGGCAGTGAATCCGATGGAGCTGATGAAGCTTGGCGAAAGGCTTCGCATATTTAATTCACAGCATCCGCGCGTCGGCTCCTTTCTTAAGGATGTCAGCGCAAACGCGATCGGCGAAGGGGCTGTGATCGAACTGAAGGTAACCTCTGCCGAAGGGAAGGAATATGTGACCAATATCAAGGTCACAAAAGAGGACATGGAGACGATCGAGGTCCTTAAGAACACCAGGTCTTAAGACCCTTCCGGCACTGCGGCACAGGATAAGATAAGAGCGCGGCAGAAAAGAGCCGTAAAGAGGAAAATTTATGGTAGAACTTGATCAGATGAAAACCGAACTGACGGGATGTCAGGAAGCACTGAAGGAGGGCGTTGATTCCCTGAACCTTCCGTTCAAGAAGCAGAGGATCGAAGAGCTTTCAAGAGAAATGGAAGCGCCGGACTTCTGGTCCGATACGGACCGCGCCAATCAGAAGACCAAGGAATTAAAGGATCTGCAGAAGACTGTCGACGGGGCTTCAGCCCTCGAGCAGCAGTACGAGGATATTCTCTCGCTCATCGAGATCGGAAACGAGGAAAATGATCCCGACATGGCTGCCGAAATCCGCAGCGAGCTGTCGGATTTTGAGGAAAAGCTTGAGGAGCTGCGTCTTTCAACACTCCTTACAGGCGAATACGATGACAGCAACGCGATCATTTCGCTGAACGCCGGCGCAGGCGGAACGGAAAGCTGCGACTGGTGCTCGATGCTGTACCGCATGTACACGCGCTGGGCGGATAAAAAGGGATTTTCTGTCGAAGTCATGAACCTTGTCGACGGAGATGAAGCCGGGATCAAGTCCGTGGACTTCCAGATCAACGGAACGAACGCGTACGTCTTCCTTCGCTCGGAGCACGGCGTTCACCGCCTTGTCCGCATCAGCCCCTTCAACGCGCAGGGAAAGCGCCAGACATCCTTCGTATCCTGCGAGGTTATGCCGGAACTGAACACAGATATAAATATTGAGATCAACCCGGACGATATCCGGATTGACACATACAGATCCAGCGGCGCGGGCGGCCAGCACATCAACAAGACCTCCTCCGCGATCCGGATCACGCATTTCCCCACCGGAATCGTGGTCACCTGCCAGAATGAGCGCAGCCAGTTCCAGAACAAGGACAAGGCGTTTGAAATGCTGCGGGCAAAGCTCTATATGAGACAGAAGCAGGAGGAAGAGGAGAAGCTCTCCGGAATCAGGGGAGACGTCAAGGAGATCGCCTGGGGATCACAGATCCGTTCCTATGTCCTGCAGCCGTATACACTCGTCAAGGACACACGCACCGATGCCGAGACCTCCGATACCCAGGGAGTGCTCGACGGCAACATCGACCGCTTCATCAACGCCTACCTCAAGATGCAGGCGAACGAAAAGGCAAAGGAAGCGGCAACAATATAAGCGTCACGGAGACAGGTACACTGACTCCGCAGAATAACAGAACCGGTCCGCAGAAGTGCGGGCCGGTTTTTTTAAATCAGTGGTGTATGGATAAGACGGGAAATATCCATTACTCGAGCATCTGCAGCTGGACATCCAGTGAAGTCAGGCGGTTCTCGACATCTCTGTATTTCTTCGAGACTTCCTCCATGCGGTTTACCGCGTCGACTATTTTCTGGCCGCCGCTGATATCAAGGAAGCCGTTGACGATGCATCCGGGGAGAGCGAATTTCTTTGTCACTTCGGGGAAGACAACAGTCAGATATCTGCCGTCCTGCTCCGCAATCTCGCCCTTTCCGAAGGCTCTGTGAGCAACCTTTTTCCCCTGGAGTTTGGGGATCTTCGCAGCCCTGCGTTCTGCCTTGACCTCGTCGAAACGGTCGACACACTGCTCACGCTCCTCCAGAAGAGCGGCGCGCTTCTTCATTTTCTCATGTTTGCGCTGCTGGACAGTGCTGGATTTAACTCCCTTCTTTGCAGCCTTGTCCTCATAGAAATCAAAATGATAGGCGCTGTCAATAATGTCATATACCAGGATGTGCATCGTGGGGTCGATGTGGGGCAGATCCTTGTCCTTGATCTGTCTGCCTTTATCGTCAAGACTGGCGTTAACCTTATTAATCAGATCCTCCCTGGTGCGCACATAATCGAGCATGTCGTCGCAGAGCCTGTGATAATTGTGCATGCGGAAGGAACGGTCATAGCCGAGTTCTTCATCGAATTCCGTATATCCCGCAAAAGCGGAAACCTCGGGGGCACGATACATGAAATTATCCGTGGGGCGTATCAGTGCGAGATACATGACGGCAGTGCGCACCTTCTGACGGACTTCCCATTCATCGGGAACGGTCTCGGCAAGAAGGTCGTTGATTTTCTTGACGAAGGCAAGGACATGTTCCTGTCTCAGATTAAGGTCACCGCCGTCACGGGCGAGAAGATCGCGGAACGCGTCCCTCACATCCTCCGTGCGCTCATTCTTGCACAGAAGACGTATCCCCTCGACAGGACTTGATTTGGCGGTGTTGATCAGAGGAGCAGCCTTATTCATTGCGTCTCCGAACATTTTTCCGAAGTCATCGGCATCGATATCCCACTTTTTTACACAATTGCTGACTGCTACCCATTTGCTGCGCGTATCTGTTTCACCGTCTGTGATTTCGCTTTGCCGGTTTAAGTAGATGTTAACGAGCGTTTTCATGCGCTCTTCATTCATACAACTGCCTCCTCTCTTAAGAAATTGTTCTGCCCATGCGAATGTAGGACATATATATCTTATTATACAAAAAGAAGAGTGGAAATTTCAAACAATTTTGGAATTATTGCGCATTACACCGAAATTTTCGCAAATTTTCGCACACACAAGAATGTCGGATGCAGACATGAGGCGTATCTTCTTAAGACATGCGCGGGATCGATCCGTTGGACACTGCCCGAGATTTGTCCCTTGGAATCATTGAAGGCGGGTTTTAAAATACGATGGAAAATAGAAAAAGCAACAGTGCAGTTCGTTGGCATCTTCCGCGACAGGAATGCGGAGTGTGCCGGAAGGAGATTAAACATGGCAGGAACAGTGCAGAACCTGCAGCACGCAGCTGAGCGCCAGACGATTTCCGTAATGATTGACGGATTTTTGAAGCACCTGGCAAAAAAGGAAGACAGGACAGAAACGTACCTCAAGATCGTGGATCTTGCGGAGCGTTTTTACGGCGACGGAGCCAAAAAGGAGACCCTCGACAAGATCAGGGCTTATGTGTCGAACCCGGATAACCGCTGGATGCGTTTTATCAACCGCGTTGTCGATGAAACCGATCCGCATTACGCAAAGACAATGCTGCTCAACCTCGGGTACGAGGCTTTTTTCCGCGGGACAAAGACAATCCGTGCAAACCGCGAAAAGTATGACTGCAATATCCCCTGGCTGATCCTGTTCGATCCCACTATGGCGTGCAACATGCACTGTGTCGGATGCTGGTCCGGCACCTACGGCCACAAGAGCAACCTGTCCTTTGAGGATATGGACAAGATCGTTACCCAGGGCAAGGAGCTCGGGACCTACCTGTACATGATGACCGGCGGTGAGCCGACCGTGAGAATGCGGGATATCATGAAGCTGGCCAAAAAGCACAACGACTGCTTCTTCGGCCTGTATTCCAACTCCACGCTGATCAACGACGAGATGTGCGAGCAGATCAGGGAGCTTGGCAACATCCCCTTCATGCTGTCCATCGAGGGAACGCCGGATACAAACGACGCCCGCCGCGGCGAAGGACACTACGAGGCGGTTATGAAGGCCATGGACTGCTTAAAGCGTCACGGAATCGTGTTCGGAACATCGATCTGCTATACAAGGGCGAATATTGAGGCGGTAACAAGCGATGCGTTCTTCCACCTGCTCGAGGAAAAGGGTGCGAGATTCGGCTTCTATTTCCACCTGATGCCGGTCGGCAACAATGCCGCGCCTGAGCTGATGCCCACGATAGAGCAGAGAACAAAGATGATCGAGAGAATCCGCTACATCCGCTCCCCCGAGTCGGATATCGAGTTCTTCCCGATGGATTTCCAGAATGACGGAGAATATGTCGGCGGCTGCATCGCCGGCGGGCGCAACTATTTCCATATTAATTCCAACGGAGATGCCGAGCCCTGCGTGTTCATCCATTTCTCGAACACGAATATTCATGACAACAGCATTCTGGAGATGCTCCAGAGCCCGCTGTTCAAGGCGTATCACGAGGGACAGCCTTTCAACCGCAACCATTTAAGGCCCTGCCCGATGCTGGAGAATCCGGATCTTCTTCGTGAGATTGTCAAGGCTACCGGCGCGCACCAGACCAACCAGGAATCCCCCGAGGAGGTCGACCACCTGTGCGCAAAGTGCGACCAGTATGCGAAGGACTGGGCTCCCGTTGCCGATAAGATCTGGGAGCAGCAGAAGCACAAAAAGCCTACCTATGAGAACTATACGAAGGAAAAGAGGGAGCACCCCGAGCTGGCAGCGTTCGAGCATGAGGACGGCAGCGTGAAAATCGATATTGCGTAAATAAGGCAGATTAACCCGGCAGGAAACCTGCTTTTGCCCCTGACGATGGAGACCGCATTGTCAGGGGCATTTCTGTCGGCATGGTTCAAAGCAGATAATCGGAAGGCCGGCAAAGTCCGCCCTTCCGATTATTTGACGAAATATCGTATAATTGGCGTAGCTGCACGCCGCACGGACGCGGCACAAGGCAAAGCGGTGAGTATGAACAGTATAGATTGTGTTTTGTTTGACCTTGACGGTACAATATCAGAATCGGCTCCCGGGATCGCAAGGTCGGTCCAGTACGGACTTAAGAGAGTCGGAATCGATGAGCCGGACCTGAAAAAGCTCGAGACCTTTGTCGGTCCTCCGCTGAATGTGACATTCAGGGAAATGTACGGGCTGGACGAGCAGCAGATCCTGGAAGCAGTCATGGCGTTCCGGGAGCTGTATCAGAAGGACGGAATCTTTGACTGCAGGCCGTATCCGGGGATCTTGCAGATGCTGAGGGCATGCAGGGCGCGCGGGTTAAAACTTGGAGTCGCATCCAGCAAGCCGGAGCAGTTTGTGGTGCAGATCATAGAGCATTTCGGCATGGCGGACCTCTTTGATGCGGTCTGTGGGAGTTCCATGGACGAGGAGCAGAACAGCAAAGCCGGCCTGGATTCCAAGCAGCTGGTGATCGCGAAGGCGCTGGATATCCTGCAGGCAAAGACCTCGCGCTGCGCCATGGTCGGGGACCGGTGCTACGACATGGACGGCGCTGTCAGGAACGGGCTTCTTCCCGTCGGCGTCACCTTCGGCTACGGATCAAGGCAGGAGCTGGAAGAGGCGGGAGCAGTCTATATCGCGGATACTGCGGACGAGCTTGAAAAATATCTTTGCGGCCTGCATGACTGATTCATATCGGATTCATGCCCTGGCCGGAACCGGGGAAGCATTATGGACGATACAAAAAGACGCGGCAGCGAAAATGAGCAGAGTAAGGCCGGCGGGCCTTCGGGCAGTGCGGAAAAAAAGAAGAAGAAAAAGGGAGGAGTCCTTCAGTGGATTATCCTCTTCCTTATCCTGACGGTACTTTTCTATTCCGGCTTCAGTTTCCTTCGGGAGTTTATGACCTACCGGGAGGCGGAGAATGAATATGCCCAGGTGAACAGCCTGATCGATACCACGGGAGACGCGGGCCTTGAGTGGCTCGAGATGGAGACGGCGCAGGAAGCGACTGTCCTCTATGCGGGCGGCCAGGATGAGAGCGGCGTGGCCTATCCCGGGACGGCGGGCTTTACCGGCACAGCGGGGACCGGATCCGGCGAAAGCGCGTCCGGACAGGGCAGCGCCGGTTCTTCCGGTACGCAGGAAGGACAGGGGGACGCCGCGGCGTACAGTCCGCTTGCCCGCCCGGATGATCAGGGAGCCTCCGCGGGCAGCAGGCTCAGCCAGACATCCGGCGCTTTCCTTACGGATCTTGAAGCGCTGTGGTCAAGGTTCACGGGCTTCCTTGCAGGCCTGTTCGGACTTGAAGTGCAGACGCCTTCGCCCGCATCGCCCGGAGACGCCTATATGACGGCTCTCCAGAGCGGCGAGAATGTCAGTGCGGTGCAGCCTTCCGCGGCACAGGATGAGACAAAGGAGGAGGCTGCCGCCGCGGAGCCGTCCTCCGAAGAGGCCGGGGCGGATAAGAAGGAAGAGACAAAGCCGCGGGAAAAGAAGGTGTATATCACCTATCCGCGTGTCTCCATCGACTATGATGAGCTGATGGCGATCAACAGCGACTTTGTCGGCGTCCTTTACATGCCTGCGCTTCAGCTCAAATACCCGATCGCGCACAGCCATGACAACGCGGAGTATCTTAAGAGAACCTTTGAGGGAACGAACAATCCCGCGGGAAGCATTTTCATGGATGTGTCTGCGAGTCCTGATTATTCCGACAGGAACACCTTTATCTTCGGGCATAACATGAGAAACCTCTCGATGTTCGGCTCGCTTAAGACGCTCCAGACGGATGATACCATCTGCCCGAAGCACCCCTACTTTTATATATATACCAAGAACAGAGTGTACAAATACGCGATCTTTGCCTATTACACGGTTCCGACAAAGGACGATATGTATCTCGATTTCCGCGGGGACGACGGGTATGACGCCTATATAAACAAGGCAATCGAGCGCTCGCTCTTTACCCCTGCCAAAGGGGCCGTCGATTTCTCGAAGCGCCCGAATCTTGTGACGCTCTCCACCTGCTACGGCTCCGGACACGTCCTGAATTTCGTCGTACAGGGAGCGCTTCAGGGGACCGCGGAGCAAAATCCGCTCTCAAATGCGCGCTGAGCCCAAAGCGGCAGTTGTAATTGCCCTTAAGGCTGTGGTATACTTCTATTTCGTGTAAAAATGCATATTAACTCACAGGAGGGTTATCGACATGAGTGTCAGTGTAGAGAAGCTTGAAAACAGCATGGCGCGTCTTACAATCGAGGTCAGCGCCGAAGATTTCGACAAGGCTGTAAACCAGGTATATTTGAGACAGAAGGGCAGCATTGCCATCCCCGGTTTCCGCAAGGGCAAGGCGCCCCGCAAGATCATCGAGAAGATGTACGGCGCAGGCGTTTTCTTTGAAGATGCGGCCAACAGCTGCATCAACAGCTCTTATCCCGATGCGGTTGAAGAGTGCGGCGAGGAAGTCGTTTCCAATCCTACGATCGCGGTTACCCAGATCGAAGCGGGAAAGCCCTTCATCTATACTGCCGAAGTCGCGTTAAAGCCCCCGGTGAGCCTCGGAAAGTATAAGGGTGTTGCCGTAACAAAGCAGGATGCTCCCGAAGCAACACAGGAAGAGATCGAAGCCGAGCTTAAGCGCCAGCAGGATGCGAATGCCAAGATCGTCGATGTCACGGACAGAGCAGTTCAGAGCGGCGACATGATCAAGCTCGACTACGCGGGAACAGTTGACGGAGTCGCATTTGACGGCGGCACCGCGGAGGATGCGGACCTCACGATCGGTTCGGGTTCCTTCATCCCCGGTTTTGAGGATCAGCTGATCGGCACAGGCATCGGTGACGAAAAGGATGTCACCGTGACCTTCCCCGAGAACTACCATGCAAAGGACCTGGCAGGAAAGGAAGCTGTTTTCCACTGTAAGGTAAACGGCATCAAGGAGAAGCAGCTCCCTGAGCTGAACGATGAGTTCGCGGATGATGTTTCCGAGTTCTCCACTCTTGACGAGTACAAAGAGAACATCGCAAAGAACATCACGGACCGCAAGACTCAGGAGATGCGCACCGCGAAGGAGAACGAGGCTGTCAACGCGGTCATCGAGGACTCCAAGATCGATATCCCGGCGGCAATGCTCACTACCCAGCAGGAGCAGCTCGCAAATGAGTTCGCCCAGAACCTTCAGATGCAGGGCATGCAGCTGGATATGTACCTTCAGTACACCGGCATGACAAGAGAACAGCTCGTTGAGCAGATGAAGCCCCAGGCAGAGCGCCGCATTCTCACAAGACTGGTTCTTGAGCAGATCGCGAAGGAAGAGAACATCGAGGTGACGGACGAGGACTTCGAGGATCAGCTCCAGAAGATGGCTGACCAGTACAGGGCTCCGATCGACAACATCAGACGCGTGTTTGATGACGAGAAGGCAAAGGCAGACCTCAAGAAGGATATTGCTGTCCAGAAGGCAGTGACCCTGGTCACCGACAGCGCTGTCGAGTCGAAGGAAAAGCCCGCCCCGAAGGAGGCTTCCGCCGAGGAGATCGCGGCCGCAACAGAGAAGGCTGTCAGCGCAGCTGACGGCGAATAAGCCGAATCTGAATAAAACATTAATATTTATTAAAAGATTTTCCGGGCACTTGCGGGTGCCCGGATATTTTACTATTATACATGCAGTGTGTTTACAGAATCCTGTAATGGAGGAATTTATGGCTAATTTGGTACCTTATGTAGTGGAACAGACCGGCGCGGGAGAGCGCTCTTATGATATTTACTCCAGACTTTTAAAGGAAAGAATTATCATGCTGGGGGACCAGGTGTCGGACACGTCCGCCGAGCTGATTATTGCGCAGATGCTCTTCCTCGAGGGAGAGGATCCGGAGAAGGATATCCAGTTTTATATCAACAGCCCCGGCGGTTCGGTGACGGCGGGGATGGCTATCTATGACACGATGCAGTTTATCAAGTGCGATGTATCGACGATCTGTGTCGGCATGGCAGCGAGCATGGGCGCATTCCTTCTCGCGGGCGGCACGAAGGGCAAGCGTTTTGCACTTCCCAATTCCGAGATCCTCATCCATCAGCCTTCCGGCGGCACGGAGGGACAGGCGAGCGACATGCTGATCGCCGCGCGCCATATTGAGCGCATGAGAGAGAAGCTCAACCGGATTCTTGCGGACAACACCGGCAGGACCTATGAGGAACTCTGCCGCGATACGGACCGCGACAACTGGATGACCGCCCAGGAGGCGAAGGAATACGGTCTGATCGACCATATCTATACGACACGCAAGGAGATTGAGGAAGCATTCAATGGCTAATGATAATAACAGAATGGTTCCGCCCAGCAGATGTTCTTTCTGCGGCAGGACCGAATTACAGACGGGACGTCTTATTTCCGGACCGAACGGTGTCTTTATCTGCGAAGAATGCGTTTCGATCTGCGAGAACCTGATCCGGGAATCGGACGAGAGTCAGGAATACGCGGGCAAAAAGGAGTCCCCCATCGCGGTCCGGGATATCAATCTGCAGAAGCCGGCCGGGATCAAGGCGTTTCTTGATGAATATGTCATAGGACAGGAAGAGGCCAAGAAGGTACTGGCAGTTTCTGTCTACAACCACTACAAGCGCATCCTTGCCGGCGAGAGTGAGGATGACGGCGACGAGGTCGAGCTCCAGAAGAGCAACATTCTTCTTCTCGGGCCCACCGGCTCCGGCAAGACCTATCTTGCACAGACGCTGGCCAAGCTCCTGGGCGTACCCTTCGCAATCGCCGATGCCACCACATTGACCGAAGCGGGTTATGTCGGCGAAGACGTGGAAAATATCCTTCTGAAGCTGATTCAGGCCGCGGATTACGATATCGAAAAGGCGCAGGTCGGCATCATCTATATCGATGAGATCGACAAGATCTCAAAGAAAGGCGAGAACGTCTCCATAACAAGAGACGTATCCGGCGAGGGCGTGCAGCAGGCGCTTTTGAAAATCATCGAGGGGACAATGGCATCCGTTCCTCCCCAGGGCGGCAGAAAGCACCCCCAGCAGGAGCTGATCCAGATCGACACCTCCAATATCCTTTTCATCTGCGGAGGCGCGTTTGACGGCCTTGAGAAGATCATCCGCGAGAGAACAGACTATCGTTCCATGGGATTCAATGCGTCTGTTGTCGACAAGGTGGAAAAGGACGTCGGCTCGACGCTGAAGGATGTAGTTCCCCAGGATCTCATGAAGTTCGGCCTGATTCCCGAGTTCATCGGCCGTGTCCCGGTCGTGGTTACACTGGACGGACTGGATAAGGAAGCGCTGATCAGAATCCTGAAGGAGCCCAAGAACGCCCTGGTCAAGCAGTACCGCAAGCTTTTCTCCTACGACAATGTCGAGCTCTCCTTTGAGGATGAGGCGATTGAGAAGATCGCGGAGCTTGCCGTCGAGAGAAAGACCGGCGCCAGAGGCCTTCGCTCCATAATGGAGAAGACGATGATGGACGTCATGTACACGATACCTTCGGACGAGACAGTGGCTGAGTGCATCGTCACGGGCGATTCCGTGGACGGCAGGCAGCAGCCGCGCCTGATCCATAAAACGGAAGCGGCAAAGACAAAGGAAGCCGTATAAGACCGGCGGCAAAAACCAGAGGCGCCGGCACACTTCTTCGTATGGTAATTAAAAACGTAAATCTTGAAACCGTCTGCGGCATCACCAGCACACTCCCGGTCAATACACTGCCGGAGTTCGCATTCGCGGGCAAGAGCAATGTCGGCAAGTCGACGCTGATCAACGCGCTGATGAACCGAAGGGCCTACGCCCGTGTCAGCGAAAAGCCGGGAAAGACGCAGACGATCAATTATTATAATATCAACGGCGAGCTGTACCTCGTGGATCTCCCCGGGTACGGCTATGCCAGCGCCCGGGCGGATATCCGTCAGGGGTGGGGCCCGATGATCGAGAGGTACCTGCACTCCTCCGGAACGCTGAGGGAAGTCTTTCTTCTTGTGGATATCCGGCATGAGCCCGGCGCCAACGATGTGATGATGTTCGACTGGATCGTACACGGCGGTTTTGTCCCCGTGATCATCGCAACAAAGCTTGACAAGCTCAAGCGCTCGCAGGTACCTGCCGCACTCTCCTTAATAGAGAGGACACTGAAGGAAAAATCACAGTACGGAAGGGAAGTATCGGTCCGCGTCATCGGGTTTTCCGGTGAGACCAAAGCCGGCAGGGATGAAATATACAGCGTAATTGAGGCAGACATTGCGGAGGTGAGTGATGGCACTGTTTCACAGGAAATCCGGTAATGCCGGGGTATCCGGCGCGAAGGCGGCGGGAGCGAAGAATTCCTCTCCGGGAAACAAAGCCGGGGTTTTAGGCCGCGACCTGCACAGGATGAAGCTGGAGAAGATAGCAGGCTCGCTGATCTTCATTCTGCTCGGAATTGTCCTTTTCATCTGGCCTGCAGCCGCGATGGATACGCTCAGCAGGGTAATCGGGGCGGTGCTGGTCTGCGAAGGCGTTGTAGCCGTTCTCCTGTTCTTTTTCAACAAAGAAAAGGGCTTTGCTTCCTCCGCTGTCCTGATTCTGGGTGTGATCATCGCCGTCATCGGCTACTGGATCTTTACCCATCCTGCATTTCTTACAGACCTGGTTCCCGTCATCACGGGACTTATCATCATTATCAGCGGAATTGTCAACATCACAGAGGCCGTGATGATTGCAAGGATGAAAAAGGACGGCTTTGCTCCGTCCCTTGTCCTCGCCGTCATTACCGTGGCCCTGGGTGTAATGATCCTGCTGCGGCCGGGGGTAGTCGCGAGGTTTGTTGCCAGAGTGATGGGCGCCGTCCTTGTTTATAACGGCGTATCCGATCTTTACATTATTTCCCGTGTGACCGGCAAGGTAAGGCAGGCCGCTGCGGAGGCATCCGCACTGACGGTCACGGCCACGGAGACGACCGCGCAGACACTCGACCCCGATGCTCCTTTGTATGAGGATTTCCATCCCTCACAGGAAGCAGAAGGCGGCGCACAGGAGCCTGCCGGAAGTTCGGGTCCTACGGCGCAGGCCGAGGACAGCATTTTTGACGGCAGGGATGACTGATTCGGATAAATGGTGAATATGACAGGAATATTGAGTATATTGAAAAGAAAATTCAGGGTTCTTGCGGCTGCGCTTGCGGCTGCGACAGTTATTTCCTCGGTGCCCGTATTTACCGCGGAAGCTGCCGTGGTTTATAAAGATACGCCGGCCACGTTTCTCCTTGGCGATGAGATCATCAACAGCGATTACGCGCTTCTTGTTGATACGGTCACCGGAAACGTCCTCTGCAGGAAAAGGGCAAACGAAAGGATGTATCCCGCGTCCATGACCAAGGTCATGACGATCCTTACGGCGAGCGACTATATCAGCGATCTTACGGATACGGTGGAGATCACACAGGATATCATCGACTACGCCAAGGAGAAGGACTGCACGAGAGTCGGGTTCGAGGCAGGAGAAATGCCCACGGTAAAGGACCTTCTTACCGGGACGATTCTCTGCTCCGGCGCGGACGCCGCAATCGCTCTGGGAAGATATATCGGCGGCAGTGACGAAGGCTTTGTTGAGCTGATGAATAAGAAAGCTCAGCAGCTCGGCCTTGAGAACACGCATTTTACCAACTGCGTGGGCCTCTTTGACGAGCAGCATTACTCAACCGCTGCGGAGATCGCGGCCATTATGCAGGCCGCGGTGGTCGTGCCCGTATGCTTTGAGGCGCTTTCCGCCAAGAAATATACGACAGCACAGACGCCTGAGCATCCGGAGGGCATTACCATTAAAAGCCTCTTCCTGGAACGGATGGCGGGACAGACAATGTCCGGCCTGTGCGTATGCGGAAAGACCGGCTTTGTAAAACAGTCCGACTACTGCGCCGTCAGCTACTACGCATCCCCTTCGGGGAATCCTTATATCTGTGTCACGGGACATGCGGACACGAGCCTTCTGGCCGTCTCCGACCATGCGGTGATGTACATGATATTTACACGCTGACACCGCGTGACGGATATTCTGCCTGCCGGATTCCGGGAGACATTCTGAGAGAAGCAATGAGCCATGCATGGCTGAATCGAAAAGCACCGACAGAGAGAGCCTGCTCATCTGGCGGTGCTTTTCAATTCGGACAGATGCAGCGAATGCCGCAGAAAAACAGATTTGCGGAAAGTGTTGACAAACGGAAAATAGATGTTATATTTGTAATAGAACAAGCACAATAATAAAGGCCGCAGGGTATCGGTATGCTTTTCACGGAGACGCCGGGAAAGCAGGGCGGCATGGAGGAATATTATGAATATACAGAAGTTTACACAGAAATCGATTGAAGCAATTAATAAATGTCAGGGACTTGCCAATGAATACGGCAACCAGCAGATGGAGCAGGAGCACCTTCTGTACGCGCTGGTTACGATTGACGAGAGCCTGATCCTGAAGCTTACGGAAAAGATGGGGATCGATCCGCAGGTCTTTGTCAGAAGGGCGGAGGATCTGATCGAGGCGCTGCCGAAGGTATCGGGAAGCGCCGCGCAGATGTACATGAGCCAGAACCTGAACAAGGTCCTTCTGGATGCGGAAACCCAGGCGAAAAAGCTGGGGGACGATTATGTTTCCGTAGAGCACCTGTTCCTGTCCCTGATCGGGAATGCGAACAGCGCGCTGACCAAATTCTTCAGGGAATTCGGAATAACGAAGGAGAGCTTCCTGCAGGTCCTTCAGTCGGTGCGCGGCAACCAGCGTGTCACGAGCGACAATCCGGAGGACACCTATGACACCCTGGAAAAATACGGTGAAGAACTGGTCTCCAAGGCAAAGGCCCAGAAGATGGACCCGGTTATCGGACGCGATGAGGAAATCCGGAACGTGATCCGCATCCTGTCGAGAAAGACCAAGAACAACCCCGTGCTGATCGGTGAGCCCGGCGTTGGCAAGACCGCGGTGGTCGAAGGCCTCGCGCAGAGGATCGCCAGGGGAGACGTGCCGGATACGCTGAAGGACAAGAAGATATTCTCACTGAGCATGGGCGCCCTGATTGCAGGCGCTAAATACAGAGGCGAATTTGAAGAAAGACTCAAGGCCGTGCTCGAGGAAATCCGCAAGTCGGAGGGCGAGATCCTGCTGTTTATCGATGAGCTGCACATGATCGTCGGGGCAGGCAAGACCGAGGGCTCCATGGACGCCGGCAATATGTTAAAGCCCATGCTGGCCAGAGGCGAGCTGCACTGCCTCGGCGCGACGACCCTGGACGAATACCGGAAATATATCGAAAAGGACGCCGCGCTCGAACGGCGTTTCCAGCCGGTGATGATCGACGAGCCCAACGTGGAGGACGCGATCTC
>ODAI013178049.1_pt1 | contig 27483 bp, 11 predicted proteins | sample 1539321 | NCBI WGS metagenome assembly ODAI01 (sample SAMN02144231, study PRJEB22623) | gut metagenome | biome: sheep rumen | host: Ovis aries | place: New Zealand
CAGTGAGAGGTTGCGTCTTCCCTCCTCATCTTCCAGAAGCTCTTCTTCTATTTTGGAAGCTTTGACTGCTTCTCCCGCTTCCTGCTCCGGACGAGCAAGAACAATGTGCTAGATGGCAAAAGTGGCACCATTATCACCGTGAAATTGAAGGCCGATGCCACTTTCAACGGCGGCACCATCCAGCTGAAGAAGATTCTCCTGGTAACTCCTGACGAGAAGGAGACGAAGTGCGACTTGTATGAATACACCATCGGTACCGACGGTATCCGCAGCGTCACTGCTTCCGACTCTGAAAAAGAATCAGAGATTTACAATCTCGCCGGACAGCGTGTAGGCGCTACAGCTAAAGGTGTGGTTGTGAAAGGTGGAAAGAAGTACATTGCAAAGTGATTTTATTTTAATTGTTATGAGTGCCGTTGCTGTTAAGTGACGGCATTTTTTTTATATTTTGTTTACTAATTTTTTGGCTGTTTCGTTTTTTTTTTGTTATTTTGCATATTGCTATGGTAAATATTGTCCTTTCGTGGACATTGATTGCAAGCTAACTATCAGATACTGAAACAAATAAAGAAAACAAAATAACAAAAACAATTTATATTAGCTATTATTAACTTATGAAAAAAATCTTTTTCTGTGTCTCTCTCGTTTTGACGGGATTGATGTCCTCCTGCGTTGACAAGTACGAGGAGGTCCCCTCCGACGAAAAGCCTTCATGGCTTGGAGGAAGCATCTATTCAGAACTGCAGACCCCAGACCAGACAAAGTTGACAGGAACATTTAACACTTACCTGCGGTTGGTAAATGACCTCGGTTATTCCGAGATCATGGATCGGACGGGTTCGTTGACTGTATTTCCTGCCAACGACGAAGCGTTTGCGAGGTTTTTTGCAAGTAATGACTGGGGTGTGAGCAGTTATGAGGAGCTGTCATCAGCTCAGAAAAACCTGCTTCTGAAGTTCTCGATGCTCAGCAATGCTCTTCTTCTCGAAATGTTGCCTAATGTAAGTGACGGAACTGCCGATGTCAGTCGTGGAGAGGCTATTAAGCATGCTACCAGTGTCAGTGTTATCGACACCATTCAGCACATCACTTCGGCTGCTGAAATGCCACAGAATAATAAGTTTTGGCAGCGTTTCTACGACCGCAATATCGACGTTGTAAGAGATCGCACCACTCCCGGTATCGTTCATCTTACACGTGAGTACATGATAAAAAACGGCATCACAACACAAGGCACTGGTAGTGACTTTGAGATTCTCACGGGTGAGCCATATACAGAAGGTACTGCGTATATTTTCAACGATAGGGTTATTAATGGCGACATCACATGCCAGAACGGATACATCCATCAGGTGCGCGATGTAATCTTCCCTCCGGGAAATATGGCAGAAGTGATAAAACGAAAGAGCAATACTCAGCTCTTCAGTCACATGCTCGACTATTTCTCCGCTCCTGTGTATGACCAGGGAACGACAGAAGCATACAACGGCTGGGCAAAACAGAATAATCAGACAATGAAAGATTCCATCTTCGAGGTTCGTTACCTCAGTGAATTCTCTCATACCACCAATTCTGATGTTGCCGGCGGTAGTTTTCTGCAGGTACCCAATTCCGGTGTTCCTACGGCACAGACCACATATGTTCTGAAGTTTGACCCGGGATGGAACCGTTATTATCCTTCTGCCAGCGGTGTCACTACTAACCAGGAAATCAACCTGAAGGATATCGGCGCAATGATTGTACCTACCGACGATGCTATAAAGACCTATTTTCTGCCTGCAAATGGCAGTTCGAACCCGATGGCAGGAGCCGGTTCGTTCCTTATCGACGAATATGGTTCTCTTCCCAACACTGAGGCAAACCTGATTGAAAACCTTGATACCCTGTACAAGAAGTCGCCGGATATTATAGCGCTTTTTATTCGTACTCTTCAGATGCCTTCGTTCGCATCGTCGGTGCCAAGCAAGTTCCACACCATTCCTAATGATGTCAACGAGTTGCTTGGCGTTACTCTCGACAATATTTGCAAGAAGGATGATGGCACCTATGATATTACGATTGCTAATAATGGTGTAGTTTACTTTGCAAATACGCTCCTTGCTCCCGATACTTATCAGTCGGTGCTTGCTCCTGCACGCGTATATAAGGATATGAATATCATGAAGTGGGCAGTTTATGACACCCAGTATCTCGATGTCGATTTCTTCTACTATCTGCTTGCCATGGGAGCCAACTATGCATTCTTCATCCCCGAGGACAAAGCGTTCGACTATTATATGGTTGACCCAGTATATCTTGGCCATTCACTTGGTCAGATGATGCTCCACTTCTATTATGACGCGAGTGCCAACCCCGCCCTCAAGTGTGAACGTTTCAGCTACGACCCCACGACCGGTACTATCGGAGCTACTCCTGTTCAAACAAATATACAAATCTCGAGCGTGAAGTCTCAGCTTGTTGATCTTCTCAACTATCACACAGTCGTACTTGATGCCGGCGAGGATGTCAGCAAGAACCATTACTATAAGACCAAGCATGGTGCAACCGTTTATGTAGAGGGTAACTTCGTCGGTGCAAAGGTTATGGCTGGTGAGGCATATGACGGCAATCCTAATTTCCCCGCTCCTACAATCAAGGCTATTTATAATGAAAAGAACGGTAAGGCTTATCGTATGGATCGCGTTATTCAGGGACCTCACAAGAGCGTATATAACATTCTGAGTAATAACAGCAATTTCAGCAAGTTCCTCCAGCTGAGTATGGGCTTCAGTGCTACCCACCTTATGCGTTTTGCAGAAATCAGCGATGTTCATCCAGAGAACAACACTGCTCTTGCGTCTGAACTTGATACATATACTATCTTCACCAAAGATTATCAAGCAAACAACCCTGCTCCTCCAAAACCTGACGATAAGGGTGTTATCGACCCTCAGCAACAGCGCAAATACGAGTCAGATCTTGAGACACTCAATCTTGAGTGTATCGACTATAACGTGAAGATGTTCAATACCTATAACTATACGCTCTTTGCTCCCGATAATACCGCTATGGATATAGCATACAATGACGGTCTGCCCTCATGGTCAGATGTTCAGGAACTGTTCGACAAGTGGTATTCCGAGAGTGATGACCTTAGCGAGAATCCATCGGCAGAAGAGAAAGCCGACCGTGCGAAAGCAAAGAAGATGATTAATGCTATACGCAAATTCATCCGCTATCACTTCATTAACGGTTCTGTATATGCCGACAATGTCATCGACGCTGCCGGACGTGCCCAGACCCTGCTCACCAACGACATGGGTGTGGCTCTTGAAGTCAATCTTGGCGGTGGCAACGGTGTGCTCACAGTTAAGGATGCGCAAAAGACAGTTTCTGTTTATGCTTCTGATCGTGGTTCTTCAAAAGTTGTCAATGCAATGGCACGTGATATATGGTACGATCAGAAAGCAGTTTCAGCAACGGAAATCAACACGTCGTCGTTCTGTGCCATCCATCAGATTTCACAGCCTCTGTGCAGTAACTCCAATGGCAGTTTCAGCCCTGAAAACTAATTACGAACACTAAATGCCTATTATACAATGAACATTAGAAAGCTATTATTTACCGCTCTGCTTTGCGTCGTCAGCCAGTTGGCGATGTCACAAGGGGCGCGTATATCGGGTACCGTCAGCGACAACGATGGTCCGATAATGATGGGTAGCGTTGTGGAACGTGATGCCAACAACCGTATTATCTCGGCAACTCAGACCGATTTCAATGGTAACTTCTCCATGCAGGTCAAGAGTACGAAGAACAAGCTTGTCTTTTCTTATGTCGGCGATAAACCCAAGACAGTGAACATCGGTAGCCAGACCGTCTTCAAGATTAAACTGGAGCCAGTGAACACTACTCTGAAGGAAGTAACCGTCAAGGGCCGTCGTGGCAACTCCGGTGGTCTGATGATTCAGAAGAAGGAAATCTCCGTATCACAGCAGACCATGAACATGGAGCAGGTTGAAGGTCTTGCCTTCACCTCAGCCGACGAGGCTCTGCAGGGTGAGATTGCCGGTCTTGACATTGTTTCCAACTCTGGTAACCTCGGTTCCGGTACTCAGATGCGTCTGCGTGGTGTTTCCACCCTTACGGGTAACGCCAACCCTCTCATCGTTGTGGATGACAAGATTTTCGATAACCCTGACGAGAACTTCGACTTCGCCAATGCCGACGAGGAACAATACTCTTCGCTGCTTTCGGTAAACGTTGAGGATATCCAGAGCATCACAGTTCTCAAGGATGCTGCTGCTACTGCCATCTGGGGTTCGCGCGGTACCAACGGTGTAATCCAGATTACCACCAAGCGTGGTTCTCGTGGAAAACCACATGTGAATTTCTCTTATAAATTCACTGGTACGTGGCAGCCCTCCGGCTACGATCTTCTCAATGGTGACGACTATACCATGATGCTCAAGGAGGAGTTCTACAATCCTGCACAGCGAAGTGATGCTACAGCATACATGCCTGAGATAGCCTATGAGCGTACTTACAAGGAATATGAAAACTGGAACAATAACACCGATTGGGTGAAAGCCGTTCAGCAGTTCGGTTCGCTTCACGACATCAACTTCAATATCTCCGGTGGTGGACAGAAAGCAACGTTCCGTATCTCTGCCGGCTACAAGAATCAGTCGGGTACTATCATCAAGCAGAAACTTGAGCAGTTCACCACACGTCTGGCTTTGGACTACAACGTGAGCGATCGCATCCGTTTCATAACCAACTTCGCATTGACATATACTAATAATGTAAAGAACAACGAGTCTAACGGTTCTCTTCTTGGAATCGCGCAGACCACAGCTCCTAACATGGCTATCTATCGTCAGGATGCTAACGGTAATGATACTGGCGAATATTACCTGATGAATAAACCTGCTCCTCAGAATTCCGAGCTTTATGATCCGCGAACTACAAACTACTCAGCTTATTATCTCAGTCCGATATATAATATGGGTAATCCTGTTGCCATCGCAAATATGGCATGGGAGAAGGACCAGACTTACCGTCTGAATCCGGACTTCACCATCAAGTATGAGATTCTTGGTGTCGATGCCGACAAGAGCCGTCTTACTTTCAACGGGCGTGTCGATTTCGATATCTTTGCCCAGAGTACGCCTAAATTCTGGCCTGCATCCCTGTCCAATCAGCGCTGGGACTCCAGTAATTACAACTATGCTTATAACTATGAGTATAACAGTATGAAGATTGGCGGACGTGTTGAACTTGTCTTTACCCCGGCGTTTAAGAACAAGGACTTCTATGCTACAGCCCTTCTGCGCTATGAAATGGATTCTAAGACCAGTTCTTATCAGGGGGTAGGTATGGATCATATGCCCAATGGCTTCGACACGCCTATAGTCGATGCTTTTTGGGGTACTTCTGCAAGTGGCAACGGTCGGACAAAGTCTCAGCGTGCCCTCTTCAATGGTCACTTCTCATACCTCGACGGTCGTTACAGCCTTGGTTTCTCACTCACTGCCGACGGTAACTCACAGTTTGGCCCTGAGCACAAGTGGGCATACTTCCCCGGTGTGTCAGTTCGTTGGAACGTCAGCGACGAGCCATTCATGAAGTGGTCGAAGAAGGTTATCTCGATTTTGGGTTTACGCGGCTCTTGGGGTCTCACTGGTAGAGGTCCCGGTTCTGACTATCTTTTCTTCAACACTTATCAGACAGGTTCCAAGTATGGTACGGGCAGCAATGCCGTTCAGATTACGACCCTTTCCGGTCTGAAGCTCGACGACCTGAAATGGGAGAAGAAGTCTGCCATTAACGTAGGTTTCAACCTTGGTCTGCTTAATGATAAGTTTGAGGTAGAGTTCGACTATTACTACAGCAAGATAACCGACATGCTTATGCCAAACGTGCGCATACCATCATATACCGGTTTCTCTGTTCTTCCTTGGGCTAACGTAGGCGAGATGACCAACCAGGGTTACGAACTTAACTTTAAGGCAAACAGATTTATCAAGAAGGGTAAGTTCTCTGTTGATTTCAGTTTCAACATCGCCCAGAACAAGAACCTCCTTACCGAAATGGACGAGAGTGTGCTTGAGGGTTTGAACACTCAGGGTACACGTGCCAACGGCAGGGGTGTGACATGGTCAATCACCGAACGCGGTCTCTATCCTATCCGAGTATCTACCGGTGCCGCTCTCGGCTCTATCTATGGATATCGCTACAAAGGTGTTTACCAATATACTTATGATTATCTTCAGAACTACCGCAAGGAGAATGGACTGACAAATGCTGAATATGAGTCATGGATTAACTCGTTCCTTGCCAGTGGTAAGACAGCTCCTGTTGCCACTGATGCCAACGGCCGTGTAATCATGGAAAATACCGGCGATCCGAAACGTCTGGTGTATAACTATGTTGACGGAAGTTCTTCCTATAAGTTCCAGGGTGGTGACGTCATCTATGAAGATATCAACCATGACGGTCAGATTAACAATCTTGACATCGTATATCTCGGCAATTCCCAGCCTAAGGTCAATGGTGGTTTCTCTTTCAACTTCCGCTACGGTCAGTGGACTCTGAAAGCACGTTTCAACTTCCGTTTCGGCAACAAAATTATCAACATGGCCCGCATGAATCTTGAGAGTATGAGCAATGTGTATAACCAGAGTTCCACAGTGAACTATCGTTGGCGCAAGGATGGCGACGACACTCCGATGCCACGTGCCATCTTTAACACAGGCTACAACTGGCAGGAGAGCGACCGCTACGTAGAGGACGGCGGTTTCCTGCGTTTCCAGAACCTCCAGATTTCATATAACTTCAACAACAAGCTTATCAAGAAATGGGGTTTGAACAAACTTCAGGCTTACGCCTCTATGGATAACCTCTATGTATGGACGCGCTACAGCGGCGTGGATCCTGAGATAACGTCGAAGTCGGCTTACTTCCCGGCTGTTGACAACTCAAGGACTCCTCGTCCAAAGCGATTCACAGTAACTCTTAATCTCGGATTCTAAAAAGATACTAAGGATATGAAGAAATATATATTAATGTTAGTTTCCAGCATGATGCTTGTGTCGTGCGTCGATACGGTCATCCTTCCCGACCACCTTACGGTCGATGAGGACTTCTGGAAAGAGAAAGAGCAGGTAAACTCAATGGTCAATGCCGCCTATTATGCGATGTCTGAAGCCGGCGTTATCCAGCGTCTGCTCGTATGGGGCGACTATCGTACCGACGAGATGGTTGTCACCACAGCCACGAACATGCAGACCGACGGTACTGTCATGGATTTGAAGGAGATTTCCTCCGTCAATATTGAGACCGACAACGCTTTTGCTGAATGGGCATCGCTCTACACCGTCATCAACCGTTGTAATATCGTTCTCGACAAAGCCGGTGCGGTAATAGGCACCGACCCGAGCTATACCCAGGGCGACTATGATGCACACTGTGCACAGATGCGTGCGCTCCGTTCGTTGTGCTATTTCTACCTTGTGCGCAACTTCCGTGATGTTCCTTATGTCACCTCATCGTACATGACCAGCAGCCAGGACATGCAGGTAGCGCAGTCGGCTCCGCAGGTTGTCATTGACGGCTGTATTGCCGACCTTGAGTCAGCTCTCACCGGTGCTCCGTCCGCAAGGGCATATTCACTTACCGACTGGAAGCGTGTAGGTTGGATTAATGTCGATGCTGTCAGGGCCATCCTTGCCGATGTCTATCTGTGGCGTGCTTCGGTGACCGGTTCGCAGAGCGACTATCAGCGTTGCATCAGTCTTTGCGACGAAGTGATAGCCTCGAAGCGTGATATATATAATTCCAATCATCGCGGAGCCAGTCTGACAGAGACGGAATATCCCCTTGCTGAGATTGATGACATGTATTTCGATGTTTTCATTAATCACAATGCCGAAGAGACAATCTTCGAGAGCCAGATATTGGTAGGCACATACTATAACTTTTTCCGTGAGAGTGGCGGCTATGTGCGTGCAGGCGATATTTTCACCGGCAATCAGGTATATCTGACCAATAACGACGTGCGTTATGCTTCGTTTATCTACGATCCTACATCTACGCCACCTGTCATCCGAAAGATGATTTCCAATGACAGCAAGTCAACAAATACGTGGGATACATACATTGGCTCCAACAAGTTGCAGTCAAACCACTTTATCTTCTATCGTCTGAGCGATGTTATGCTGATGAAGGCAGAGGCTCTCGTGCAGACGGTTCAAGACGACATGACTGCCGACTCTACATCGAAGATTTTCCAGCAGGCATTCAATCTTGTTGCTGCCGTGAATACCCGTGGTTTGGCAGCCTCCAACAAGGCAGATGCGCTGAAGTGGGCTACTTATAGCAACAAGACGAAGGAAGAGATGGAAGAGTTTGTAATGGACGAGCGTCTGCGTGAACTGTGCTTCGAGGGCAAGCGCTATTACGACCTTCTGCGCTATAACTACCGTCACATCGTAGGCGTTGACTACAGTCGCACTCTGTCGCAGATTGGAGTTGACAATCTTCCGGCGCTCTACGACAAGATGCTCACCACCATGACGCGCAGCCGTACAGACGAGGCTGCCGGTGTGAAGGGTAAGATGAGCAACGAGGCTTATCTATACCTGCCGATACCAAAGAGTGAACTTATCGTTGGCAAGCAGCTTGTGCAGAATCCCGTTTATTCAGGAAGTTCTAACAGTTATGAAAGAACCTATTAATATGTAAGGAGGAAAGACAATGAAAAAGAATATAAAGAATTTCTGTCGTTTAGTGCTCTTCTTCGGTTTCGCAGCCGTAGGACTGAGCTCGCTCACGGCCTGCAACCCTGAGCCTGACGAGTCGGCATTGTTCACCGACACGGGTGAGACTGCCGACGATTATATCAAGCGCAAGAGCGAGTTGTCGGCTTTCAACTATATACTTACTCGTGTTGGTCTCGACCGCAACCTTGCTGCATACGGTCAATACACCGTGTTTGCTCCCGACAATGAAGCAATCGAGGCATACGCCGACAGTCTCTATAACGATGTCGAGGCCATAGTCCCGCACAACGGAATGAGTGATGCCACCATCGAAGGTCTTACTGACAGTTTGTGTCTTGACCTTGCTCGTTTCCACATTTGCGCCGGACAGATCTACACCACGATCGACATGGGTGGTGCAGGTATTCCTGTTACCACTATGCTCGGCCGTGCCGTCAATACCAAGAGTGGGGCGGACTATCAGGGTAATGTGGTAATAGAGAACGAGGCTGTCATCTATATCAAGGACAGCGTTGTTACTAATGGTATCGTACATACTCTGAACAAGGTTATTCCGAAGTCGTCGCGCTATCTTCCCAACGAGCTTGAGCACCATGAGGAATTCAGCATCTTCACCGATGCTTTACGTCTTACCGGTCTCGAAGACTCACTTATGCGATATAAGAAATTGATGGACGAAGATGATTTCGTAATTACTGATTGGAGTGATACCGACGGCAAGAAACTTTATCACCCCACAGAGTGTCTCATCAAATATACAATCTTTGCCGAGACTGACGAAGTGTTCCGTGAAGCCGGCATCAACAATATCGACGACTTGATAGCCTACGCCAACAATGTCTATGGCTCAGCCACAGACTGGTACGACTATGCTTCCGAGATGGGATGGACCATCAACACCGAGACAGACAAGAGCAATGCCGACGCTTTCAAGCAGCGCAACAATGCCCTTAACATGTTCGTTGCCTACCATCTTCTCTATGCCGGAATGCCGGAGACCGACCTCGTTTATGAGCAGAATGCTGCCCGTGGCTATTGGAACTATGTGAACGGCGCCGAGCCATTCGATTATTACGAGACGATGCTTCCCAATACTCTACTGAAGATATGGCAGCCGCAGCCTGGCCGTGCGCTTTACATCAACCGTTATGTGAAGTACAATACCCGCACCAATGAGGTAGGCACGATGGGTAAGGCAGGATTCCACGAGCTTGTACGTTCTGGTGTACGTATCTGGCGTACCACCGATTCGGGCCATCCTGATACCAATATCAGTGCATACAACGGATACATCCATGCACTCCGTGGCATTCTGGTTTACGACGAGATGGTGCCGAGGAACGTTCTCAACGAGCGTCTGCGTTTCGATACCACCACATTCCTGCCAGAGTTCATCAACAACAACATCCGCATGAGAACGATAGCCGACTTCCGAGCTCTTGCTGAGAAGGGTGATCGTGTTGCTCTCCCGAATAACTATTTTAATAATGTGGTGAGCTACAACGATGAAGTCAGCGGCAACCAGTTCCGCTACAATGTGAAGGGAGCCTACAATGCATGGCAGAGCGATACCTTCCAAGGCTGGGGCAACTACGACTTCGCAGTCAAGCTTCCTCCTCTGCCAACTGGAACCTACGAGTTCCGCATCTTCTACACTCCTATGGGACACGGAAGTATGATGCAGTTCTATATGGGTAACTCTCGTGAAAAGAGTTCGATGATTGCTCTCGGTATTCCTCTCGACGTACGTATTGAGATTGGCGACGAACGTATCGGCTGGACCAACTATCTTGAAGATCCCGATATGGGACTTGCTGTTGATGCCGCCATGCGCAACCGCGGTTATATGCGTGGTCTGTACAGCTATTGCGACCATCCCGAGCGTGGTGATGCAAACGTTGGAGGTGGTGTTGGTACCAATACTGACCGTAACCAGCGCTACACCAACACCGGTAACAACTCACTTCGCCGCATCATGGGCCGCATTGAGTTCAAGCAAAGCGAGGAGAAGTGGTTCCGTCTGAAGAACCTCGTTTCCGACCGCCGCGACCTGAAGTGGCAGCTTGACTATGTGGAATTCGTACCTGTCAGCTGGGTTGATGACAATACCACAATGGAGGACTGGTACTAATTGAGAAATTACATTGACAACCTACAATAGAAAATCAAAGAGATATGAAAATAATTAAATCCATAAGGTACATGATGCTGGCAGCCGGTATGCTGACTGCCGCATCTTGCTCCGAATTCAGCGATTACAATGCTGTGCCGACCGACCCTGTTGCTTCCGGTAACCAGACATTGTGGGAGAATATCCTTGCTGAGCCTCAGCTTTCCGACTTTGCCACGTTGGTGAAGCGTTCGGGATTTGACACATTGCTCAGTGCTCCTCGTAACTATACTGTTTTTGCTCCGGTCAACGGTACTTTCGACCCGACGGCATACGATACTCTAACCAATTCCGAGCTGCTCTATCAGTTTGTAGGCAGCCATGTGGCCGAGTTTATGTATAATGCAACGGGAGCCTTCGATACAAAAGTTCACACCATCAACCAGAAGTCGTTCCCGTTCAAATACGGTGCAAGCGGATATACCTATGCCGGCAATCCCATCACCGCGTCAAATGTTGCCGGCAACAACGGTGTCATGCACCTGATGAACGGTGTTGCGGTGTTCCGTCCGAATATCTATGAGTATCTTAGCATGGGAAAGGGCATCGACTCTATCAGGAATCACTTCAAGAAGTACGAACTGACATATCTTGACGAAGACCAGAGTGTCGAAGGTCCAATGGTCAATGGTATGCCCACGTATATCGACTCTGTGATGGTGACATACAACGTGTATGTAAACCAGATGAATGCCCGCCTGTCCAACGAGGACAGTACCTATACGATGATTATCCCTAACGACAAGGCTTTCAACGATGCTTACGAAAACATAAAAAAGCATTACAATTACATTCCGTCGATGAAAGTCCTCAATCCGTCTGTGTTCACTTCGGCAACTGGAACGACCACCAAGACGGTTGAGACGAAGAATGTCGATGAGTTGAGGGACTCTCTCGTCCGTAGCAGGATTATCCGCAACCTTGTATATAGCAATACCGACAAGTACAACAAGTGGCTAATCGGTAACGGCGCAAACAACGACACCATCCGTTCTACGGTCCGTGGCAAGTATTCCGGCGACGTAGCTATTGCCGACGACTATGTTGTTGAAACTGTACAGATGAGCAATGGCTTCTCTCGTATTGTCGATTCGCTTGCCTTCAAGCCGTGGGAGTGGTATAATCCTATGCTTGAGATTAACCCGTCAAGCAATATCGCCAACCACTTCAACGACATCGTACACCAGATTAATGTCAGTGACCCCGATCATGCTGTATTCGGTCCCAAACAGGAGTCAAGCTCGTTCCGCTATGCGTGGATAGAGCCAAATGGTGAATATTCTAAGCCGGATATCTTCGTGAATCTGCCTGGTGTGCTCTCGGGAGCATATAACTTCTACATTGTGTTCATGCCGTATTTCGTTGATCCGCGTGATGAGTTCCTGAAGCCCAACCTGTTGAACTTCACATTGAGCTACACTGCCTCCAACGGTAATGAGACAAAATATAACTTCAGCTCGAAATATGTAGATCCAGCAACGTCGAAGAGCAGCGATCGCAATCCACGTACTCAGAATGCCACCACAGCATTCTCAAACAATCCGATGGTTACCGATACGTTGTGGATAGGCCAGTTCGAGTTCCCGGTATGCTACCGCGGAGTAGAGGGTGACCCAGCTCCTTGTCTGCGCATCCATTCTCCTATCAGTGTATTCAGTGCTGCTCAGAAGGCTCAATATACGCGCGACGTCCGCATCGGAAAGATTCTTATGCGACCAGTAGAATATGATGAAAAAGAACCACTAATTAAGAAATGATGATGAAGAGCACAATCATGAATATATTGCATAATGCCAGTCTCAGACTGATGTTTTGCACAGTGGCATTAAGCCTCTCGTCTGTTCCTGTTTTCGCTCAGGATGAAGCCGACGAGGCATCTGAAGAGGAAGCCACCGTAAAGAAGCCTGTCCGCAAGGTGCCTCAGGTGAACTATCCCACAGTGACTGTAAAAGGTGTCGTTACCGACATAGCCACGAAGAAACCCGTGGCCGGTGTTCAGCTCCAGGCCCTTGGCAACATCCGCTATACAGCGATGACCGATGAGGATGGCAGCTTTGCCATCAAGGTTCCTGAGTTTACAACGGCATTGTACGTACACTCGCCCGGTTATCAGAACCAGCAGGTAGGTATTATCGCCGGTGCCGATGGTCAGGAAGTAAAGGTGAAACTTCTGAAGGATGTCTTCAATCCGATGTACGGCAAGGGCACCGAGATTACAGCTAAGGCTGAGGCTAAAATCGACCATATTGCCATTTCCGTAGAAGACGAGGTAAGCTCGAAACTTGGTGCTGACATGCGTACAGTGATGCGTTCAGGTATCATCGATGCCGGAGCACAGATGTACATCCGTGGTCTCAGCAGTATTACAGCCAACTCTCAGCCGCTGGTCATCGTTGACGGTGTCGAGGTGGATATGCAGTATGACCGCTACTCCCTTCATGAAGGTCAGTTCAACAATGTACTCGCAACCATCTCTCCAGATGATATTGAGAAGGTGACGGTGTTGAAGAATGCTACGGCACTCTACGGCGCACGTGGTGCCAATGGTGTGGTTCTTATTGACACGAAGCGTGGTAAGTCGATGGCTACGCGCATCGATGCCAACATTTCTGTTGGTGTTATCACCGTTCCCAAGCTTCCTACGATGATGAATGGCGAGCAGTACCGTGTATATGCTTCCGAGCTGCTCGGTACCATGGAGGGTGTTCCTGAGCGCCATATCAAATTCCACTTCCTTGATGATAATCCCAACGGATATTATTACAACTGGTATCATAACGACACCGACTGGTCTAAAGAGGTGTATAAGTCAGGCTTTACCCAGAATTATTCTGTCAACGTTCAGGGTGGTGACGATATCGGTATGTATAACCTCTCTGTGGGCTATATGGACGGCAAGTATGCTGCCAAGGGCAATGAGATTGAGCGCATGAACCTGCGTTTCAACACCGACATCAACATCACTCAGTCATTGAAGACAAAGTTCGACATCTCTATCTCCCGTGTTAACAATGATGTCCTCGACAATGCCATCCAGAGCGACTTCAGCAAGGGCACGGTAACGTCGCCAAATGTACTTGGGCTTATAAAGTCGCCATTAGTGACTCCTTATCAGTACAGCGAGACGCTCAACGGCGGTCTTGGCGGATTCACCGACCTGGAGTCCGACTACGATGATATCTTCCGTCAGGTTGAGACTTTCGACGGAGAATATGGTCTTGCCAACCCGCTGACCATTATCAGCAAGGGTGAAGGCAACAACAAGAACCGTGCCGAGACAACATATTTCACGGTACGTTTAGAGCCTACCTACCAGATTTCTCACGACTTCAAGCTCTCAGCCATGCTGAACTATTCTCTGAACCGTCATTCAGAGCGTTACTTCCGTCCCTACGGCAATGTGCCGTCGTTCAATCTTGAGGGTATAGGTCGTGTGTATGCCATGACACGTTCGCTGTTCTCAAAGGACAACAACTTTGTTGCCAAGCTACAGTTAGACTGGAACCACCAGTTTGGCCGCCATACCCTTGCAGCCTTTGCCGGTGCTCGCTTCAGTACTTTCTCCTACGACAATTCCGACGCTTCTGTTCAGTCGTCGGCTCCTGAGACCAGCGACAAGGACCCAAACCTCTCCTGGTCTGGCTACAGACTGATTGGCGGCTCGAGCGACACTTGGCGTCAGATGCAGTGGTTCGGCAACTTTGACTATAACTACATGAACCGCTATTTTGCCACTGTTACTCTGCTCGGTGAGTCGAACAGCCGTTTCGGAAAGGCAGCCGATGGCGGCATCAAGATGTTCGGCGTAAAGTGGGCTATCTTCCCGAGTGTCCAGTTAGGATGGGTACTCACCAATGAGAAGTGGTTCCCGAAGAAGAGCTTTGTCAACTATCTGAAAGTAAATGCCGGTTATGACATGAGCGGTAACGACGGTATCTCCAATTATGCCGCACGTACATCTTACTCTGTTGTCCGCTTCAACAACAATGCTATCGGTACGCAGCTCACCAATGTGGGCAACGACCTTATCAAGTGGGAAACCACCAATAAGTTCAACTTCGGAGTTGCAGCCAACCTGTTTGACAACCGCGTAGGTTTCCGCTTCGACTACTTCATCCACAATACCAAGGATTTGCTGACTCAACGTGCCTTCTCTAATCCTATCGGAGGTATCAATCTCTATTGGAGCAATGGCGGTAAGCTGAAGAACACAGGCTATGAGATTGCCATCAGCGGCAAGCCTGTCGTTGGCAAGGACTGGAATGTTGAAGTAGGTGCCACTATTGGTCACTATAAGAACGAGATAAAGGAACTTCCTGACAACTTTGTAAAGACACAGTCGATTTATGGTGACAACAACATCCTCACCGAGGTTGGTAATCCGGTAGGTGTGTTCTACGGCTATCAGACAGCAGGTGTGTTCGCATCTGACGAGGAAGCTCGTTTGGCAGGCAATGGCACATATCTCTATATGGAAGACGATGCTCTTGCCCATCATGACTTCAAGGCCGGCGACGTTCACTTCGTTGACCAGAATGGCGACGGCAAGATAGACGCCCAGGACAAGGTTGTCATCGGCGACCCGAACCCGTCGGTATATGGTAACATCTTCGCCAACGTGTTCTGGAAGCGTTTCTCGCTCGCTATAGGTTTCAACTACAGCTTAGGCAACGACATCTATAACTACCAACGCTCAATCCTCACCTCTGGTTCGAACTTCTTCAATCAGCAGGTAAGCGAGGTAGGTCGTTGGCGTCATGAGAATCAGGCAGCAACTCTGCCGCGTGCCGTCTTCGGCGACCCGATGGGCAACAACCGCTTCAGCGACCGCTGGATCGAGGATGGCTCTTATCTTCGTCTGAAGACTCTGAAACTTGCGTATGCCATTCCTATACCAAACTCTTGGACCAACTGGCTGCAAGGTCTCTCGGTATGGGCTGAGGCTCAGAATCTGTTCACTATCACCAAGTATCTTGGCAGTGATCCGGAGTTGTCAAACGGCTATGGAGTGCTCTATCAGGGTATAGACACCGGCAACCTTGCTCATTCGCGTTCATTCACTTTTGGTGTTAAGATTAATCTTTAATGTGGAATTACGAAATATGAAAAAGCTAAATAAGTTTATCAGCATTTTGTGCATATCCTGCGCAAGCTTCTCCTGTTCAGACATGATGGAGACAGAGACACCTATTCTGAACATCGAGCCCGAAATCAGCCAGAAGAGCGACTCTGCCTTCTATGCGTTCGGTATATTGACAGCTATGCAGCAGGTCGCCGACCAGTATGTGTTCCAAGGCGAGTTGCGTGGCGACTTGCTGAAGGTTGTGCCTGGTATTACCGACAAGAACCTTCAGAGTCTTGCCGACTTCTCTGCCACTACGGAAAACAAGTATGACAGTGCTTATGCTTACTACCGTATCATCAACAATTGCAACTATTATATTGCGAAGGCCGACACCAGCCTCTATACTGGTGCTACGAATGTTGTAATCCGGCAGTATGCTGCAACCCTTGCTATTCGTGCCTGGGCATACATGCAGTTGGCGCGTAACTACGGCAAGGTTCCGTTCTATACGACTCCTCTGACCGCAATCTCACAGATTGAGAGCAACTCATTTCCCGAGCTCGATATCTATGGTATCGTAGAGCAGCTGGCTCCTGAGCTTGAGAAGTTCACAGGCTTTGAGGTGCCCACACTCCACGACAGCTACAGGAGTACATCGGGAGCCGGCACACAGCGTTGGGGCAGCCAGAGTGCCAAGACCTACCGTCCGTCGGCTTGTTTTATTCCTGTGGATGTCATCCTCGGCGAGATGTATCTTGAAACCGAGAAATACGACCAGGCCGCTCGCCATTATATCACCTATCTCACGAAGGTTGCTCCCGATGTGAACCAACGCTCAAGCTATTATATTGCTCCGTTGCGCGAGAAGGGCTCTTTCGGCTTTGGACGTTTCGCGTCTGCCGGCAGCACCTTGCCCGACCCGTCTGTCATTGCAGCGAACTATATAACAGGTACTCGGTGGTCAGAAATTTTTGGCCTGAATTCTTTCTACGACATCATCACCTATATCCCGATGGCTGTCAATTCGCAGAGCGGCACTACCACCAATGTGCCTTATGCTTTCGGATTCGACTATTATTCTGACAGCAGGAGTGAGCCTTATCTGGAAAAGATACAGCTTCTTCCGTCGTCGGCTATGAACACACTCTCCGACTCGACAGAATATTATTACTACTACCGTACGTCGAAGACCAGTACGCTGACACAGTTTGACAGTGTAGCCATTGCCAACTGTGGCGACATGCGTATGCGCAGTGTTACTAACTATCAGATTCGCACCGACAGCACGACCGAGTCGATTGACAAGTACAAGTACGGAAACATCGTTCTTTACCGCACGAGCACCATCCTGCTTCACCTTGCCGAGGCATTCAACCGTCTGAATATGCCGGATGCAGCCTTTGCAATCCTGAAGGACGGTATCAGTCCGGCACTGAAGAGCACCAATTCTGCCGGAAGCTATGTCTGTGCCTACATGGACTCGACAACCATCGTCACTCTCGACCGCGACTATCAGCTGTTCAATGAAAAGTTTACAGAAGACTATGCATTGGGTATCCACTGTCATGGTACCGGGTTTGCAGCGAGCGACCTTACTCCCACCAGCGTATATAAGCCTGGCAGTTCGCTTTATACACTCGACCGCATGGTTGGCAAGAAACTTTCTCAGCTTACCGGTACTTTCGGAACATACATCGGCACAACCCGTCAGGACACTATCAATGCCGTCGAGGATATTCTCTGCGACGAGTATGCACTTGAGCTTGCTTTCGAGGGCAGCCGCTACTACGACCTTATGCGTCTGGCGCGCCACAAGAATGTATCAAGCCCCGGCACCTATCCGTCAAACTTCGGCAGTCTGTGGCTCGACGAGAAGATTCGCAGTGCACGTCAGTCCGACGGTATGTCACTGAGCAAGAGCCTTGTGACCGAGTCAAACTGGTATCTGCCATTTAAGTAAACACTCTATACGCAAAATGCCGCCGCATTAAAACGGCGGCATTTTTTTCCTGAAAAAATCACTGATACAATGATGATATTTCGAATGTTTGCCACAGTTGTGGTTGCGGCTTCTTCTCTGACGTTATCGGCAGCAGACATTGTTTGGTACGACGGTAGTCATCCTATAACTTATAATATCGACGGCAAGACTGCTCCTGTGGTTCAGATAGCGGTTGATATGTTCCGTAGTGATATGGAAGCCGTCACCGGTCAGAAGCCATTAGCGCATAAGGACGGAACACTTCAGCTTGTCGAGCTGGATAAAGCTACCGCCACGGTAAAGAACCGCCTGATGACACAAGGCTTCGACACAGAGATGCTTCTCTCGACTCTCGACGCCTTCGAGATTCGTGTTGTCGATGGCAAGATAGTCATTGCAGGCAACAACGGTCGCGGTACTGCATACGGACTGCTTGAGATGTCGCGCATGGCCGGCGTAAGTCCTTGGATATGGTGGGGCGACGTGCGTCCCGAGCCACAGTCGCGGCTTACTGTTGAAGCCGACTTTCACACCTGGCAGTCGCCGTCGGTAGAGTATCGCGGAATTTTCCTGAACGATGAGGACTGGAGCACTCGTCCCTGGAGCTATCTCACATTTGAGAAGAGCGACCTTAAAGGAAATATCGGTCCTCAGACCTACAAGAAGATATTCCAGCTGCTGCTGCGTCTTCGTGCCAATGCCATTTGGCCGGGAATGCACGAAGGCACTCCCGGATTCTTCACCGTCGCCGGCAACAAGCAGATGGCCGACTCATGCGGCATACTTGTAGGCACGAGCCATTGTGAGCCGCTTCTCAGAAACAATGTTGCCGAATGGAATCATAAAACTCGCGGAGCCTATAACTATATCACTAACCGCCGTCAGGTTCAGAATTACTGGATCGAGCGTCTGAAGGAAGTGCGTGGTTCGGAGTTTCTTTTCACTATCGGTATGCGCGGCATCCACGACGGCTCGATGGAGGGCGTGAAAACTTTGCAGGAGAAAACCGACGGTCTGCAGATGGTTATCGACGACCAACGCGAGATGCTCAGGAAATACATCGACAAGAATGTGGAGAGGGTGCCTCAGGTGTTCATACCCTATAAGGAAGTGCTTCAGATTTTAGAGAACGGACTGAAAGTTCCCGACGATGTGATGCTGATGTGGTGCGACGACAACTATGGCTACATGACCCGTCTTGCCGACAGTGCCCAGCAGCAGCGCAAGGGTGGGGGCGGAGTGTATTATCACCTGAGCTACTGGGGTCGTCCTCACGACTATCTGTGGTTGACGACAACTCAGCCCGGCCTGATATATAATGAGATGAAAGCCGCCTACGACCATAATGTGCGTCGGCTGTGGATTGCCAATGTCCACGACCCGAAGGTAGCTGCCTACGACCTTAGTCTGTTTCTTGACATGGCATGGAATATCAACAGCGTTTCGCCTTCCACAATAACCAGTCATTTGGAGGGTTGGCTCTGTCAGCAGTTCGGCAGTGATGCTGGCAGAAATCTCTTGCCGGTGATGACCGAATACTACCGTCTCAATGGCATCCGCAAGCCCGAGTTCATGGGTTGGACCCAGACGGAACTCGACAAAAAGAAATATCCTCGCGGCCTGTCAACCGTAGATTCTATAGGTATGACCCGTGCTGAGGCCATGACGCGCCTTAGCGACTTTGCTGCCATCGAAGGCAGAGTGTCAGCCATAGCAACGATGATCCGGCCTGAGCTTCGCGATGCTTACTTTGCCGCTGTGGAATATCCTGTGAAGGCATCAGCCGCAATGAACCGAAAGCTGTTGTGCGACTCTGCCGAGAGCCATCGTGCCTATCTGGAGATTCAGCAACTTACTGCCCGCTACAATAGCATGAATGGCGGCAAGTGGCGCCACAGCATGGATGCAGCCCCCCGTCAGCTGCCAGTCTTCAGCGACGTGCATGGCCGTCTGTCATCCGAGCGGCATGAAACTGTGATTTTCCGGAATGCCTGCGAGTTTACATCTGCCACGCACGGTGCCGTGGCCATTCAGATGCTCGGTCATTCCATGAATGCCGTGAGTCTGCCAAAAGGCGGCGAGCTGCGTTACGAGTTTGTCTCTGACAGGGAAGGCTCAGCCACTCTCGTAACCGCCCTTGTCCCTACTCAGCCCAACGACACCGGCGACCTGCGCTACAGTGTATCGCTCGACGGAGCGGCGCCAAGAGTGTATTCTCTGAAGGAGAAGTATCGTTCAGAGACGTGGAAGCAAAACGTTCTTCGCGGTCAGGCAATCAGACAAATGCCAATACAACTGTCGAAAGGCAAGCATACTTTGGTAGTGAAGGCTCTCGACGACCATGTTGTCGTGGATCAGTGGAAAATCGAAGAATGAACGATATTTCCATATAATGTACGAAATTATATATTTCAGAACATCCAAAAGTTGTACTTTTGCAGAGCTGAAATCAATAATTGAATAGAGACATGAAAATTGTAAGACTTTTGGCACTGTCAGTGCTCATGTCAGCAGGCGTGCGTGTAGCCATTGCCGACAACGTAAACAAATATTCACGTGGTCTGTGGGGTTCGATAGCCCAAGACCCAAGTAGCGGAGCCATCAATCTTGGCGACTATAAGACCGCCAACGGCAAACTTCTGATATCATGGCGTATGCTGCCCGGCGACGACTCTTCCACGTCGTTCGACCTCTGGCGTAAGATTGGCAACGGCAAGCCAAGCAAGACCAATGCGTTCAGGGCAATTACGTCAAACAGTTATTCGCCGGCGATAAGCAGTGTGAAGGGCGACAATACGTTCTATCTTACCTATCATACCACCAGCCTGGCGTTCGATGCTTCGGCAGTGCTCGATTCGTTCACGATGAAACAGACACAGATAGACAACAAGCTGCCCTATATCAGCATTCCCCTGAAGACCACCGAGGATGTTGATGCCAATGCTGATATTGTTTATTATGCTAACGACTGTTCTGTGGGCGATCTCGACGGCGACGGAGTGATGGACATTGTGGTGAAACGCATTATGGGCCATAAGTCGAATAATAACACAGATGAGGGCACCGGTGCTGCCGACACCGATCCGAATGTGCGCCACACAATAATCTTCGATGCCTATAAGCTCGACGGCACCCTTCTGTGGCGTATCAAGTCGGGTCCGAACATCATTCAGGGAAACTCGGTTAACTTCGGCGTTGCCGACCTCGACGGCGATGGCAAGTGCGAGTTCGTAACCAAGACCAGCGAGGGTACCGTGTTTGGCGACGGCGCAGAGATTGCCGACACTGACGGCGACGGTAAGACCGACTACCGTTCAGTGTGGCCTGCCGGCCATTATCAGGGCGACGGTCCCAAGGGCTATGGCGGACCGGAGTTCTTCTCCGTGTGCGACGGTCTTACGGGCAAGGAGCTGGCACGTGCCGACTTCATCACCCGTGGCAAGGAAGGCGAGACTCCAGCCGAGATGGCTGCCAACTGGGAGGCAAACGACTGGACTTGGGATCCGCGCACAAAGAAATATACTTGGAAACTGGCCAATTCGCTGCGTCTCGGTATCGCATCTTTCGACGGGCATAATAATCAGATATTCCTAGGGCGTGGAGTTTATGGCCGTACTGTGGTGGAAGGCTGGAACTATTCCGACGGCAAGCTTACGCGTATGTGGAAGTTCGACAGCAGCGAGTCAGGAGGTAACACCAGGAATAAGGATGGCAAGCTGAATTCCGCATACGCCGCTCAGGGCAACCATGCCTTCAATGTTGCCGACCTCGACGGCGACGGCAATGACGAGGTGATGTACGGCTCGTGTGCCTTCGACGACGACGGTGCCGGTCTCTGGACTACAGGTCTCGGTCATGGCGATGCAAACCATGTGGGCAAGTTTATTGCCGACCGCGACGGTCTGCAGATGTGGCACTGCCTGGAGAATGGCAAGACGATGGCAGCCCTTCATGATGCCAAAGACGGCCGAACTCTCTGGAGCATGGTAGGCTCAGGCGACAACGACACCGGCCGCTGCCTTATAGCCGATATCGACCCGTCCAACAAAGGATATGAGATATGGTGGGCCGGCAGCAATGCCTATACTATCGACGGTCGGGATCTCGGCTACAAACCGTCGTCGTGTAACATGGCGATATGGTTCGACGGCACATTGTCGCGCCAGCTCATCAACGAAGGCATCATCGACAGTCCGAAAAACGGACGCGCGTTCACCATGTACCGATATGATATGAGCTTCAACAACGGAACAAAGTCGAACCCCGGCTGGTATGGCGACATGCTTGGCGACTGGCGCGAGGAGGTGATAGTTCCTTCCGGCGACAAACTGAGCGACCTGAAATTGTTTACCACATGGTACCCTACAGAGTTCAGCATACCCTGGCTGATGCTCGACCATACCTATAAGATGCAGTGCATCCAGCAGCAGCAGGGCTACAACCAGCCTACGCACACCGGCTTTTACTTCGGTTCCAACCAGACGAATGCCGAGCTCGTAGAGAGAATGATTTCAGCAAACCCGGAGACGTTTAGCAAGGAAACCGGAATCTCTGTGATTGAAAGCTCACGGTCGGCTACTGCCAAGACTCCAGACAGCGCAATTTATAATCTGCAGGGTCAGCGCATCGTTGTTCCGAAGAAGGGGCAGATTTACATCAAAAACGGACAAAAATTCGTCTGGAAGTAATAACCCAGTTTCAGAAATGCCGTCGTTCGGAACGACGGCATTTCCTCAATTCAGAAAATGCTGTCGTTCCGAATGACGGCAATTCCTCAATTCAGAAAATGCTGTCGTTTCAATCGATGGTATTTCCACGATTTCAGGATTCTCTTTGCAAAAAATGTTCAGAAAAATTCATCTGAGGTTAAACCATTTCAGAAAAGAAACGTCCAAACAATAAATTTTTAGCGATGAAGTTTTACGTATCATTATTTACATGCCTTGTATGTGTAGCCTCTGCCGCTCAGCCACGTTACGACATGAACAGGATAAAGGGCGAAAGGCTCGACCGTGGAGTCGTTGCCATCAGACAAGATGCGCAGCATGTGGCAGTAAGCTGGCGCACTATGCGCAGCGATAAAGTAGGCGAACCGTTTGATGTGTATCGCAATGGCGTGAAGCTGAACAGTGAGCCTCTGACCACCGGTGGCACGTTCTATGTAGATGAACATCCTCTGACAACCAACACTGAATATGAAATAAGAGGAGGGGGCATCGACGGAAAATACATCCTGAATGCCGATGCCCCCGTCGGTTATCTGCCCGTAGCGCTCGACAAGCCCGAGGGTGGTGAGACCCCCGATGGCCGAAGCTATACATATAGTGCCAACGACTGCTCCGTGGGCGATATGGATGGCGACGGGATGTTTGAAATCATAGTGAAGTGGGAGCCCAGCAATGCGCATGATAATTCGCACGACGGCTTCACCGGTCCCACACTCTTCGACTGCTATCGGCTGGATGGCACCCGTCTTTGGCGTATTGATATGGGACGCAACATCCGTAGCGGCGCACACTATGTTCCTTTCATCGTCTTCGACCTTGACGGCGATGGTCGGTGCGAGTTCGTCGTAAAGACCGCAGACGGAACCGTTGACGGCAAGGGAAAGGCTATTGGCAATAAAGATGCCGACTGGCGCGAGGGCGTGAAGGAAGCCGTGGCCAGCCGTGACAAGGTGAGAGAGCAGGATGAGAAGAATGGCCGTGGAGCCCGTGGGCAGCGGCGTTGGCACCGGAACAGCGGGCCGGCAAACGCCGGGCGCATACTGACGGGGAAGGAATATCTCACCGTGTTCAACGGGCTCACCGGCGAGGCAATGGCAACCACCGACTACATCCCCGAGCGTGGCGACTTGCGAGCCTGGGGCGACGGCCGTGGCAACCGCTCTGAGCGCTATCTTGCCGGAGTGGGCTACTTCAGCGGCGAGAAAGCCAGTGCCGTGTTCTGTCGGGGGTACTATACCCGCACGGTCATTGCAGCTTTCGACTGGGACGGCAAGACTCTGACCAACCGCTGGACTTTCGACACCAACGACAAGAAATGGAGCTCGTATGCCGGACAAGGGAACCATAACCTGCGCATTGCCGACGTTGACGGCGACGGTAAAGACGAGATAACCTACGGCTCGATGGCCGTTGACGACGACGGCACCGGGCTGTATAACACAGGATTCGGTCATGGCGACGCCATCCATCTGACCGTTTTTGATTCCAACGGCGACAAACTGCAGGTGTGGGACTGCCACGAGAACAAACGCGACGGTTCCGACTTCCGTGACGCTGCTACAGGCAAGGTGATTTTCCAGATAAAGAGCCCTATCGACGTAGGTCGTTGCATGGCTGCAGATATAGACCCCACTAATCCCGGACTGGAGATGTGGAGCAGCGACAGCCATGGCATCCGCAACATCAAGGGCGAGACTATCAATGATGCAAAGGACCCTGACGACCCGCAGCACCAGCAGCATCTCAGCATCAACGGCCGATACCTGTCCATCAACTTCGGCATCTGGTGGGACGGCGACCTGCTCCGCGAACTGCTCGACCGTGAGACCGTCTCGAAGTATGACTGGCAGCAGAAGCAGATTATTGATATCGTGAAGTTCCCCGAGGTCAAGTTCAACAACGGCACGAAGTCTAATCCGGCCCTCGCTGCCGACATCCTCGGCGATTGGCGGGAGGAAGTCATTGCCCGTACCGACGACAGCAGCGAACTGCGCATTTTCGTCAGTCCCATTCCCACCGACTACCGCATCAACTGCATGATGGAAGAAATACCTAACCGGCTCAGCACAGCACCCCAGAACGTAGGCTACAACCAGCCCTCCGAACCCGGTTTCTATCTGGGGCCAGACAAGACCGTTTGCCCGTTCCTCAAATAGGGACGAAAAAGCCTCACCTTTCCAGTGAGGTTTTTCCGACCTATTTGATTTTCGGTTTCAACTCGTCCGGTGAGTCCTTCGTAAACATGTTGACGGGCGGGGCCTGACGCGTAAAGAAATCGGTGACGACCTTCGGCTGGAGCGTCAGTCTCGGGCGGAAGTCATCGCTCTGCATATAGGCGAGGATGGCGTGCCTCATCTGCCGGGCTACGAGGCGATGCTCCAGATCTGAGGTGATGTCCATCGTCGTCATCAGCAGTCGGCCCTTCAGCACGTTAGCCTCAATGAGCATACCCAGTTTTCTGGAGACGTGCCAGGTGTCTATAGGCTGAATGGGCGACTGATAGTCGGCTGGCAGTTCCATCAGGTTCATCACCTGAGCACGGTTCAGCAACTCCCACCAGTTCAGATTGCTCCAGTTATCGGTTGGGAAGTCGTACTTGAAGAGCGGATGCGACGTGTCGATATAGGCACCCGTCGTGTGGGGCGGACGCATCTTGAACCATGAGGTGTTCCAGAACACCGGCAGATAGTGCTGCACCACGTCGCTGCCGAGCGTGACCTTGCCGGCTGCCGTCAGCAGCACCTTGCCCCCTCGCTTAAGGACGGACAGGGCCTTCGCGTCGAGGGTATCGGTAATGGTGACCCCCTCCGACTCCCCCTGTAGGGGGAGGGGTGAAGAGGAACCCTGTTGGGAGATATCTGAAGAGGAGTCCTGTTGGGGGAAGTCGGGATAGAACCAGAAGCCCCGGTGGTTCTTCGGGCCCCCGCCGATGCTGACGGTCAGTGTCAACTTCGAGGGCCTCTTGATGGAGTCCAGTGGGAAGCGTACCGTGCCCAGACTGGTGTTCTTACCGAGTGGTATCGTGCCTGCCGACAGTTGTCCGCCTGCCAGCACCAAGGTGTCAGCGCTGATATAATAGGATGTACGCACATTCTTGACGTCCCCATACAGGGCATTGTAAGCCTCCACCGGCACGGCGAGCGTATCGCGGTTGCTGTAGACGAATTTCGGGAATTTGGCCAGGGGGACGATAGGGAAGCAGAACTCGCGCCACTCTTTCGCTGTGGTGTAGCCCTTCTCCTGCCAGTGCACATTGAGCACGCCCTCCAGGGCCGTTCCCTGTCCGCTGTAGTCGTTGAGGGCCAGCAGTTGGAAACCGGCATAGTCCTTGGTGCGCAGGTTGCGCTCTATCTCGTACTTATAGCAGAGTGTCTGCAGTTTACCGCTGGCTGTCAGAAACTTCTCTGCCTGCTGCTCCATCCCATTATCGCGCAACAGGTCGCGGAAGATCTCGAAGTTGCGGGCTTTGTAGACGCCTGTGTACTGCGGAATCTCCTTGAAGTCGGGGAAGGCACACCACTGTCCCTGCTCGTGTGCGATGATGGGCGAATTGTTGGGCACCGTGTCCTTATAGTTGCGCGGATACAGGATCTGGTCATAATAGTCATCATCGGAATGCGGTGCGTGCTTGTCCCAGTCGAGTCCGCGTGCGCCGCCCTTCACATGATACTCCGAGCCGCCGTCCCAGGCCCACCCGCCTCCGACGGAAGCGCCACAATAGACCTTGGTGGAATCATACTGATGCATCTCCTTCACCCAGTCGTTACAATAGTTCACCCAGTCGCCGGCAGGCTCGTTGCCCGCAGCCATCATCACAAACGAGGGATGGTGGCCGTAGGTGTCAACGATGCGCTTCGACTCTTCCAGCAGATAGGTGTCAATCTTCTGCCCCCGGCGCAGTTTGACCCCGTGGTTGGGCCACGACGGTCCTTCTGGCTGCAGGTAGATGCCCAGTCTGTCGGCAGCCGTGAAGGCCGCCTCCGGCGGACAATAGGAGTGGAAGCGCACGTGGTTCAGCCCGTAGTCCTTGCACTTCTTGAAGATGCGCGTCCACGACTCCACGTCCATCGGCGGATAGCCCGTCTCCGGGAAGCAGCAGTTCTCCACCGTGCCCCGCAGCCACACGGGCATCCCGTTCATATAGAGTTGACGCCCCTTGACGGTCATCCGCCGGATGCCGAAGGTGGTCTCGTAATAGTCGTCCTCCAGCGTGAGCCCCATGCGCAGCACCTGAGGATGGAACTCATCCCAGCGACTGGCGTTCCTGATGATCTCAAAGGTCACGTGGCGGGCGTTGACGTTGACGAAGTCGACCCTGGTAGCCGAATCAGGGGCCCCCTCAGGCAGCACGGCTACCATCATCGGGTAGTTGCCCGCCAGCATCGGCCTGCTCAGCAGCGTGCCATCCACGTCGACATCCACCCGCAGTCCGAGTCCGTCTGGCTGCGGCGTCACTTTCACCTTGTCTATATATAGTTTCTTGGGCCGTGCCTGCAGTTCCATCCTGCCGACGATGCCGTTCCAGTTGCCCTGCGTCTGGTCGGTCACGCTGTGGGAGTTCTGTCCCACGCCGACGCAATCGATGTCGTTGTCCACGCAGATGACAATCTCATTGCGCCGCCCTGCGACGAGGTGTCGCGTGATGTCCCGCCGATGGGGCGTGGAGAGCGATGCCTGTCGGATCACCTTCGTTCCGTTCACGAAGATAGTCGTTTCGATGTGCGCCCGCTCCAGGAATATCCAGACGCGCTTGTCCCTCCACGAGTCCGGCACGTACACCG
>ODAI010050405.1_pt1 | contig 27476 bp, 28 predicted proteins | sample 1539321 | NCBI WGS metagenome assembly ODAI01 (sample SAMN02144231, study PRJEB22623) | gut metagenome | biome: sheep rumen | host: Ovis aries | place: New Zealand
CAAGAAGCAGAACCCGATGCAGGGCAGCTACAAGGCGTACCTGCAGACGGCGGGAATCACCCTGCAGCAGCTCAAGACACTTGGGGCCGAGAAGCCGAGAGAAGAGAGCGACCCGCTGGCCGAGTTCAACGCGTAGGCGGCGGGTATGAAGACGACCATCAGCCAAGGCCAGGCGCGCGACCTGTTCGACGTGCCCGAGGTCCACCTCTACGTCTGCGACGGGAAGCTGCCGTGCGGCAAGCCGAGCTGCCTCGACCATTCGCGCGCGGACTGCTGCCACCACACGCGCGACGAGCTGCACGCGCTGTACCCGGCGCACGTCATCACGTCGTTCGAGCGCCATCCGGCAGTGAGCGAGGACGGTCGGGTTGCGACGATATGCGTGGAGCCGATTCGTGAGTGACCGCACCACAGCCGAGAAGTACTGCGATGACGTGCTCGAAGGGCGCATCGTCGCGTGCAAGAAGCTGACGCAGCTCTGCAAGATGCTGCAACCGCGCTTCACGGACGGTTACAAGCGGTGGCACTACGACCGAGACAGGGCGCGGCGCCCCGTTGACTTCATCGAGCGGTTCTGCTGCGTGCCGTCGGGACGTAAGTTCGGCAACCCGATGACGATGGAGCCGTACGAGAAGTTCCTCGTCGAGGCCGCCTACGGTTTCGTGGACGACGAGGGGGTTCGCCAGTACAACGAGGTGCTGTGGTGGGTCGCGAAGAAGAACGGAAAGACCAGCCTCGTCGCCGGCATCACCCACTACATGATGACCTCGGACGGCGAGGGCAAACCCGAGTGCTACGTGATCGCGTCTGCGGAGCCGCAGGCGGGGCTGTGCTACGGTGGCGTGGACACCATGCGGCGCCAATCGCCAGCTCTCGCCAAATGGGAGCGCACGGGCGAGGTCAAGGACCGTATGAAGCAGGGCATTCTCTGCGACAAGACCAACGGCTACGTGGTCACGCTTTCGGGAAGCCCGAAGTCGCTCGACGGCCCGAACCCGCACCACGTCGTAGCCGACGAGATAGCCGCGTGGAGCGACCGAGGACCCTACGACCAGATGCGGTTGGCCCTCACGCGCGCGCAGCCGATGATGTGGGAGCTGACCACTGCGAACTTCGTGCGCAACTCCATCGGCGACGCGCAGTACGACTACGCCAAGCGAATCCTCGACGGCGAGATAGAGGACGACCGCTTCCTTCCCGTCATCTACGAGCAGGACGAGGCCGACGAGGGGCTGAAACCCGAGACGTGGATGAAGAGCAACCCTGGGCTTGGCACCGTTAAGCCAGTTGACAAGCTCGAACCGCTCGTGGAGAAGGCCAAGGCCGACCCCGCGCAGCGTCCCGCCGTGCTCGTGAAGCACTTCAACATCCCGCAGAACCAGTCCACGTCGTGGCTCACCTACACCGAGTGCGGCAACGACAAGCAGGTGGACATGTCCACGATAGGGCTCAAGTACGGCATCGCCGGCTTCGACGCGTCGGACTCAATCGACCTCTCCGCCGCGCAGTTCCTATTCATGCGCGGGGAACGCTACAAGGACGGCACGCTTGTGGACGACACGATCTACGAGCGTTCGATGTACTGGATACCCGAGGACCAGCTCACCAAGCGCGAGGACACGGGCTCGACCAAGGAACGAGACAACGTGCCGTACCGACTCTGGGAGGCGCAGGGCCTCATCAGGGTGGTCCCCGGCAACCACATCCCTAAGTCCGTGTTCCTCGAATGGCTGCAGGAGCTCCGCAAGGAGAAGCTGTTCTGCTTCGCCTGCGGCTTCGACCCGTGGCACATGGACGATAGCACCGTGAAGAACCTGGAATTGTTCGTCGGGGCGAGCAGGGTGCAGAAAGTGCGCCAGGGCGCGCAGACCCTCTCGGACCCCATGAAGCGGCTCAAGGCCGATTATGAGCGTGGCAGGATCGTGGACAATGGGCACCCCATCAACCGCTGGTGCCGCATGAACGTCCAAATCAGGACGGACATCAACAGGAACATACAGCCCGACAAGCGCGACAACAACCCAGCGAACCGCATAGACGGCTTCATGGCCGAGCTGGACGCCTACGTGACGCTGCTGGACTACTACGACGAATACATGCAGATGGTGACGAGCACATGGAAGGGATGATATGAGCAAACTGCACCTTGGAGATTGCCTAGAGGTAATGCGTACAATGCCAGACAACAGCATCGACGCTGTGGTATCGGACCCGCCCTATGGGCTGTCTTTCATGTCGAAAGGCTGGGATACGTTCGGCAGCGACGTGCGCCAACCCGGCGATGGCAATTACTCGGTTGCCGACAACGCAGGCGGGCGTTCCAAGGTCCGATACGGCTACGGCTCGAAGTACGCCCACTCCATGCGGGCGTTCCAGGAGCGCATGACGCCCGTCTTCGAGGAAGCCCTGCGCGTGGCAAAACCCGGCGCTCACCTGCTGTGCTTCGGCGGCACCCGCACGTTCCACCGCATGGCGTGCGCCATCGAGGACGCGGGCTGGGATGTGCGCGACTGCATCATGTGGGTGTACGGCTCAGGCTTCCCAAAGAGCATGGACGTGGCGAAGGCTATCGACAAGGGACAAGCGAAGAGTCTTGAACGGGCATTGGAATTTACGTCATGGATGCGTTCTACCGGCATTACAGCACAACAAGTCGATGCCGCAACAGGCACGAAGATGTCTAGGAAGCTCCTTGCTTTGGATGGGCAGGCACTTGTAGCGACTGAGGAAATGTTCGATAAACTTCGCCCTTATCTGCCCGAAGTCCCCCAGCGTATCGAGCAGCTAGTGGCAGAGAGGACAGGGGTTTCATGGTCTGACTATAGCAAACGTCATGTTATAGCGGAGCATGTCAAAGGGTCGTTCGGTGCATCTGCCTCTGGGTTTCTCAATGGTTTGTCGGGCGAGTATTCTCTCACGGAGCCGTATTCAGAAGAAGCGAAGCAATGGGAAGGCTGGGGCACGTGCCTGAAACCAGCGTGGGAGCCGATAATCGTGGCCCGAAAGCCCCTGGACGGCACGGTGGCGCATAACGTGCTCACGTGGGGCGTGGGGGCCATGAACATCGACGCGTGCAGGGTGCCAATCGAGCAGGGCGATGACGTGTTCGCAAAGAACCCGCACACGCGCTCGAAGGGCAAAGACTCGGGCATCTACGGCAAATACGATGCCATGCAAACCGATTGGAGCGGCGAGAAGGGCCGCTTCCCCGCGAACCTCGTCCACGACGGCTCGCAGCTCGTGCTCGACCTGTTCCCCGACACGGGGAAGTCATCGGGCGGCGGCATGCACACCAAGGGGACGCATGGCAACGCGAGAACGAACGCCTACGGCGAATACAGCGGCTGCTTGCCTGCAAAGAGCATTGGCATAGGCGATTCGGGAAGCGCCGCCCGCTTCTTCTACTGCGCCAAGGCGTCGAAGAAGGACAGGGGCGAGGGGAACACGCATCCCACCGTGAAGCCGACCGCGCTCATGGAATGGCTCGTGAAGCTCATCACCCCGCGGGGGGGGTTGTACTCGACCCGTTCATGGGCAGCGGCTCCACGGGCGTGGCCTGCGCGAACCTTGGCCGCGGGTTCGTGGGCATCGAGCGCGAGTGGGAATATATGCAGATAGCGGGGCCGAGGGTCCAGGGCAGGGAGCGCGAGGTCGGCATGCCCGAATCCGATTAGCCGATACGAATTGATACGTTTCAGCCGTCCTTCGGGGCGGCTTTTTCATATCCGCAGCTGAAATACCACTTTTTCTTTACAACCTCGAATACAAGTGTCCCATAAATGGGATATGAACATGATGAAGGACCATGCAAAACCGTGAACGGGAGCGCATTTGGGATTCATCGAGACAATCAAGGGCTGGCTCGCGCCGAAGCGCGCCGAGCGCGGGTACTCCACGTTCACCGAGTACACGCCGAGCTACACCACGCGCAACGGCTCGCTCTACGAGCAAGAGCTCATGCGCTCATGCGTCCACTCGTTCGCAACCGCCTGCTCGAAGCTCGAACCGCACTACGACGGCCCCATCAAGCAGGTCGAGACGATCTTCCGCACGTGGCCCAACGAGCACATGACGTGGAGCCGCTTCCTGTACAGGCTCGCGACCATCTACGAGGTGGACTGCACGGCGTTCGTCATCCGCCTCCACGACGCACAGGGGTGCACAACGGGGCTATGGCCGCTGAAGTGCTCGAGCGCGGAGGCGATGGACGTGGGCGGCGAGCTGTGGTTCAAGTTCCAGATGCCCGTGGGCGACGCGATCGCCTACCCGTCGAAGGACGTGTGCGTGCTCTCGAAGTACCAGTACGTCTCCGACCTCTTCGGAACGCCCAACAAGCTCGCTGATACGCTCTCGCTGCTCAACGCGCAGGCCGAGGCCGAAAAGACGGCAATCGCCATCGGCTCGAAGATCATGTTCATCGGTCGCATGGTGGGCCAGGTCGACGAAGAGGACATGGACTACAAGAAGAAGCGCTTCGCCGAGCAGAACCTCGGGCCGTCGAACTCTACGGGAATGCTCACCTATGACCAGACGTGGGACTCCGTGACGCCCGTGGCGCACAACGCCTACACCATCGATTCGGTCGAGATGCAGCGCATCGACGACCACGTGTTCAACTACTTCGGCACGAATAAGCGCATCCTGCAGAACGACTGCACCGAAGAAATCTGGGACAGCTACTACGAGGGCAAGGTGGAGCCCTGGACCATCCAGCTGTCCGAGGGCATGAACAAGATGATGTTCTCGACCCGCGCGATGCTCACCAACTCCATTAGCTTCACCGCCAACCGCATGCAGTTCATGTCAGCCGCATCCAAGCGAAACATGGTGCGCGACATGACCGACAGGCGGCTCATGACCATCAACGAAGGGCGTCAAATCCTCGGCCTCCCTCCCGTCCCCGGCGGCGACGTGTTCGTGAACCGCGGCGAGTACATGGTGCTCGACCTGCAGGGCAACGTCATCTACACGAGCGGGGGCAACCTCGCTTCTGCTCTGCCGCCCTCCGACGTGGAGGACGCCAAGGACTTCGACCTGGGCGGCGACGACGACATCTACAACGACGTCGACGGCAAGTACGAGAAAGACGTGGACGAGGGCTAGGAAGGAAACCGAAATGCCAGCGAAACCGCAGGAACGCAACTACCGCATGATGGCGCAATCGTTCGCCGCGCCCGTCATCGAGGTAGAGGTCGACGAGGACGGCAACGAGACGCCGCAGAACCGCTTCAACAGCGAGAAGTTCGTGGATGGCTACGCCACCACGTTCGAGGACCCGTACGTGCTGTGGCAGGAGCCCGACTGGACGGACAGCCGCGGCGAGGTCCAGAAGGGGTGGACCTACAAGGAGGTCATGCACGACGGGTGCATGGACGGTGCCGACACTTCCGACGTGGTCTTCCTCTGCGACCACGAGGGCACCGTGTACGCCCGAAACCGCAGCGGCTCGCTCTACATCGAGCCGCAGCTCCACGGACTGTACATCGCGGCCGACCTGTCCCGCACGTTCGACGCGGGGCGCATGTACGAGCATATCCAGGCGGGTGACTACTACCAGATGAGCTGGGCGTTTACCGTGGCCGAGGAGGACGTGGAGGAGGACGTGGAGAACCGCATCGTCACGTTCCACATCCGCCGCATCAAGAAGGTATTCGACGTGAGCGCGGTCAGCAGGCCAGCCGACCCGAACACGGAGATAAGCGCGAGGCGCGCAATCGACGGAGCGATCGAGGGACGCAAGCTGCGGGAGGCGCAGCAAGCCGAGCGGGAACTGGAACGCATGCGCAAGGAGGTTGCGCTGCGGGCCAGGGCAATGTCAATCAGCACCAACTAGCAGGAAGGAGAACTCGCAATGGAGTTCACCGCAATGGATGCGCTCGCATACCGCTCCCTCGGGGCAGACGAGTACGCGCAGCGCCGCTCGGAGGTCATCGGGTTCGCCAAGGAGCTGCCCGAGGACGCCACCGTCGAGCAGGCCGAGGCCATCGACGCCGAGCTCGGTCTCATCGAGGCCGAAGACGAGCGCCGTTCCAAGCTCGTCAAGATGGAGCAGCGCAACATGGTCAAGGTCATCGGCGGCGAAGCGACTCCCGTCGCAGCCGCCGAGATCAAGGAGGAAAAGATGGAGCGCGCAGCTTCCCTGGGCGAGCATTTCGTCCAGTTCCGCAAGGACCACAAGTCCGCGGACAACCGCTACATTGCCACGCCGTACCAGATGCGTTCTGTTTCGGCAGGCGACCCGACGCCGTCTACAGGCGTCGTGGCAACCCAGTTCGACAAGGAGGTCGTGCGCCGCGTGGCCGCGCCGCTCACCGTGCTCGACCTGTTCCCGCGCAAGACCATCAGCGAGCCCGTCTACACCTGGACGGTCTACAAGCAGACCACGGGTAGCGTCGGGGTCACGTCCGAAGGCAGCACCAAGAACAAGCTCACGTACGAGTACGAGCAGAAGTCCGCGACCCTGCAGAAGGTCACTGGCTTCATCAAGATGACCGAGGAGCTGTTCTGGGACGCTCCGTACGTCGCGGACGCCATCAACGGCGACCTCGTAGACGACCTGTGGGCCAACCGCCAGTACCAGGCGCTCGCATCGCTGCTCAGCACGAGCGGCATCGGCACCGCGTCCGTCAGCTACGCAAGCGCAATCGACCTGCTCGACGCCATCATCGACGAAGCGGCCGACATCGAGGACACCACGCACATCGCGCCGAACGCCGTCATCGTGACGCCTGCGCTCTGGAAGGTCATCCGCAAGGCCAAGAACACGCTCAACGAGTACATGGCGGGCAACCCGTTCGCGGCACAGCGTTACAACGCCCTGTTCGAGATGCAGTTCGCCAAGAGCGCCGATTTGACCGCGAATCACATCCTCATCGGCGCGTTCGAGAACCGCGCCGTCGAGCTGTGCAGCAAGGCTGACGGCATTCGCGTCGATTCGACCAACAGCAACGACGTGGACTTCGAGAAGAACCTCGTCTCCATCCGCGCCGAGGCCCGCGAGATCGTCGCATGCAAGCGCCCCGCCTGCTTCTGCGACATCACCGTGAGCGCGTCCGGCGCAACCGGCGCGACTTCGTAAGCACGGACTCGCAGGCACGTATTCGCAGGCATAGATGGGAGGCAGATGAAGCACGCGGTCTACAGCGGGACGAGGAACCTGTACGCCGACATGGTAACGGCGGCGAAGTCGCTCGTCGCGAACAGCTCGGTCGACGTGGTGCATTTTCTCGTCGAGGACGCCGCGTTCCCGCACGAGCTGCCGAGCTTCGTCGAGTGCCACGACGTCAGCGGCCAGACCTGGTTTCCGCAGGGAGGGCCGAACATGAAGAGCTGGTTCTCCTACATGGCGATGCTGAGGGTCTGCTACACGAAGATCATGCCCGACGTGGACATGGTCTTGCAGCTCGACGTCGACACCGTGTGCGTCGATGACGTAGACGGTGTGTGGAACACGCCGCTCGACGGCAAGTGGTGCGCGATGTGCTACGAGTCGCTTGGGACGTTCAAGCCGTACGGCCCGCGCTATTACAACGCGGGCGTCGCGCTGATGGACTTGGCTCGCATGCGCGACGAAGGAGCCGATGACAGGCTTATCGCGTTTCTGAACGAGCGGCAAGTCCCGTACGTAGACCAAGACGCGTTCAACTACTTCCACAGCATCGCCGACATGGATCCGCGCTACAACGAATGCTTTGTGACGGGCTATTCCGATAACCCGGCGATAGTCCACTACGCGGGGCATCGCGATTGGCAGACGACCAACAGGGTGTCGCGCCGCGAGTACCTGAAGAAGTACCGCGAGATGACGTGGGGGCAGGCGCTCGAACTACGCGCCGCGCATGGGGGTGCACGATGAGGACGCTTATCGCGGTGCCTACGTTCGAGAGCATCACGCCCGACACGTTCAAGGCCGTATGGGACATGGACAAGCCGTGCGAATGCGACTTCGAATTCGTGCGCGGTTATGACTGCGCCACCGCCCGCAACAAGATCGCCCAGATGGCCATGGACGGCGGGTACGACTGGCTGCTGATGGTCGACAACGACGTTACGCCGCCGAAGGACGCGTTTGCGAACCTCATGTCGCACGACGTCGACATGGTCGCAGGCTTCTACCTGCACCGCAATGGCGCGAGCTTCCCACCGACCCGCACGTGCGCGTTCAAGTTGGCGGACGAGCACGGAAAGGCGTACTTCAACTACACGAAGGACGCGGAGTACACGAAAGACGAGCTACGGGCGCTCCGCGAGGAGGGCACGTGCCTTCTCGAAGTGCACGGCGTCGGTATGGGGTGCGTGCTCGTGAAAACGGGCGTGTTCGCCAGGGTCAAGTACCCGTGGTTCGATTGGGTCAACTACAAGAACCGCAACGAGCTCTCGGAAGACCTGTACTTCTGCGAGGAGCTTCGCAAGAATGGCATCCCACGCTACGTGGACACCCGCGTCGCGTGCGGGCACCTGTTAAGGAGAATCGAGGAGGCGAGATAGATGCTTCGCGTCTACAAGATGCCCAACGGCAAGACGTACCGCTACGAGGAAGGCGACCAGCCTGCAGACGCCGTGCTGGTCGAGCGTGCTTCCGAGCAGCCCGAGACCCCAGAGAAGCGGGCGTCGAAGGCCGCAGCGCGCAAGCGCGCGCCCAAGAAGGCCCAGGAGGACTAGCACATGGCCCTGCTCGATGACGTGAGGACCGCGCTGCGCGTGACCACCAGCCTGACCGATGGCGAGATTTCGACCTACATCGGCACGGCGCTCTTTGACATGCAGAACAAGGGCGTGAAGCCCGAGTTCCTGGCCGAGGACGCCGACGCCGAAAGCGAGGACTACATGCCCATCGTCAAGACGGCGGTCATCGTGTACTGCAAGGCGCTCTACGGGCGCGACGTGGAGGCGAGCGAGCGAAACGCTTGCCTGTCCACCTACCGCTCAATCGTCGCGAGCCTGCTCAACGGCAAGCAGAACGTCCACTACGAGGGAGCGTCCGAATGAGCGGGTGGAGCGACACCATCACGCTGCGCGACGTGTCCACCGCCATGACGGTGGACGAGTACGGCATCGAGCGCGAGGGCGAGCCGGTTGACGTCGAGGTGTTCTGCAACCCGTGGTACACGGGGCTGGACACCTGGGCGACCGCGGCCCAGCTGGGGCCGAAGATCGCGGCCCGCGTGGAGGTCAAGACCTTGGAGTTCGAGGAAAGGCCGTACACGCAAGCCGTCTACCACGGCACGGAGCTAGACATAGACCAGTCGAGCAGGCAAGGACTCGAGTCCACCATCCTTACGCTCTCCGAGCACGCGAGGAACGACTAGCATGGCAGACCGCTTCATGGCAGATTTGCAGGCCATCCTGGACAACGTCCAGGAGGTCGCCGACGAATCCCTCGCGACGGGGGTCAGGGCCGGCTGCGAGCTCGCCAAGGACGAGTGGTCGGCAGGGGCGCCCAAGGACAGGGGCAAATACGCGAAGTCCATCCGCTTTCGCGTGGAGGGCGATGGTAGCGATGTCCAGGGCAACGTGTACTCCACGATGCCGGGGATACCGCATCTGACGGAGAAGGGTCACGCGAAGGTCGGCGGCGGCAGGACGAGGGCGATAGTGCACATCGCTCCTGCAGCCGATGACGGATTCTCCATGACCGAGCAGGTGATTCTCGCGACGTTGGGGGCGAGGCTATGAGCGCGATGGGCAAGACATATGCGGCACTCGTCGCGCTCGGCATTCCCGGACGCTACGAGGCTTACCCGGTCGGGAAGGCCCCGACACCTCCGTTCTTCGTCTACACGGTAGACGACAACGGCGAGCACTACGCAGATAACGGCACGTACGCGAGGTTTCCGCGCATGCACGTCGAGCTGTTCGAGAAGTCGGCCGACCCCGCGCTCGAGACGCGCGTGAGGGACGCGCTGGAAAGCGCGTTCGGCCCCGTGGAGCAGGTCGGCTCGTGGAGCCAGAGCGAGATGTGCCACATAGAGCAATACGACTTCACCTACACGAAGGAGGAAGAAGATGAGTGATTCCAAGGGAGTGCGCTTCGGCATCTCCAAGGCGCATTACGCGCTGTACACCGAGGGTACGGGCGGGAACGCCGGCTCCTACGCCGAGCCGACCGCAATGCCCGGCGCCACCGCGCTCACGCTGACGCCGCAGGGCGAGACGTGGACGTTCTACGCCGACAACATCGCGTACGAGACCAGCTCGAGCAACACCGGCTACGAGGTCTCCATCACCATCGCCGTGTTCGGCGACCAGGCGAAAATCGACCTGCTCAACTACAAGGCCGATTCCAACGGCGTGGTCTACGAGCCCGCCGACGCCGAGCCCGCGTCTGCGGCGTTCCTGTGGGAGTTCGACGGCTCCAAGGTCAAGAAGCGCGGCGTGCTCTACGACGTGAAGTTCAACCGCCCGACGGTTTCGGCCAACACCAAGACCGACTCCGTCGAGCCGGATACCGACGAGATCACGGGCGTGGCGATCGGACGCGACCTGACCATCGACGGCGAGACCGTGAACGTCATCAAGGCGAGCGTCACCAACGAGACCGCGACCAAGGCGCAGTTCGACGCCTGGTTCAACGCCGTCTACATCGTGGGCGCGTCGGGCGCGACGGGTGCGACTGGTACGACCTCGTAAGGAGCGATGAATGATCATCCATTTCAAGCATGTGGATGAGAACGTAGAGGGCGAGCGGGCCGTCGACAAGGGGCCGCTCGCCTTCGGCGAATCCACGGACGAATGGACGGCGACGTGCGGCCTGCACACGCTGACCATCTACGAGCAGGCGTTCCAGAGCGACCCCGCCAGCCCCCACAAATCGCTGGTGGACGACGTGACCGACTACGCCGACGTTCACGACGGGAACCCGCTCGGCAAGCTGCTCGCCGCGAACTGGGAAGCCGACGCCCGCGCGCTCTGGGCGATGCTCAGGTGCGGGTGCGAGGCGGGGCTCAACGGCGACAAGCAGGTTGGCGATTTCAAGTTGTGGAGCCGCGCGCATGCAGCCGACGACATCGACATGTACAAGCTGCACCTGCTGCTCGTGAAGGAGATCGATGCCTGCTTTCCTTCACTCGCCGAAACCGCCGAAGAGCTCTCAAAGCAGCTCGGCAAGCCAAAGCGCAGGCGCAAGGCTCGCGTACACAAAGACGGAGCTGACGATGCTGAAGCTGGGGTTCAGCAAGGCTGACGTGATGACGATGCCCTACAGCCGCGCCGCATGGTACGTGCAGGCGGCGGTCGAAGGGCAAGATGCAGGCGAGGTCGGCGCGCGAGACGCGACGCAGGCCGATATCGACGCGTTCTAGGAGGTGCCGAAAAGTGGCAGAGTACAAAGGCCTGACGATCCGCATCGGCGGCGACACCTCCTCTCTCAACTCGGCGCTCAAGGCGTCCACCAAGGCAGCTTCCTCGCTGCAATCGCAGATTCGCCAGATAACCCGCGCCATGCGGTTCGACCCTGGCAACCTCGGCAACGTGGACACGCGCATGCGGCTCACGGCGAACCGCGCGGAAGCTCTCTACTCGAAGATACGGCTGCTCAAGAGCGGCTACGAAGAGCTGGGGGCATCCGCCGTTTCGGTCGGCGGAAAGTCCACGACAGTCAAGAAGCTCGCAGAGTCAACCGAGAACGTCGCGCTGGCCGCGTCGCTCGCCAAGGAGCGCTACAACGACATGACCGCCACGCTCGCGTCGCGCTACCGCGAGCTCGAAGCCAGGGCGAAGGAAGCCGGCAAGGCCATGAACCTCAACGCGCTCTCCCGCCAGGGCACGGACGAGACGTTCGAGAAGCAGATGGCGGAGCTCAAGGAGATAGGCGTCATCACCGACGAGGAAATCCAGAAGCTCCGCGAGATGCGCGCCGTGTGGGGCGAGGCGTTCGACAGCTCGGAAGCGTACAAGGCGGCGAGCCAGCTGGATGGCATGGCGGTGGACATGCAGCGCTTCGAGTCGGAGGCGCGCAACGCCACGTCCACCGTGCGCGAGCTGAATTCCGTATCGGGATTCGCCGCCGACAATTGGCAGGAGAGCACCGCCAAGATCAAGTCGATGGACTCGGCGCTCTCGGACTGCACGAGGCAGGCGAGGGCGTACGAAGCGGCGCTGCGCGAGGACCCGACGAACATGGGCGCGGCGGTCGGGCGCTTGAAAGCGCTCGCGAACGAGTACGACTTGGCAAGCTACAAGGCGAAGGAGCTCTCCCGACAGGTCGACGCTTACAAGAGCCACCTGTCGGAAGTGCTCGCGAGGGAGAAGAACCTGCCGGAGTACATACAGCGGGTCGGCGACGAGTGGCAAGAGACGCACGATAAGCTGTCGAAGGCCAAGGGCGAAGTCGCCGCGCTCAGCCAATCGCTGCAACGGCTCAAGGACGCCCAGGCGCCCAACGAGGAGATAACGAAGCTCGAAGGCGAGCTGACGGAGGCCAAGGGCAAGGTGGACTCCCTCAACAGGAGCGCCGCCGAGATGGACGCGAGATTCGAGACGGCCAAGGAGTGCGCCGAGCTCGAACGCTTGCAGCAGGAGCTCGCCGAGACGGAAGCGCGTGCGGAATCGGCCAAGAAGCGCATGGACCTCAAGAGCCTCGGCGGCAAGTCGATGCTGAACGCGTCCACGCTGAAATCGGCCGGCATGACGATGTACTCGACGCTCACGCCCGCGATCACGATGCTCGGGTGGCGAACCGTAACGGCCGCACAGGAGATGGATTCGGCCTACCGCGACATGCGCAAGACGGTCGAGGGCACCGAAGAGCAGTTCGAGAGCCTGAAGCAGGGAGCCATCGAGTTCTCCAAGACGCACGTGACGAGCGCCGACCAGCTCATGAGCATCATGGCGATAGGCGGCGAACTCGGAATAGCGACCGATTCGCTCATGGATTTCTCGGAGACGGTGTCGAACCTCGACGTGGCGACGAACCTCGACACTGAGGAAGCGGCCGAGTCACTGGGCAAGCTCGCCAACATCACACACATGGGCGCGGACGAGTACAGCAGGTACGCCGACTCGCTCGTGCGCCTGGGCAACAACGGCGCGTCCACAGAGGACCAGATAGTGGATATCGCCACGCGCATCGGCTCGATGGGCACGATCGTGGGCATGACGGTGCCGGAGATTCTGGCGCTGTCGAGCTCCATCGCGTCCACGGGCATGAAGACCGAGGCTTCGGGCACGGCCATCGCGAACACGCTCTCCGACATGGAGTCTGCGGTGGCGAGCGGCGGGGATGCGCTCGACGCGTTCGCGCAGGTGTCGGGCATGAGCGCCGAGGAGTTCGCGCGCGCGTGGGAAACGGAGCCCATCGTCGCGTTCGAGGCGTTCATCAAGGGTCTGAACCGCATCGAGAAGGAAGGCGGCTCGGCCGATGCCACGCTCGAGGCCATGGGCATCACGGGCACGCGCCAGAAGCAGGCCATCGAGGGCCTGATGCAGACCATCGGCGGCCTGAACGACAACTTGAAGATGTCGAACGACGCATGGGAAGGCAAGTCCGACCAGTGGGGCGCCGCGGGAGACGCCGCGCGCGAGGCGCAGAAGAAGGCCGAAGGCTTCTCGGGGCAACTCGCGATACTCTCGAACATCGGCAAGGACGCGATGGCGTCGCTCGCCGAGGGCGCGACCCCCATCATCGCGGTGTTCGCCGACTTGGCGAAAGCAGCGCTCGACCTGTTCGACAGCATGGACGAGGGCCAGAAGACCATGGTTGTCGTCGGCCTTGGCATCGGCGCGCTGGCGGGCCCCGCGCTCACGATGGTGTCAACCTTCATCACGGCCGCGCAGAACATACGAGCGTTCGCCACCGAATCGAGCGCCATGGGCAAGGCCCTCAATATCCTGAAATCGGGTTTTGGCGAAGCTGGCGGCGGCGCTGACGGGCTCGCGTCGAAGGTCGGAGCGCTCAAGAGCGCCGCAGCGACCATCGGCAAGTCGCTGCTCCACGGGCTTGCTGTCGGCGCCGTCGTCGCGGGGATCACCATCGCCGTTGGCGCGATAGCCGACTACATCAAGAAGATGAAGGAGGCCGAGGAAGCCGCCGAGGGTGCGGGAGACGCGATCAGCGGAGCGCTCGGCGTGGCGTTCGACGACCAGGGGCGCGCCATGTCCGACATGGGCGTGACCTACGACGAGATGGTCTCCAAGATGGCCGAGAACAACCGCAAGATAAAGGAGTCAGCCAAGGAGACCTACGGAAACACGGCGCTCATCGAGCAGTACGGGAAGGGCGTGAAGGACGCGCTCAAGGCGTACAACTCGGGAGACCGCAGCGCAGAGAGCATGGCGAACCTCAAGACGCAGATAGAGCTCTACAATGGCGCGGCGGGGACGTCCATCTCGGTGTCCGAGCGCGCGAACGGCAAGCTCAAGCTCATGCAGGACGGCGCGAAGCTGTCGGCCGAGGCGTTCGACGAGCTGTCCGCGTCGATGATGAACGCCGCGAAGACCGAGTTCTTCAAGGAGAGCTACACGGCCAAGATGGGCGATTACAGGATGGCGATGGACGAGGTTGCCGAAGCCGAGAAGAGGGCGAAGGACGCCACCGACGCGTTCAACGCCGCAGCGGGCAACCCCGAAATAGACTGGCAGACCGTCGAACAGTACAAGTGGCAGATGGACCAGGCCAACCAGACGCTCGAGAACACCAAGACCAAGTTCGGCGAGACCACGAGCGCCATGAACCAGTACGAGGAGGGCATGAAGCTCATGGCCGCCGCCGAGGCGGCTGGCTCGACCTCCGCGCAGCAGTGGGTCGCCGACAACGACATGCTGCAGGCGTCCATCTGGAACAACTTCCAGTCGGTGAGCGGCTTCGCGGAAATCCTCGGGCAGCTCAACCTCGACTACGAGACGCTGTCGGCCAACCAGGGCATCGTGGAGCAGATGGGCATGTCCTGGGACGGCACGCTCGCGTCTATCGTCCCTGGCCTTACCGAGATGGGCGTGAAGATCGACGAGAACATCGCGAAGACGCTCGGACTTGACGCCGTGAAGGTCGGGAACAAGACCTACTACGTGTCCGACGATGGCACGATCGTGAAGCAGAACGGCAAGATAGCGTCGCTCAACGGCCTGACGGTCGGCAACAAGGCGTACAAGGTAGACGACCAGGGCACCATCTGGGACGGCGTGACCGCGGTAGGTACATTGAAGAACGACGTGGCGAACCTGCCCGACGGCAAGGTGAACGTGACGGCCATAACCGACCCAGCCACGGGCAAGGTCACTGGCTGGGTCGCGAGGACGAACGCGACGAAGGCCACCACGAAAACGGACTCGAACACGTCGCAGGCCGATAGGAAGGTCAAGGACTCCGTGTCCAAGGCCAACAACAGCACGGGCACCATCGGCGTGGACGCGAAAACCACCTCTTTCTGGAGTGCGGCGAACAGCATCATCGGCAAGACGTTGGGCACCGCGTACATCAACGTGGTGAAGCGCGGCGGCTCGGCCGTCGGCGGTTACTCGGACAGGCCGTGGGACCTGGCATCGGCCACCGCGCCGCGCATGGCCACGGGCGCCATCGTGACGCGGCCGCTGCTCACGAACAACGGGTGGGTCGGCGAGGACGGCGCGGAGGCCGTGCTCAGCTGGGCCACGGGCGGCGCGGTCATCCCGCTCACGAACAGAAAGTACATGGAGCCGATAGCGAGGGCCATCGCGCTGAACATGGACGGCTCGGGAGGGAAGTCGGAAACGCACAACGTGACGGTGTACCTGCAGTACGACGCGAGCGCGGACGCGAACCAGATGGCGGCCGACATCGCCAGGATGCTCGACCGCAAGCTCGCGATGGAGGGATAGCATGACGAATCTCAAGACGAAAGTTTCCAAGCCGACGGCGCCGAGCAGGTCGGGAAACAAGGTCTCGTCTTCGTGGAAAGTCCCCGCAAAGGCCACCAAGAAGGGCGCGAAGGACAAGGACCGCTTCGACGGCCTGAACATAGTGTGGGTGTTCGACGCGGCGCCGGCTACCTCCGGCACGAAGAAGGGCAATCACGACGTTGTTGAGAGCGACACGACCGGCAAGGAGAAGACGAAGAAATCATCCGATTCCATCGACCGCAACAAGTTCTACCCCGTCAATTCCGCGAAGCTCAATACCGTCGAGATATGGGTGCGCGGCTACAACAATCAGGGCGGGAAGAAGGTGTACGGCCCGTGGCAGCACAATTCACTCGCGCTGAAGGCGCCCGACGCACCTGGCGCGACGCTGTCCTACGACTCCGACACGGGAGTGGTCACGGCGAGCTATTCGACGAGCCATCCCGACGGCGCGAAGGAGTGCTACCAGACGAAATGCTGGGTCACGGTCGCAGGCAGCAAGAAGGTGAACGGCTCGGCGTACACGCAGACGTCCAAGACGATAGGCTCGTGGGAGGTTCCCAACGCGAAGATTCTTGGCATGGGCGGCTCGGCAACATGCACGCTCAGCGCCATCAACCAAGGGCTCGCGGGCAATTCGTCGACGACCACCAGGGTCGTGTACATCGTCCACCCGACCCCCGCCACGCTCGGCGACCCGACGCTCGTGTACGCGGCAGCGGGAGTCAAGGAGACGGCCATGGTGCGCGTGCCGATAACGTGGACAGGCGCCGTGAAGGTCAACAACACGTGGCAGTACCCCTCAAAGATCACGCTGCAACGCGTGAAGGACGTGCCGACCGACAACGACCCGACGAGCGCGAGCCAGATGGACAACTGGGCCGACGTCATGTCGGACAACGGAGACACCAACGGCCTGTCGGACACGTGGGCGCAGGGAGTGTCCGCCGTGGGCCTGCACACGTGGTACCGCGTGAAATCGGAGCGCGACGGGTACACGGTGCTCTCGATGCCCGTGTGCGCCACGGCGCTCGACGTGTCGGAGTCGTCCACCGTGGCGGGCGCCGCAAACATCGACTCGATAGTAGCCGGCGCGGACGGGAAGTCGCTCGTGCTCGAGCTTTCCGGCAAGGACTCCGACGATGACGGCTACGAGGTCTCGTGGAGCGACGAAGAGAACGCATGGGAGTCCACCAAGCCACCCAATACGTTCGAGACGGCCGGCAGCAGGCTCGTGATCAAGGGACTCACCGAGGGAACGCGCTACTTCGTCAAGGCGAGGGCCTACGACGTCGACGCCGACGGGAACCACGTCTACGGGAAGTACTCGGGTTCGAGGGCGGAGACACCGTACACCACGCCGTCGACGGTCTCGCTTCTCGGAGCCACCGCCACGGCGCGTGGGAGCGCGCTGCAGCTCTCGTGGACGTACGACACGGACGCGCAGCAGGTCGAGTGGCGGCTCGTCGACGAGAGCGGGTCTGTGTTCAAGTCCGGCAAGGAGGCGACGTGCGCGTGCACGGTGTCGCCCGAGGAATACGGCGATGCGGAGTCGCTGACGCTGCACGTGGAGTTGACCACGGGCGGCGGATGGGCCAAGTCCGAGGAGCGCGTGTTCACGTTCGCCGACGCACCAACGTGCAGCGTGTCAACGCCCGCGACGCTCGTGACCCAGCCAGCCACGATAACGGTGCAAAGCGACGAGGGCGACGCGGTCGCCATGTCGGTGACGGCCCTCGACGGCGGCGGCGGGAAGATGGACGGCGAGCGCGGGCAGATGCCGGGGGACACGGTATGGTCTGGCTCGTTCACGCCGGTCTGGTCTGGAACGGGCGCGTCGAGGAGCGCGACCATCACGCTGCCGGGCAACTTGAGCCTGTACAACGGCTCGTCATACATCGTCAGAGCGTCGGCGTCTAACAGCGCGTCCGGCCTGACGAGCGGGCTCGCCGAAGCCGTGTTCGCGGTCAACTGGACGCACACGGCGTCGCAGCCGGCCGTGACGGTCGTGGCAAACGCGCAGGACAGGAGCGCCACCATCTCCGTCGACGCGCCCGACGATTACGAAATCGGCGATAGGTTCGACCTGTACCGAAGCACGCCCGACGGCGAGCGAATGATCGCGTCGAGCCTGCCGTTCGGCACCACCGTGGTCGACAGGCTCGCGCCGTACTCGTCGAAAGGGGCGGGCCTCGCGTACGTGGCCGTGATGAGGACCGCGGACGGGGACACATGCGCGTCCGACGACGCGGACTACTCGATCGCGTGCGGGTCGCTCAGGTTCGATTGGGACGATAAGCACGTCGAGCTGCCGTACAACTTCGACGCGTCCGACAGCTTCGAGAAGGATTCGGAGGTCCGCGCCCACGTCGACGGCACGAGGAACGCGTACTGGAACGAGCCCGTGTCGAGGAGCGCCGAGCTGTCGACCGACATCATATCCATCAGGAACGCCGAGGAGCAGGAGCTCGTGCGCGACATGCTGCAGCACGCGGGGAGCGTGTTCGTGCGCACTCCCGACGGGCTCGCGTTCGCGGCCGACGTGAGGGCGGGGACGATCGAGCGGTCTCACGAATCGAAGATCGTCGGCATGAGCTTCACGGCCGTCGAGCACGACCTCGACGACGCGGGAAGGCCGAACAGCTCGGACGTAACGGCGCCTGAATGGGGCGGCGGCGCGCTAGTCGAGCGAAACGGCGTCGTGTTCGACGGGAACGGCGGGTTCCCGCTCGATTCCTGGGCGTTCGTCGGCTACTCGGAGGGCGTCCTCTACGTCTACGACGGCGAGTCCGTGCGCAACGGCACGGGAACCGAGATGGTCGGATGGACGTGGGATGGCGCCGCGCTGCTCGACGGGGACGGCAACCCCGTGGAACTGGACGGGGTGGCTTAGATGGACTGGTCGAAGGGCTACAGGTCGACGTTCCGGGTTTTCAGGGTGGACCCGTCCACCTGGGAGCCGTGCGGCTCCGTGCGGGGCGTGCGCGACATAGAGGTGGACAGGGACGGCACTGACGAGGCCCCGATGCTCGAGACGGCGACCATGAAGGTCTCGGGCACCCCCGCCGAACCGTTCGAGGACGGCTGGCTGCGCATCGTCATGGACGCCGTCCAGAACGGCTCGTCTGAATCCGTGCCCATCGCCACGCTGTGGTTCTCTGCCCCGAGGGGAAAGTACGACAAGGGGTTCAGGAACGACGAGCTGTCCGGCAAGTCCGTCCTCGTCCAGGCTTCCGGCGACGCCAAGATAGGCGACGGCGCGTGGGCGCCCAAGGGAGCGGACGGCGCGCGCTGGTGCGCCGACAGGCTCGCCGAGCGAATCGACGCCCCGGTGCATATCGACGGGGCGGGTTTCGAGATAGCGGAGAGCATCGTATTCGACCTCGGGGCGAGCGTGCTGAAAGCCGTGTGGACCGTGCTCTCGACGGCGGGGTGGGTCATCGCCATCGACGGGCGTGGCGAGGTGCACGTGCGCAAGAAGCCGTCGGCAGTGGCGCTGGTGCTCGACGAAAGCGGCTCGTGCGCGCTGATCCCCGGCACGGACTACGGAGACGGAACCAGGACGTATTCGAGGGAGTGGCGCCCCGACGTGGGCCCGTTCTCGCTCGTGCGCGCGTCCGCCCCGACGTACGGGCTCGACGGGCTCTACGAGGTGCAGACGCAAAGGCTGTCATGCAGCAAGGGAATACTGGTAGAGGAATCGGTCAAGGTGGTCGGCAATGCTCAATGAAACCAACGAGCTCGAGCGCGCCATCGACAGGAAGATTGCGAGCGCGACGGGGAAGCGAACGCGCACGACCGGCACCGTGAGCAGAATCGAGACCGACGGGACGATCTACGTCCTGTTCGACGGTTCCGATTCGGACACCATCATCTCGAAGTCCACCGCTTCCGTCAAGATCGGGGACAGGGTGTCGGTGCGCGTCGAGAACGGGCGCGCCGCGATCGAGGGCAATTCGAGCGACCCGGCCGCGAGCTCCACCAAGCTCTCCGATGTGAGCGGCATAGCGCGCACGGCGCTGGCCGACGCGTCGAGGGCGCAAGGCGCCGCAGATGCGGCTGAAATCGACGCCCAGCGCGCCAAGGGAGCTGCCGATAGCGCCCAGCAATCCGCAAACGCCGCCCAGCAATCCGCCGACAGCGCGTCCCAGGCCGCGCAGAACGCGTGGAACCACGCCGACGATGCCTCCACCGCCGCCCAGAACGCGTGGAACCGCGCAGGAGACGCTGCCACGGCGGCGGCGAACGCTCAGCAGTCGGCTGACAGGGCCAACCTCTACTCCAACGCCGCCCTCGACCAGCTGGGCGTGGTGCAGGACGTGGCGGGCATCCTCACGTGGGCGAGCGAGCACGGCAGCTTCGCGAAGACGGGCGACACGGCAATCGTGGACGGCAAGGTGTACTTCGTCAAGGACGGCACCGACTACGCGCCCGTGGTGGACCCGCAGGCGGCAGACCTCGCGAGCTACTACGAGCTGACCGTCAACGAGGACATGAACGACTTCATCATGGCGCACCTCGCGGTGACTTCGCGCGGCCTGTGGGTGCTTCCCGCAGGCAAGGGCAGCGCGTCCGACGAGCAGCACGCAGCTGGCTACAAGATGCTGCTGGCATCGACTGGCTGCTACATCTACGACGGCTCGGGAGTGCTCGTGAGGAGCGACACGGCGAGCGGCACCGACTTCGCGGAAGGGCGCAGCTTCCACTTCGGCAGCGACGACGCCTACATCCTCTACACGCCTGCCTCTGGGTCGAATCCCGCCCAGATTACCATCGGTGGCGCGAACGTCGTGCTGGGAGAGTCGCGCACGCTCTCGGAGCTTCTGGGCGAGGTGGACGCGACCTTCGACTTCAAGGTGACGGACGCCTACTCCCAGGACGGACTGACCGCGACGCTCACTGCCCACGTGTACAAGGGCGGCGAGGACGTGGCTTCCCGGTATCCCGAGTCATCATTCGCGTGGTACCGCAAGAGCGAGAACGGCCTTCCGATGGTTCCTCTGGGCAACGGGCGCGCCATCACTGTCGCGAGATCGACGGTCGGCTTCGGAGCTGCCATCAAGTGCAACTTCACGCCGCCGAACGACGCCGAATTGCTGACAGGCGATGACGATGGGCTGACCACGCAGGACGGCACGCCAATCACGGCGCGGACTCCCTCGGGCGATTACGTGCGAGTGGCCGACCTGGCCGTGGAGACAACCGTCTTCGACACCGACAAGGTGATGCTCGTGGGTTCGGAGGACGAGCACCTGGTGTCCATCGAGACCTTGAAGGAGACCTTCGGAGACGGCGATTACGAACGGCTCTCCAACAGGCCGTCGATCGAGGGCGTGACCCTCTCGGGAGACAAGAGCTTCCCGGACCTCGGGATATTCCAGACCGACTCCCAGGGCTACTCCGTGGCAGACGATTACACGCTGACCACGATGGACATAAACGCGTTGTGGGCCAACGCCCAACCGATTGGAGGTTAACATGGGCAAGTACATCGACGGGAGCGGCCTCTCCCACTTCATGGGCATCATCAAGGGTGCGTTCGCCGTCAAGGCCGACGCGGTGAAGAACATCACGCGCAGTGGCACCACGTTCACCGCCACGAGGGCGGACGGCACGAGCTTCACGTTCACGCAGCAGGACAACACCGTGGCGAAGACCACCACGGCTCCGAAGATGGACGGAACCGCCGCCGTGGGAACCGAGACCAAGTACGCGGCGGGAGACCACGTGCATCCCACCGACACGTCGAGGCTGGCGGTGGCGGCGTTCACGAACCAGGCCGTCTACACGATGGCAACTTCCTACGCCGAGGAGCAGGGACAGTCGCTCGTGAACCCGAACGACTTCGGCAAGATCAAGGTGGGCAGCACAACCATCGAGGCGGACGGCATCACCGACACGCTCGAACTCGCGGGAACGAACGTCACGCTCACGCCCGACGCGACCAACGACAAGGTGACCATCTCGATCACCGCGACCAACGTCACCACGGCGCTCGGGAACACGGCGGTCGCGAGGGCCACCGCAGACGCTTCAGGCAACGCCATCGCGTCCACCTACGCCACGAAGTCCGAGCTGTCCAGCGCAACGGCGGGGGCCTTGCAGTACAAGGGCACGGCCAACGCCTCGGCGGACGTGACGGGCACCTCCTACAAGAAGGGCTGGTACTGGGTCATCGCCACCGCTGGCACCTACGCTGGCAAGGTCTGCGAGGTCGGCGACATGCTCATCGCCAAGCAGGACAAGACGGCCACCGTCGCGAACGACTTCGACGCGGTGCAGTCCAACATCGAGGTGCTGTCCAACAGCGAGATAGACGCGCTCTGGGCGGCGGCGTAGGGAGCTGTAGATGGCTAAGTACATGGACAGCGGCGGCTTGTCGCACCTCATGTCGAAGGTCAAGGCGTGGGCGGCAGCGACGTTCGCGCCGCTCTCGCACACCCACGACTACACCAAGACGCGGGTGAAGGGCAACGCCGAGTCGAGCTACCGCACGGGAGACGTGAACCTGACGCCAGCGAACATCGGCGCACTAGGCGCTTCCGACAACGCCGTATCCGCAACCAAGCTCAAGACAGCCCGCGCCATCAACGTCGGCAACAAGGCAACTGGCACGGCTACGAACTTTGACGGGTCGGCGAACATCACGGTGCCAGTGAACTCGTTCCTCACCGATGGGTTGGTAGAGCCGAGTATTGTCAAGAGTGGAACGAAAACATCGCTTCCGCTTGTCGATACGCTCAAGGGTAACAAGCTCGCCCTGCTCCCAGCCGACCAAATCATCATTGAGAAGACCACTGATGGCGGAACAACCTGGGTCGATGCGGGCATAAGCGATACAGCCAAGATGAATCTGTTTGTCGGCAACACAACAGGAACCTCAATACCCATGCCGCTTCTGAACGGCAACGTTGATACGAAATGCGGAATCCGCATCACGTTCACGCCGATGAAGTACAACGTTCCAGAAGGAACGGCGGAAACGGGAAAGTACGCCTATTGGAACTCAACGTACGTGAAATCGACAGAGAGGTACGGGTCACTTCAGGCTTTTTACATCTGGTTGAGCAGCGGAGCGCATGGGTTCTCTTGCAAATGCGAACGTGCTCCAGGGAACAACCCTGATAGCTGGTACACCGTTTTCGATAGGGATTCACAGGGCAATTACCTCACAGGCTGGAGTGGTGGCAATTACATAGCATTCGGTGACACCATCTTCGGCGGAGGAACAACACAGATTACCCAACCATGGAACTGGCGGCTGACGTTCTTCTTGCGAGGAACTGGAGCGAACGGCGTGTTCAACCAGAACTACCTGACGCAGGGTACGAGCATAAACCGTATATCTGGTTACGGAGCAAACCTATGGAACGTCCCGAATAACCTCGCAGGCATCGGGCATTTGTATACATGGGATATCGACAAGACGGCCATATTTCCAGGCTGGATAATTCCCGACGCGAACAACAAGCATAACCTTGGAACGAATTCGGTAAAGTGGGCGAACGTCTACGCAACGAGTTTAACGGGCGACGTGACGGGTGGCATCAGGCCAGCGACATACAGGCCCACATCCGCCAACACGACAGGCTACGGCTGCTATCTGCGATATTTCCTCGCCACGTCCTCCATGACCACTGGCAAGCCAGACGGAGACGGCCACGTTCTCGACATGGAGTGGGACAACAACGGCAAGTGGCATGGTCAGCTGGCCGTACCAGCGGACTCCTCGAAGAACGTCCAGTGGAGAACCGAAGCTGGCGGCACGTGGACGGCGTGGCGCAAGCTGTTCGACGATAGCGACGTGATACCCGCCGCGAACGGCGGTACGGGTGAAGCATCCTTGAATGCTTCCGCTAACGCCCTCATCAACGCGCTCACGACTGGCAGCTCCGACCCGAAGGACTCCGACTACTACGTGTCCCAGTACGCCAACGGCGGTACTGCCACAACGACGTTCCACCGCAGGCCAATGTCCGCGCTATGGAACTACGTCAAGTCGAAGATAACGTCCACGCTGCTCAGCTCGGCCACCAACAGCAGCTCCGAATCCCTCGCCGCCACGCCCAAGGCCGTCAAGGCCGCGTACGACCTCGCCAGCGGAGCGTCCGCCACCGCAGGGCAGGCCCTCAGCGCCGCCACGGGAGCCTACGCCTTCAAGGTGACGTACTCGGTCAGCGGGTCGAGCGTCGTCTGCGCGGCGCACGTGTACAGCTCGGGAGCCGAGGTCACGACCAGCCACGCGGAGTCGTGCTTCTCGTGGAGCATGAGCCTGGACGGCGGGACGAGCTGGACGGCGCTGGGAACGGGCAGGACGAAGACGGTCAGCGCGATCACGGCGTTCGGCGGCAACGTCAAGTGCGACTTCACGCCAGCTAGTTAGGAGGCGAAATGACCACTTACACCGATGAGGTCAACATCTACAATCCCGAGGCGATACAGGAGGGCATCGAGGAGGCGCGGGACTACTACGTGACCACCGTCGCGAACGACGGCATATGGGTCACGCCGCACGACGCGAGGCCCGTCAACGGGCAGGCCGCCAGCTCCACGTCGGGATGGCGGCTGGGAAGCGCCCTGGAGCTTTTCAAGTCGGGCGTGCGCTACATCAAGGCGTGGCTCAACGGGACCGTGCCGACCGTCAGGCTCGGCCAGGACGCGAGCGGCCATGCGGACGTTACGCCAGATGGCATGGAGGTCTTTACGGACGCGGACACGAGCGTGGCGAAGTTCGGAGCCAACAGCGCGAGAGTCGGCAAGACGAACGGCCCGCGCACCGTCATTCAGAGTAGCGGCGCGGACTTCTACGGCAGGAACGACGGAGGAATCCTGCTCGCCCATATAGGATACGGCCAAGGCATAGATATAGTTGGCGACCCGACTGTAGCTCCGTACTACACATTCGGAACAAGAACCAGCGGAGCTGATATCGGAAACTATTCTTTCACTTCTGGACTTAGTTGTGAAGCGACGAAATACGCAGCGCATGCAGAGGGAATGAACGCAGCAGCTCGCGGCTTCGCATCACATGCAGAAGGTAGCAGAACATACGCAGATGGAGATTATTCCCATGCGGGAGGCCATGAAACGATAGCATCAGGAGACTATTCCAGCACGAGCGGAGAATCGACCGAAGCCGCCTATGACTATCAAACAGCCATCGGCAAATACAACGACAACCAATCCGACAACGCCTTCGAGATAGGCAACGGCACCTCCGACACCGCGCGCAGCAACGCCCTCGCCGTCCGCTGGGATGGCACCTGCGACGTGGGCAACCAGCAGGCCGTCGCGGGAGACAACCACGCCTACCCGCTGTTCATATGGACTTCGAGCATGACGAATCCCGAATCCTACAGCGGCACCTATCCAGTCAGCCCGTGCTTCGTGTACTACGTGCCGAACAACGGCCTTTACTACTGCGAGAACTAATCGGAAGGAGAGAGCATGGAAGAGCACTACGTTGTGGTCAGGACGGCCACGAACACCGCAGGAGGGACGGCATCGACCGCGACCGTGCGCAACACGCGGCTGCTGGCCGAGCAGCTCTACCACGAGCAGCTGGCGGACGCTGCGAAGCAGGGCAGGCCGTGCGACGCGGTGACGCTGCTGGACATGCGAGGCTTCGTGCTGAAGGCGGAGCGCTACGAGGTTCCGCTGCCCGAGCCCGAGCCCGCGCCCGAGCCGACCGAGGCGGAAGGAGAGTAGCATGTCGATTCCCGAAAACGCCCTCCTGACGCGCGCGGGGGGGGGGTGGCTTAAATGACAGCCATCCTCTTGAACGCGCCTATCGAAACGGCCGCGTTCACGAACTGCTCAGCGTTCCGCATGGGGCACCTCGTCGTGGTCCGCTGCTACGGGAACTTCGCGAACGGCTGGGCGTCGATTGGAACGCTGCCGGAGTCGATGCGCCCGGCGAGCATCGTGGCAGCAGCGACCGTCGCTGGCAGCGGGAACGGAAAGGCTGGCATCCTGCGCGTGAACCCGAACGGAGCCGTGGAGCACTACCAGGGCGAGGGCGCTGCCAAGCAGTACGTGGGAACCATGACATACCAGGTGTAGCGTTGGCGGTGGTCGCATGACGGCCACCCGAATCAACGGCATCAGGCACGTGGACGTGGCGGTGGGCACCAAGACAATCGGCAACAGCGGCTATACCGATATCACCAGCCTGGTGCCGAGCGCCGTGCGGACGCACCTCGCGAACGGCGGCACGCTCGTGTCCGTCAACACGGTCAGTTGGTCCACCACTCAGTCCACCATCGTTCCGGTGGTGTACGCGGACGGCAGCTACGCCTACCTCATGGGCGCGCCAAACGCGAAAATCACGAACCTGACCATACGCATCTGCTACCTGTAGGCATTAAGAATTTGGAGGAATAGATGCACCCTTTCATCGCAACTGCCGTGACGGCCCTGATTTCGAGCCTGGTCGCGGCAATCGTCAGCGCGGTCATCACGAAGGTCAAGACCATACGGGCGAAAGACCTCGAAGCCGCCGAGAAGGCGAGGGCCGAGGCCGAGAAGCTGAAAGAGGAGAACGCCCAGATTCGGGAAGACCTCAACAACATGATTCTCATGACGAGCCGCATGTGCATCTACGACGAGCACTTCTCGATCGACGAGAAGCTTGACGCCTACAAGATCTACCGCAGCAAGGGCGGCAACCACCAGACGAAGCAGCACATGGACGAACTCGTGGGTTGCGACGTGGACGAATACTTGGAAAGGCACTCGATTTAAGGAGGCAATCATGGACAAGTTTCTGACGAGCAACGACTGGCAGTACAGGCTGGCGCGGACGATAGTGCAGGGCATCATGGGCGTAATCGTCGCGAACGTGGACCTCATCGTGGGCGCGTGCGTGATGGATCCGACCCAGAGGGCGCTCGTGGTGGCGCTCGTGATGGCGGTGCTCTCGCCGATCATGGCGACGCTGGGCGGTGAGGGCGATGACGCTTAACGGCATCGACATTGCGAGCTGGCAGGCTGGCATCAACGTCGCGAAGCTGTCCACCACGAACTTCGTCATCGTCAAGGCCACGGGCGGCGCAGGGTACACCAACGAGTACTACAAGCAGTGGGCAGACCAGACGCTCAACTCCAAGAAGCTGCTCGGCTTCTACCACTTCGCGCAAGACTCGTGCGGCGGCACCGCCAAGGCCGAGGCCGACCATTTCGTGGCGAAGGTCAAGCCGTACGTGGGCAAGGCGTCGCTGTACCTCGACTGGGAAGCCAACGCGCTCATCTTGGGTCCGAAGTGGGCCAAGGCGTGGCTCGACCGCGTCTACGCCAAGACGGGCGTGAAGCCCGGCGTCTACATGTCGAAGTCCACGTGCAATTCGTACGATTGGAGCGCGGTCAAGAAGGCTGGCTATCCGCTGTGGGTGGCCCAGTACCCGAACTACAACAGGACTGGCTACAAGAAGGAGTCCGACATTTGGACGGACTCGAACCCGTTCGGAGCGTGGAGCAAGCCGACCATCTTCCAGTACACCAGCTGCGGGAGAATCACTGGCTACAACGCCGACCTCGACCTGGACTGCTTCTACGGTGACGCGGAAGCCTGGAAGGCCATGAGCGTCAAGGGCGGCGTGGTGGCGAAGGCAGCGGCCACGGTCGCGGCAACGGTGTCCACCACGTCCACCGCAGCCAACAAGGTG
>ODAI011397001.1_pt1 | contig 27463 bp, 25 predicted proteins | sample 1539321 | NCBI WGS metagenome assembly ODAI01 (sample SAMN02144231, study PRJEB22623) | gut metagenome | biome: sheep rumen | host: Ovis aries | place: New Zealand
CAACTGCGGACGCTATGTATATTTAAGGAGGTCAGATAATGAGCTACGATTTCTACGGCAGTGACAACTGCTCAGTTTCACCTGTAAACAGCGATTTCAAAGGGATCGAGTCCCCGAAGGACCTTTATGACGCCCTCCTGGGCATCTGGTGCAGGTACTCCTGCGCTCCCCGTCTCCGGGACAAATGGTCCCCGGATAACCCCACTCTCGGACAATGCTCGATAACCGCATTTCTGGTACAGGACATCTTCGGCGGAAAGGTCCTGGGAGTCCTTCGCCCCGGCGGTAATTATCACTGTTTCAACCAGGTGGGGTCTGCCATTTTCGACCTTACCAGCGAACAGTTCGGTGATGAGGTCCTGGACTACTCCAACGCTCCGGAACAGCTCCGGGAAGTCCATTTCGCCGGAAGTGAAAAGTTCCGGAGGTACACCTACCTCCGGGACAGACTGCTTGACAGATAAGTACGGGAGACCCTATGGTCTCCTTTTTTACGCTTTCCGGCATTATACACTGAGGTTTTTTATTATACATAGTGCAAATTATTACAAAATTAATACAAATTACTACGAATCCGTATAATCATACCCGAAACGGTTGACTTTTCCGGGATTTCCTGATAAAATAGATATGATGCCTATTTTGTGCATTAATCTATGACGATAAGGAGGAGCTGCTTTGGGAGAACGAATCTTTTGCTATAAGTGCATGGAAAAGTACGAGTCAGGCCTGAGTGTCTGCCCACACTGCGGCTATGATAACAGCAAGCCCCATGACCCTATGTACATCGCCCCGGGTACCGTACTCCACGACAGATACCTCGTTGGTATTCTTCTTGAATATAACGGCGAAGGCGCCACTTACGCAGGCCACGATATTTCTACAGGCTGCAAGGTCAGCATAAGAGAATATATGCCCATAAACCTCTGCACCCGTGTAAAGAACAAGGCCACTATCAGCGTCAATTACAACGACCTCGCAAAGTACAAGGCCTTCATGGCCGAATACACTGAGCTGAACAAGTCTCTGGCACGCATGAGGAACGATTCAAATATCAACCCTGTGCTGGATATGTTCGCTGAAAATAATACTACCTATACTATCTTTGAACACATCGACGGTGTGAAAATGCTGGACTACCTCAAGGACAATGCCGGTGAGCTGAGCTGGGAACAGGTCTCTAAACTCTTCCCCCCTCTCTTCACTACTATCGGCAGGCTCCATAATGCAGGTATCATCCACCGTGCTATAAGCCCCGATACCGTCTATATCACTGCCAAGGGCGAGCTCAGGCTCTCCGGTTTCTGCGTTTCCGCTGTAAGGACTGCCAATGCCGGCCTTGAATATGAGCTCTTCAAGGGCTACGCCGCTCCGGAGCAGTACTCCGCAAGCAGCAGCAGCCGTCAGGGGTCCTGGACCGACGTCTACGGTGTCTGTGCCCTCATCTACAGAGCTCTCACAGGCTGTATGCCCGATGATTCTCTCAACCGTCTGAAACACGACGAGCTCCATGAGCCCGCTATGCTGAATTCACGCATACCTGCCCATGTCTCAAGAGTGATCATGGATGGTATGAACCTCTCCGGCAGAGACCGTATTCAGACTATAACCGAGCTGGTAACAAGACTCTTTGAACAGCCTGCACCTGTACGCAGTACAGCTCCCCAGAGAAATGACTACGAGGAACCGTCTACAAGACGTGCTTCCTCCGGGTACAGCCAGCAGCCTGCATATCAGCAGCAGCCGGTACAGCAGGTACGTCAGCCGGCATATACCGCACCTCCTCCGGCATACCCCCAGCGGCAGAACGACGATTATGACGACTACCGCTATGAAAAAGTCAATAATGTGGACAGGATAAAGGTACCGATAATCATTGGCATACTCCTCCTGGCTATCCTCATGATAATCGCTGTGGTAATATTCCACATCCTCGGTGTGGGCGGAGGCTCTGAGGACTCCAATGTCCGCTCTTCAAGGACTTCCACTACCAGCGATAACGTTGTAAGCGGCACTACAGACCCCTCTGAGGAGGCCACAGGTCCCAAGGACACTGAGGTCCCCAACTTCAAGGGTAAGTTCTATGAGAACATCAAGGAAAAATGGTCCGACTATCTCGTCCTCGACCCGACCTATGAGTACAATGACCAGTATGACAGCGACATGATATTCGAGCAGAGCATCGAGGCCGGTACCATGGTCTCTACCGGCACCGTAGTCAAGGTAAAGGTCAGCAAGGGCAAGGAGTCAGCTACTATCCCCGATTTCAACGGCTGCACTGTTTCTCAGTACAAGAGCCGTCTTGAAGCCGCCGGTATCTCTGACTTCAACTACCAGTTCCTCCCCTCCAACTCATATTACGGTACCCCTAACACCGTTATCGAGCTCCAGGTGGACGGAAAGGTCGTTACTCCCGGTACCTTCTTCAGCAACAAGGAAGGCAAAAAGCTCACTATCTACTACGTACCTGAGGCTTCCGAACAGCAGACTACACAGAACCAGTGGACTGAGACAACTACAGCTTCTCCTACAGAAGATGTAACACAGGCTCCTACTGATGCCCCCACTGAGCCTACTACACAGTATGTTGAGCCTACCACACAGTACGTTGAACCGACTACTGCATACACCGAGCCTGACCCGCCGGTGGTTGATAACCCTGACCCGACAAATGAATACGGCTACCCGACATGGTAACTTCAAGGGACGCTTCGAGCGTCCCTTTTTTTGCAATTTTTTCAAATAATATTATTTCTTTCTCAGCACACAATATCTCTGCGGAGTCATCCGCACTTTATGCAAAGGAAAACAATAATGCTTATGAACAGAATAGCTCCCGCAGCAGCAGTCCTTACCGCCGCTCTGGTGCCATGCTCCGCTGTATATGCGGCAGATACCACCAAAATAGGCTACGGACAAGGTACAGCAGTGGACCAGTTCAACCGTCCCTGCGATGCTGCGGCATTCAACAGCCGATACGGCGACCTTGATGCCTTCGCCCTGTCGCAGGATGATAAGCGTATTATCATTACCTTTGACCAGGGCTACGAAAACGGCTATACCGCTAAGATCCTCGATACCCTGAAGGAAAAGGACGTCAGTGCGATCTTCTTCCTCACGGGCGATTACGCTAAAAAAGAACCAGACCTCGTCAGACGTATGATAGCTGAGGGCCACACCCTCGGCAACCACGGCATGACCCACGCAAGTCTGCCTTCGCTCTCTGATGCTGAGGCTGAAAAGGAGATAATGTCCCTCCACGACTACGTTATGAACAACTATGGTATACAGATGCAGTACTTCCGGCCTCCCTGCGGAGAGTACTCGGAAAAGGCTCTGGAGACCGTACGGGACCTTGGCTACAAGACCGTGTTCTGGAGTTTTGCTTACGTTGACTGGAAAACCGACGCTCAGCCGGAGCCCTCCCAGGCTCTTGAAAAGCTCACGGAGTCCGCTCACGGCGGAGAGATACTCCTGCTGCACTCAGTTTCCTCCACCAATGCAGAGATACTTGGGCAGCTAATTGACGCACTCAGAGCAAAAGGATATACGGTATGACCTTTCAGGAGACTCTCAGACGAGAGTCTCCTGATTTTTGTAAATGTCACTATAAAGATTTGTTATTAAATCCTAACATTTTTGCAGTTATACAAATCCTTTCTTTTATGGCATGTTTTACTTGACAAATGTCTGTTAAAGTGATAACATATGAATAGACATTCATATGTTATTCCAAAATGAATGTCCTGCATGATAATTTTGGAGGGATATTTATGTACTTACAGCTTGATAATATCAAAAAATCTTTCGGAGAGGGCGAAAATCGCAACGAAGTCCTCAAAGGCATCACCTGCGGTGTGGAAAAAGGCCATATCTGCGTCCTTCTCGGACCCTCCGGTTCGGGAAAGTCCACCCTGCTGAACATCATCGGCGGCATAGACTCCGCCGACAGCGGCTCAGTCATCATCGGCGGCGAGAAAATTGAGGCATTCACAGAAAAACAGCTCTCACTCTACCGCAGAAAACACCTTGGCTACGTTTTCCAGTCCTACAACCTCATCCCCAACCTTACAGTTAAGGAGAACATCGAGGTGGGTGCTTACCTCAGCGACTCCCCGCTCCCTATCGACGACCTTATCGAGACCCTGGGACTGACTAAACACAAGAACAAAATACCGTCCCAGCTCTCAGGCGGTCAGCAGCAGCGTACCGCTATCGGCAGAGCTATCATCAAAAACCCCGACATCCTCCTCTGCGACGAGCCTACCGGCGCTCTGGACTACAAGACCTCAAAGGAGATACTAAAACTCATCGAGGAGGTAAACCAGAAGTTCGGGAACACTATCATCATAGTTACCCACAACGACGCTATCAAGCTCATGGCAGACCAGGTCATCAAGTTCCGTGACGGAAATATCAGAAAGAATGAGTTCAACAAGGTCAAGACTCCTGCCGCTGAGCTGGACTGGTAAGGAGGGAAAGCTATGAAAAATCCACTCCTCAGACGTATTCCAAGAGAGCTCCGGGACGACATCGGAAAATACATCGCCCTGTTTCTCTTCCTTACCCTTACTATCGGCTTTGTTTCGGGATTTCTCGTTGCCGATAACTCCATGAAGGCCGCCTACGACGACAGCTTTGAAAAGTATTCTATCGAAAACGGCCACTTCATCCTTGAAAATGAAGCCGCTCCGGAGCTCGTCTCCTATCTCGAAGAGGGCCACGATATTACGGTATATCCCCTTTTCCGCAAGAACAAGGAAAATGCTGACGGCCATACCATAAGATTCTACTCCCCACGCTCTGATATTGACCGCATCGACATCATGGACGGCGATATGATAGAAAACAGCGGAGACATCGTCCTCGACCGACTCTATGCAGAGAACAACGGCATCAGCATCGGTGACTCCTTCTCCGCAGGCGGAATGGACTTCAATGTTACCGGAGTTGCCGCATTCTCGGACTACAGCGCACTCTTCAAGAACAACACCGATATGATGTTCGACGCTAACAAGTTCACCGTCGCTGTTGTCTCTGAGGAGGACTTCACCGCTCTGGGTGAGTCCGGCCTGGAATACGAGTACGCCTGGCTCAACAACGACTCCTCCCTTGATGACGACCAGCAGAAAGACATGGCTGACGATATGATAAAGGACCTGGCCGTTGCTGCACCTGAGTACGGAAACACCCTCACAGACTTCGTTTCCCGTCAGGACAATCAGGCTATCCAGTTCACCGGAAATGATATGGGCGGCGATGCTGTTATGATGCATACACTGCTCTACATCGTTATGGTGGTACTCGCCTTCGCCTTCGCTGTCACTATCAAAAGTACTATCGAACAGGAAGCTACGGTCATCGGTACCCTCAGAGCCTCCGGCTATACCAAGGGAGAGCTCATCGGACACTACCTTGCACTGCCTGCCCTCATTACTGCCGCAGGTGCGGTTGTGGGCAATATCATCGGATATACCGGTATGAAGTTCTTCGTGGCTGATATGTACTACCACAGCTACTCGCTCCCTACCTACAAGACACTCTGGAATGCCAAGGCCTTTGTCAGCACTACTGTTATACCTATCATCATTATTCTCGTCATTGACTTTCTTATCATTGCAAGGTCACTTTCACTGACTCCTTTACAGTTCATCCGCAGAGACCTCAGCAGAAGCAAGAGAAAGAGAGCCGTCAGGCTCCCGGACTGGAAGTTCCTCTCACGTTTCCGAACCAGAGTCATACTCCAGAACATTCCTGCTTATTTTACTCTGTTTTTCGGCATTTTCTTTGCGAGCGTACTGCTCATGTTCGGCATGATGTTCTCACCTCTGCTCACACACTTCAAGGAACAGGTGGTGGACTCCAAATTCTCCGAGTACCAGTACGTGCTGAAAGCTCCTGTTCCTACTGCAACTGAAGGCGCTGAGGCTTACTGTGTGACATCTCTTGAAAATGACAACGACGAGGAGATAACCATTTATGGCATTCAGAAGGGCTCTGCTTACCTTAAAGACGCTGACTTCGCTCCCGGAAAGGTCTACCTCTCCGGTGGGTATATGGAAAAGTACGGCGTAAAGACAGATGATACCCTGACCCTTCACGACAAATACTCCGGCAAGGAGTACGACTTCGAGGTATATGACAAGTATGACTATCCTCCGACTCTGTGCGTATTCATGAACATCGACGACTTCCGCAGTCTCTTTGGCATGGAGAGCCAGGAGTTCAGCGGATACTTCTCAAACGAAAAACTCGCAGATGTTGATGAAACACTCATCGCATCCGTCATTACCGAGCATGACCTAACTGTTATGGCTGACCAGCTTGAGGACTCAATGGGCCGTATCTTCCCTATGTTCGGAGGTTTTGCAGTTCTTATCTACATATTGATGATATATCTGCTCTCAAAGCTCATCGTCGAGAAGAACTCTTCCTCAATTTCCATGATAAAAATTCTCGGTTACTCCGACAAAGAGGCCTCAAAACTCTATAACACCGCAACTACCATTGTTGTGGCCCTGTCGCTGCTGCTCTCAGTCCCCCTTTGTCTTATCGTGATAAGGTTCATCTACTACACAATGATGCTGGAATACTCCGGCTGGCTCAGCTACTGGATAGCTCCATGGATAGCACCTTCGATGCTCCTTATCGGCGGTATATGCTATACTCTTGTCTCTGTGATACTTCTCAGGAAGATAAGGAAGATACCCCTTTCACAGGCTCTCAAAAATATGGAATGACATGAAAACAGGCAGTCCCGGAGGACTGCCTGTTCTTTTTTATCAATACACAATTTAATTAAGCCCGGCTCTTCGAGCTCATCATGGGTTTTCCGGAAGAGACGCTATCAGTTCAAGCAGCATTTTCTGTATAGCCAGCGGGTCCTTTACGCTAAGACCTGAACCGGGGTCATAGCAGTCCGCATATTTAAGTCCCTTTTCCGTCAGTGCAGACTGGTCTGAACCGCCTACTCCGTACTTGTCCTTGTTGGAAAGGGCCTGCATCAGCAGCACTACATCACTCATGTCTACATTGTGGTCAAGGTTTGCATCGCCGTAATCGTACTCCTCTGTACTGCCTGCGGAGTAGACATTTGCATACATGGTCTCTGCCCAGATGCGGCGCATCTCCTCGTATCCCTCAGAGGACGGGTGGACTCCGTCACTGCTGAGGCCCTCCGGATTCTCCTTGAAGTATGCCTCGAAGTCAGGGCCCTTCACCAGCTTGTCACCGTACTCCTCCCAGAGAAGTTCTATCTTTGCGTTGTACTCCGGGAGATAGGTGTTCACGCCCGGCTCTGTGGCATAGGGTATCTTAGGCAGTACCGGAGTCTTTCCCAGCGCAAGGACTGCGTCTATCATGTACTTTGTGTTTGCATAGTAATTGTCAGCGCCTATCTGGTTGCCCCAGGCATCGTTTGTTCCGTAGGCGATGCTCACGTACTTTCCGGGATATGTGGACAGCCAGCGGTCTATGTTCTCTTTGCCGTCACGGGATGTTATTCCGCCGATACCGCCGTTTTCCTGCACAGGGAAGTACTTCGGGTCAAGACGGCTGACAAATGTGGCAAAGCTGGTCCCCCAGGCATTGACCATACCGCCTGCGGTTATGGAATCTCCAAGGAACAGCCAACTGTCTGAGATGCCGTTGGACACATTGTGAATGTCAAAGTTTATGCTTGCCTGCTTTCCGGTCTCGCCGTCGGCTTTCATAAGGTTCATCCTTATCCAGTTGTAACCCTCCATGCTCAGAACGTGCTGCCGTGAGCTGAGTCTGTTGTTCTCAACGGTCTCAACGACCTCCCAGCCATCCTCCGGGTACGTTCCTCCGGGAGCTTTATTTATCTCGATAGTGTAGTCAGTAGGCTGCATATTCTTTGAAACATAACTGCCCAGTGAATCGTAGGAGCTTGTGTTGTACCACACTGCTATGACCTGCTTTTTCTGCTCGTCCGGTACTCCCGAAAGGTCGTAGGCAAGGTAATCGGGAGCCATTCCGAACCAGGAAGTGTAGTAAAAATCGTCATTTGCGGATGGGGCTGTTGCCGGATTGTATCCGGAATATGCCGGGACGTTCCTGCTTATCACAGGATTCGGCTCTACCTCTGCGGATGCTGACATTGCTGCCAGCCCAGGAACTGCGAGAGTCGCTGCGGACACCGCAGATACTATCTTTCTGAATAATCTGTTCATCATCTTCACCTCAATAATTCGCCGTTATGCTCGTCCGGCTTTTCTTATATCTCTGAGAATACTTTTCCTATCTTATCGCAGACCAGAAGGTCAGCGCTGCTGTCCATCTGTGTTGGGGACATATTTACTATTACCAGATGTGAACCTCTGAAATAGCGGATAAGTCCTGCTGCCGGGTACACATTCAGGGAAGTCCCGCCGATTATCAGTGTATCCGCACCGGCTATGGCCTTCACTGCCCCCTCAACTACATCGTTGTCCAGGCCTTCTTCATAGAGTACCACGTCAGGCTTGATGATACCTCCGCACTCACACCTCGGTATGCCCTCACTGCCGGTTATTGCCTCTATACCGTGGAATTTGCCGCACTTCATGCAGTAGTTCCTCAGTACGCTTCCGTGGAGCTCGAATACCTTCCTGCTTCCGGCCGCCTGATGAAGTCCGTCAATATTCTGGGTAACTACTCCTGTAAGCCGGCCTTCCTCCTCCCACTGTGCAAGCTTCAGATGTGCCGGATTCGGCTTAGCACCAGTGCAGATCATCTTCGCACGATAAAAACGATAGAACTCCTCTGTCTTTTCCATGAAAAAAGTATGGCTGAGAATTGTCTCAGGGGGATAGTCCCACTGCTGATGATACAGTCCATCCACACTGCGGAAGTCCGGGATACCGCTCTCAGTGGAAACTCCTGCGCCTCCGAAAAAGGCTATTTTCCTGGACTTATCTACTATTTCCCTCAGCTTTTCTGTCTCTCCCATATCAGCCACCCATTACCTTTACATAGAATTTTCTCGTTCTGGGACCGTCAAACTCACAGAAATAAATTCCCTGCCATGTACCCAGAAGCGGCTTACCCTTAGTCACTATCAGAGTCTCACTGGCACCTATTGCCGAGGACTTCAGATGAGCGTCGGAATTTCCCTCTGCATGGCGGAAGGACACCATATCCGGGAAGGTCTTGTCCATGCCCATGAGAAAATCGGTCTTTACATCCGGGTCAGCATTCTCGTTAATGGTTATTGCGGCTGTGGTGTGAGGACAGAAAACCACGCATATGCCCTCGTTTACTCCGCTCTCGCTTATTGCCTCTGTCACTTCGTTGGTGATGTCCACCAGTCCCTGTGACGGTGTTCTGAGCTGAAAATTAAACAGCATTTAAACTCCTCCTTTACGCCTTGTTGGGACGGCTTTATTTATTGTTTTTCTTATAGGCAATACCGTACAAAGACGTCAGGCTGTCTTTGTGCGGTGTTGCCTATAGTATTTACAGAAATAATTCAGGCTGCACTCTCCGCACTTAGGGCTCCTTGCCCTGCATATATCCCGTCCGAACTGTACCGTCTGGTGACAGAAATGATTGGATATCTCCGGCGGCAACAGCTTTACAAGGTCCTTTTCCACCTTTGCCGGCTCGGTGTTGGCGGTAAGTCCAAGTCTTCCGGTTATGCGTATACAGTGAGTGTCTGTCACCACTGCCGGCTTACCGTAGACGTCACCCAGTATGAGGTTGGCTGTCTTTCTGCCAACTCCCGGCAGACTGAGCAGTTCCTCCATTGTGTCCGGGACCTGTCCGCCGAAACGCTCTATGAGCTGTCCAGCCATTTCCTTTATGCTCTTCGCCTTGGTATGGTAGAATCCGCAGGGCTTTACATCCTGTTCGAGCTCTGCAAGGTCAGCAGCGGCAAAGTCCTCCAATGTGGGGTACTTCTTGTACAGCGTCTCCGTGACGATATTCACTCTTGCATCTGTACACTGAGCCGCCAGCCGTGTTGAGATAAGCAGCTCATAGGGCTTATCGTAGACCAGACTGCACTCAACGTCCGGATAGAGCTTTTCAAGCTCCTGACAGGCAAGTCCGGCTAATTCCTTCTTAGTCATCGCTGACCTCCTTTGCAGCCATGACCCTGCCCATCGAGAGCATCTCGTCATAGACTCTGTACATCTTCTGGACCGTATTTTCAAGGAAGTAGTAGTGCTTTATGTAAAAGCCTTCCAGTACGATTATGATAGTCACCAGTAACAGCAGCATGAAGTTGTTCAGCAGCAGGGTGCCTATCATGAATATGGCCAGTATGAGGGCAAACATCATGGTCACAAGAAAGTGGACTATCCTCTCATGCTGCATGAAAGCTATCTTGTCCTTATGCTCGGACATTATCTCCGCAAGCTCTTCGGGAGTTGTGCAGGAGTCCAGCCGTTTCCGGACTGTATTCATATAATTTGTCAGATATTCGGTCATTTTTGCACCTCCTCAGGTACTCTTCCGGTAGCGGGTGGGAGTCATCCCGACTATCTTCTTGAACTGTCTCATAAAATGCTCCTCATTGTCATAGCCGCACATGGATGCCACCTGTGATACGGTACAGGAGGTCTCGCTGAGTATCTCCTTCGCCTTCTCTATCTTGCCGTTTATCACGTCGGAAATACAGGACACACCGAACACTTCACGGTAAATATGCTGGAGATAGGACCGGGACATATTGACGTCTGCCGCCATTGTGTCCACATTCCATTTGAGCTGAGGATTACGGTATATCTTCGCTCTCAGGTCTATGAGGGAGCTATAGTGAGGCTCGGCAGTCTGCTGTCCGGACTGTCTCCTGTCAGGGGTGAACTCTGCATTCACCAGCAGGAGCCTCATAAGACTATCCAGCATTTTAGTCCTTCGGGAGCTGAGGGAGTAAAATTCGCTGCCAATGCTCCGGATAAGTCCGCTGACAAACTGAGGGTCTCCGGTACGGAAGGGACGGTTGAACATAAGCTCCAAGGAGTCCAGGAACTCTGCATCGCTGCCGGGAGTAAAGCACACCCAGTCGCATATCATTCCTGCGTCCTCAGCGGCATATTCCCTCCTGACTGTATCATTGTAGAGTATCATGGTACCCTCCGGAACAACTGCCCGTACACCTTCTATAGTAAATGCAGTCCTGCTGCGGGTCAGGAGCAGCATATATTCCCCCTGAGAGGGTTCCCGGCTGACGCTGTAGCCGGTGCTGTACACCGAACCGCATCCAACGCATTTTATATCCATTTTCTCACCTCTTTGCTATGAATCTCCACGGTACGTCCTTCCAGTAGTCCCCGGCATAGTCGATGCCAACTCTGGGCGCCGTTTCTATGTCCGGTCTGAATCCGTCGTCCTCTATCCATATGTCAGGTGAACTGCTCATGCTTCCGCCGTTGAAGGAGCCGTCCACTTGCAGATATTTCGTCAGTTTTGCAGGTCCGTCATGGACCTCCCCTGCCCGGAAGAGCACTCCCTGCGGAAAGTCCTTTTCACCGGTAATGACGTTCATCAGCCAGTGCATCCCATAGCAGAGGTAGACATATATGACTCCGCTCTCTCCGTATAGGACCTCAGTCCGCTTGGTACGGCCTTTTGAAGCGTGACAGCCCTTGTCCTCTTCTCCACGATAGGCCTCGGTCTCGGCAATTCGCTCCCGTAGGAGGGTACCGTCCTCCAGCCGCCTTACTATGACCTTTCCGACAAGGTCAGGAGCTACTTCAAGGGCATCCCGGCGGAAAAATTTCTCAGTCAGTTTAAAAGCCATATTATACCCTCAGTTGTTTTTCAAGCTCCGGGTCCGGAGTTACGAATGCAGTCTTGTAGTTGGTGAAAATGACCTTTCCCGGCTTGGCACCAGAAGGCTTCTTCACATACCTGGCAAGGCAGTAATCAACTGGAACAAGGTTTGAACCACGTCCACGGCTGTTGACTGCCGCAATTATCGCAGCCTCCTCAATTGTCTTGTCAGGAGGTGTCACCCCGTCTGTGAGGATGAGGACATGGGAACCTGTGATTCCCTGGGTATGGAGCCAGATGTCCGATTTTTCGGCAAATTTCAGTGAAAGCTGATCGTTCTGACGGTTGTTTCGGCCGACCAGTATAGCAAATCCGTCACTTGACTTGTACTCAATAGGCGGCAGCGCCTTAGGAGGTTTAGCCTTGCCTCCGGCTGAACGGATGTAACCTTGTTCACGGAGTTCGAGTCTCAACTGGATAATGTCATTCTCGGACGTTGCTCTTGTCAGGGAGTCAAAGACCGAGTCCAGATACTGAAGCTCCTCCTCGCCTTTTTCAATCTGTACTGCAAGTATCTTCTCTGCTGTAACAGCTTTCTTATACTCATTGTAATAATGCTGAACATTCTGTGAAGGTGACTTCCGGACGTCCAGCTTTATCTCTATCTTCGGACAGTCCTCCTCATAGAAATTGTCCGCAATGAGTACACTGTCACCACGCTCCACACGATAAATATTGGCGGAAATAAGGTCTCCGCAGAGCTTGAACCGTTCCTTGCCAGCACAGGCCGCAAGCTCTTCTCTCTGGACCGAAACTCGCCGTGACGTCCTTTCTGTAAGGTTCACAAGGAGCTTGAAAAGGTCGTTGGCCCGCTGTTTTGTACGTGCCGCCCTGTCACGCTCGAAATAGAAATAGTCCAGAAGCGCTGATGCACTTGGCAGCTCCTTGGTGTACATCAATGTGCCGAACTGACTCAACCGGATGAAGGAAAAATCCTTCAACTGCCCCTCTTTGTCACTGACAGCAGAAAAACAGCACTGACCGTCAAGGAGTTGATCACGGGTCCTCTTAATGGCAAAAATGAGACGGTCCATCTGGTCATCGGTAATAGTTCCGCTCTCAATGTGCGCTCCACGGCCAGCAAAAAAAGTCCACTCTCTTGCCAGAATTGGGGATATACCCTCAAATACACGGATAAGTGCCTTTGAGAGCTCCTTGGATCCGGCAGCTCTTATCCCCTCTCGCATCTCTTCTGGGGATGCCGTCAGAAAGTTCTCTCTGTTGTCACGTGGAGGCATCGTATACTTCATGCCAGGCAGGACCATACGCTCTCTTGACATCTCCTCATCAACTCTTTTGATGCTGTCAATGACACGGCCGTCATTTCCAATAACGATCAGGTTGGAGCATCTGCCCATTATTTCACAAGCGAGAGTCACTGTTACAACGTCTCCAAGTTCGTTGATGCACTCGAAGTCCAGAAAAAGTATTCGTTCAAGGCCATCCTGCCGGATGTTCACCAGCTTTCCACTGCCGAGGTGTTTTCGCAGAAGCATACAGAACATCGGCGGAGTCTGAGGATTGTCCACCGGCTGCTCGGTAACATGGACTCTTGCACTGCCTGCATTTGCAGAAATATAGAGTTTTTTGCTGCCTTGCCTTGTTCGTATACTGATGACAGCCTCCTCTCGGGAGGGCTGGTGAACCTTCTCAACACGGCCGCCAATGAGAGGGGCGAGTTCTTTTTTTACTGCGTAGAGGAATGCTCCGTCAAGAGCCATAGAATCAGTCCTTTGCTAAATATATTCGGTCATTTCTTGCGGTAAACAAGGAGTCGAAACTCCACTGTTGTCATCAGCCTTTCAAGGCTGTAAAGCCGCTCCTGCTGTTCACGACCAGTTCGGTAGTAGTAGGGAGTCATAGAAAAAAGTGCTTTGATATGCTCCTTTGACTCCAGCTCGATGCTGTATCGGATGTGCTGGTTTTCCATTAGTTCAAAGCCCTCAAGTGAGAAGTCCTTGACCTGGTTTTTGTACGGTATATCGTATATCGCCTGCTTCATTTCCCATAGATGCTCCTCACCTGGTATGACCATGAGCATGATGCCGCCGTCTCTTAGGACTCTTTGAAATTCTCCGCCGCAATAAGGAGAAAAAACCGTGGTGAGCATATCACAGGAACTATCCAGTACTGGGATGTGGAAAACACTTGCAGCAGCAAATCTGACATTTTTGTGACGTTTTGCAGCCATATCCACAGCAATTTTTGATATGTCTATACCATATATATCCGCCGCAATTTCTGACTGTTCAAACTCGTCAGCTATTGCTCCGGTGTAATACCCTTCACCGCAGCCAGCATCCAGGACAAAACTGCCGCTGAAGTGCTTGGCTGCCATCCTGCAAAGTGCATCTTTAAGTCCGGAATAATAGCCACTTTCGAGAAAATCTCTTCTTGCCTGCACCATGAGTTTATTGTCACCATGGACAACCTTCCCTATATGTTTTGACAGCAGCAGATTAACATAGCCGCTTTTCGCTGTATCAAAGCTGTGTCCGGAGCCACAGACGAAAGTCCTTTCCCCTGCTTCAAGTTCTTTGCCGCACACGGGACAGATGTAAATTCCCATAGGCACCTCACAGATACTGACAAGGGTCAGTTGAACGCTCGGCTATTTCCACATCAAGCTGAGGAAACCGCTCTTCAAGCACACGTCTGAGTTCCGGAAGAACTATGTTCTCAGTGTGGAAATGTCCGCAGTCAAAAACAGTCACTCCCAGATTTTCTGCATCAATCCAAACATCATGCTTGACGTCACCTGTTACAAGTGCATCACAATTTTTAGCTATCGAAATTTGCAGCATTGAGCCTCCGGAACCTGAGCAGAACGCCACTCTACTGATGCTCCGTCCTTCAACTGAATTGAACCTTATGTACTCACAGCCGAAAATTGCCTTCAGTTTTTCTGCAAGTTCCGCTGGAGCAGTTCTATCTTCAAGCTCCACTATCCAGCCAAGTCCAAGTCCTCCGCCAAGCTCCTCAAAGGGCTCCGCCTTTGCGGCGAGCTTGAAGTTTTCGCTGAATTTCCGCAATATTACGCCGTTTGTACCTCCCGCTGCAATGTCAAGATTCGTGTGCATGCAAAGAGCCGCAGTGTCCGTAAAAATAAGCGTCTGGACCGGGTCGTTTCTCGTTATCCGTCTCCTTGGCTCGAAAATGACCGGATGATGAGAAATAATCAGGTCCGCCTGTTTGCAGGAAGCCTCGCAGGCCACCCTCTCGGTTATGTCCAGAGACAGCACCACCGTATCGGCCATTCCCGTCTGGTTTTCCACAAGCAGTCCGGAATTGTCCCACTTTTCCTGAGTACTGAATGGATAAAGCGCATCGAGATAGTCATATATCTCGGAGATATTCACTGGGGATGCTCCATTTTTCATCTTGCAGCTAAGTGCAGTAAAATGAACAGAATCCTCTGTTTTTCCGGCTTTTTTGAGATTTTCTGCGACCTTTGCAAGGCGCTCCGACTCTCGTTCCCTATATCTCTTCCCAAGCTCATCCGAATCATCAAAGAACCCATAAATAGAATCAAATTCAGTAAGATAGCGGAAATCGGTGCTTCCCTCCGCAACCATTATCACGTAGAGCTTGTCACCGTCCTCCACAACGTACTCCTGAACTATCCGCATCTGGAACTCGTAGATCATCTTTCTGAGGTACTCCGGCTTTGACATAGGCTGCAATATCCAGCGGAGGTTTTCCTGGTCATATCGGTCCACCTCAGTTTTTTCGATTATGTCAGCAATTGTCTCGCCTCCCATTCCGGCAATTATAACGTCAGAAACACCTTCCAGCGGGACTTTTTCAAGTCCGTCGGACAGAATAAGCTCCACTTTGTCCTTGATCCCGCACTTTTCAACTGTTTTACGTGCAGCTTCAAGAGGTCCATCCTTCACATCAGAAGCTATGACTTTTCCACATTTCCCACTGAGTACCAGTTCGGCTGCAAGTTTGGCATGGTCAGTTCCCACGTCAACTGCAATTCCTCTCCCACTCACAAGTTCTGCACATTTTTTCAGTCTTACATCCAGCATAGTTTTCTCCTGTAGACATAAAATTTCAGGCGTGCCGGGAACCGACACGCCCAATGTTACGATTACTTTGACGCAAAATATGCGTTAAGCTGTTCAACGAGCAGATCCGGGTCGGTTCCGTGAACGTTGCAGGCCTCCTCGATGGTTTCGCCTCTCGAAGCGGGACAGCCAAGACAATGCATACCTATCTCAACAAAGAAGGAAGCTGTATTGCTGTCAGCATCAAGTACATCGCCAATGATATCATCCTTTGTTACTTTCATTTTCCCACCCTTAATCTATAACAGCCGGGGCTCCGGCCGGAAGTTCAAAAACCGATCAAGCCTCGTTCATTTTTGCGAAACATTCGCTGCAGTAAACTGCTCTGCCTTCCTTAGGCTCAAAAGGAACCTTAGCCTCACCGCCGCATGAAGCGCAGACTGCTGTGTACATAACCCTTTCAGCCTTGCCAGCATTCTTTCTTGCGTCACGGCAAGCCTTACATCTCTGGGGCTCGTTCACAAAGCCTTTTTCAGCGTAAAATTCCTGTTCGCCTGCGGAGAAGATGAACTCGTTACCGCACTCCTTGCAGACTAATGTCTTGTCTTCGTACATTTCTAATACCTCGCTTAAAATATTTGGACCCCGGCAGGACTCTCACCTGCATCTTTGCATAACAACGCTCTGTTTTAAGCTACACGGTCATGTTCAATTTGATCATCAGGGCACGCAGTTTCCTGCGGGCACGCTGAACGGCGTTATCCACTGACTTTTCGCTGACTCCCATTTTTTCAGCAGCCTGACGGTAGCTGAGACCATTCATGACATGATTCAGGGACTTGCGTTCAACAGGGGACAACATGGAGTCTATGCCGCTCCAAAGCTCAGAAATAAACTCTTTATAAAGGTAAATGCTTTCTGGAGTTTCTTCCACCGACATTTCCTTAGCGCCGATGACGTCGTCAAGATCGTCCGATCTCACAGGCTGTTTTTTTGCCCTTGCCGCAAGGCTCCGCATACGGTTGACGATGCAGACCTCCGCATAGGTACAGAATCTGGCTCCCTTTGTGCTGTCATAGGTATTAATAGCCTTCAGCAGAGTGAGGAGACCCTCCTGCCGCAGATCGTCGCTGCCGGTTTCAGGGGTTGCAAAAATTTCCGATTTAATAGAAATCAGCCTTGCGTAGCGGGACATAAGAACTGCCGCAGCATCCCTGTCAGTCTTTGCCAGAGCTGCAAGTTCCTCGTCCGTTTTTCCGCAGGATACATTCAAATTGAAATCCAAATCAAGCAAGATATCCACCAACATTCCGAATATTGCTGCAAAAACGGTATTTTGTCAACATGATCAGTATCTAAAGAGTATAAGGCACCGCCCCGTCCGGAGTATTCCGGACGGAGTTCGTGCCGAAATATTTATGAATCAGAGCCCTTTGCTGCCTCTTCTTCAGCAGCCTTCAGGAGTTCCTCCATGTCGAAGCTGAAGTTGTTCTTCTTAGGGGTCTGGGGTTTCTTGGGCTGTTCCTGTACAGGAGCAGTCTGAGCAGGCTTATTATTGCTGCTATTATTTGCATTGTAGCCGTTATTTCCCTGTGAATAGGAATTTCCGCCTATTGAAGCAAAGGGATCAGCCTTAGCTGCACCAGAAGGAGCAGCACCATCCAGGTCGGACAGAGCAGCCTTAGGAGCATCAGTGGGCTTAAAGTCAGCCTTAGGAGCCTCAGCCTTCTTTACTGTACCAGCCTCTGCGCTGTCTACAGACTTCTTAGCCTCGCCAATAATGAGCTGAGCCTCGCTCATGCGGTCTGTAGCCTGGCTGGTAAGGCGGTTGAGAACGGATGTGATGTCACCGAACTTTGTATTTACGCTCTCGATCTCGTTGAGGAGCATATTGCGAACAGTCAGGGACATAGCGTTTACCTTGTCTGCATGAGCATTTGCATCATCAACTGTGAGCTTAGCCTGGTCATTGGCCTCCTTGATGCAGGCCTCGGCAGTAGTATTAGCGTTAGCGATAGTTTTCTCTGCCTCTGTGTTAGCTTCTTTAAGTATCTGCTCAGCCTTAGCATTGGCCTCTCTTGTGACCTTATCAGCGTTCTTCTGAGCTTCTATAGTGATCTTTCCGGCAGTCTTCTGAGCCTCTGTGAAGAGTGCGCCCATATCGAAGGATGACGGGATCATTCCGCCGCCGTTCTCCTTGAGGTCATTGATCTCATCGTTGAGCTTTTCGATCTCAGCGTCCTTCTTAGCGATGAGGGCATCTACCTGGTTGATCTTGTTGTCCTTCTCGGCAGACTCACGGGTCTTAGCATCAAGAGCAGCAGACTTCTCTGCGAGTTCCTTGGTCTTAGCAGCAAGGTCAGCGTTGAGCTTAGCCAGATCCTGCTTGATCTTAGCAACATCTGCACTGTCATTAGGATTAACAGCAGGAGCTCCGCCCTTTGCAGCGTTAGCCTCAGCAGCTTTGAGCTGACTGCGGAGGTTATCTATTTCCTTCTTAGCAGCCTCAAGAGCAGCAGCGGACTGAGCATTAGCCTGAGCTGCATTTCCGCCGCCGGCAGCAGCCTTAGTCTCAGCAGCCTTGAGCTGGTTGCGGAGGCTCTCTATTTCCTTCTTAGCGGCTTCGAGAGCAGCAGCAGTCTGAGCATTAGCCTGAGCCGCAGCAGCAGAAGCGCCAGGGCCGCCAGCCTTGAGCTGATTTATCAGCTTCTGGTCGTCCTCAATCCTCTTCTTGAGCTCCTCATTCTCCTTCTTAGCAGCTCTGAGAGCGTTATTGGAGTTGTTGAGCTTTTCCTGGAGGTTCTCCATCTGATTGCGAGTCTTTATAAGCTCCTGAGGGTCAGTAGCGGGACCTGTTTCCTTAGCTTTTTTCAGTTCGTCCTCGAGGGAAACGATCTTGGAATTCAGCTCGTCGAGGTATGCCATAACATCCTCTTTCATAAATCCCTTTTGACCGATCTTGGTTTCTCTTAATACTGTTGGTTCGTCCATGATATCCTCCATTTCCCCCCGGACAAGCCGAGGTAAAATAATACAAGGAATAAAAATGCCTTTAATATATTATAACAGATTTTATATATTATTTCAACTATTAATATGTAGAATTTTTTCGTTGATTTTAGTGCATTTTACTATATAAAAAAGTCATATTATACAGCGGGTAAATAAAAAGCAGCCTCTCACCAGAGAGACTGCTTACTTTTTTTAATCAATTATCTCAGTTTCCGAGCATCTTAAAGATGTCATCGAGGTCATAATCCTGGCTGGATGACTGTGCCTTGGGAGCATTGCTGCCGAAGCCAAGGTCGTCGATAAGAGGATTCTCGATCTGGATAACGTCCTCCTCGCTTGTCTCAGCAGGGATAGCGTCAGGATCAAGCTCTTCATCAAATCCAGCAGCTATAACTGTAATTGTCATCTCGTCGGACATATCCTCCTTGAAGGCTGTACCGAAGATGAACTCTACATCATCTGCGGCTGTGTCTGTGATCATCTTTGTAGCTGCATCCACATCGGAAGAAAGTATATCCTCAGACATTGCAATGTTGATGAGGAGTCGCTTAGCTCCGGAGATAGAAGTTTCAAGCAGCGGGCTGGAGATAACAGCCTGAGCAGCATCTCTTGCCTTGTCCTTGCCGGAACCGTGACCGATAGCCATGTGAGCGTAACCTGCGCCCTTCATGATAGTGGAAACGTCTGCAAAGTCCAGATTTATGTAGCCTTCCTCAACAATGAGGTCGGAAATACTCTTGACACCGGTCTTGAGAACCTCGTCTGAAAGTGCGAAGGACTGCATCATTGTAAGGGGCTTGTCCTGGCCGACGAGAAGTCTCTCGTTAGGGATAACGATGAGTGAATCAACGTACTTTCTCAGCTCTGCGATACCTTTTTCAGCCTGAGCCATTTTCTGCTCTCTCTCAAAGAGGAAGGGCTTAGTTACAACAGCGACTGTAAGTATATCCATTTCCTTAGCGATCTTAGCAACAACAGGAGCTGCACCTGTTCCGGTACCGCCGCCCATACCAGCGGTGATGAAGATCATATCAGCGCCCTTGAGGTGTGTCTCAATCTCATCACGGTTCTCCTCAGCACTGCGCTGACCGATTTCAGGCTTATTGCCTGCACCTCTGCCCTTAGTGAGCTTAGCACCGATCGGAATCCTTGTTGTAGCTCTTGACTTATTGAGAGCCTTTGCATCTGTATTGATCGCAATATATTCGATATTGTTTACACCGGAATCCACCATGCAGTTAACGGCATTTCCGCCGCCTCCTCCAACGCCGATGACCTTAATATTTACATCGGGTTCAAGAGTTTCCTCGTAATTGAAATCTGACATTATAAACTCCTCCTATTGATATTCTCCTGTATTACAACAAAATTTTGATATCTTTCATAAATACACTTACTATTTTATCATAATCCAAGTTGTTTTTCAAGACATTATTTCAAAATTTCAATTTTCAGCACATATAACTATTACAAACTTAAAATTTAGTTGATTTTGCACAAATCAATACTGCCCGTAATCATATCCGCCGTAGTCAGCCTGACCGTAATCTCCGCTCCAGTTGCCGCCTTCATCCCAATTATTGCTGTCATATCCGGCGTTCCAGTCATTATTTGCGGAGCCGTCATCCCAGTTATTGTAGTCCTGACCGCCGTCCCAACTGTTATCCCAGTCATTTTCCGGAGCCTCAGTAGTTGGTTCTGTGGGATTGTTGGACTCGTCAAACAGAGCTGCCTGGTCCGGGTCGTACTCTTCTGCAGGGTCACCGGAGGAATTTCCGTTGGCATCAGTTGTATTCGGCTTTGTAGGCTCTGCCACTGACGGAGAGTCTATCGGCTCGTCGGTGGTCCTGAAGCTGCACTGATTGGTCCCTATCATTGTAAGATAGCCTTTTTTTCCCTTTACTGACTCGTCGTTCATGACGGTCTCTGCAAGGTCCAGCTTATACTCCACATCGTTCCAGCCGCCCATTTTGAACACCATACCGTTCTTGTAATTGACGATTATGCCGAACTCATCGGACATATCCAGTGTTGCGATGCCGCTGTCAGTCTTTTCACTGATGCTGGATATGAGTTCACGGAAAGCCTCGTCCTTGTGTTCATTTTCGGTCGCTATAGCCTTTCCTGCCGTAAGCTCCGAGGGCTCATATCCATATATGATAGGCAGTCCATTTGTCATATATCCGGTACTGCTGCCGTTATCTGCAAGTATCTTTCCCTTTTTGCTGACAAGGAGCGTACCTCCGTCATATACCACATTGAAGGCCGGGATGCACTTCGTCACTGTTATCTCTACTGATGAAGGGTACTTCTTCTTAATGCTGGCGGTCTCAACATACAGGAGCTCGTCCAGTATTGCCTGTTCACTTTTGCCTGTGTCAAGTCGCATAAGGTTGTCCCCTTCACGTATGCCTGACGCTGCCACTATCTCCTCTGCCGAGTACATATCCGACTCTCCGGTGACTCTTATCTGTTTCAGATTAAAAAGGAAGGTGTGACATATGGTTATACCTGCGGTCACTACCAGCAGAACCACTGCAAGCACATAGATATTGTTCCAGCGTCTGCGGCGCCGGATACGCTTGCGGCTGTTCTGCCGCTGGACCGTAGTTTTTTCAACATCTTTCATATTTACTCCGTTCACTCCCTGCGGATGTCTCCTCCCAGGGCTCTTACTGTTTCTTCAAATCTTTCATATCCCCTGTCGATGTGGGATATCCTTGTTATCTCAGCCTTTCCCTCTGCCGCCAGTGCAGCAGCCGCCATCGCCGCTCCTCCACGGAGGTCTGTAGCTTCTGCGGAGGCTCCCGTGAGCTGCGGTACTCCTCTGACTATAGCCACTTTTCCCAGCACCTGTATGTCGGCGCCCATTTTACGGAGAGCCTCGGCATGGCGGTAACGGCAGTCGAAGATGTTCTCCTCGAAAATACTCGTACCCTCCGCTCCTGCAAGAGCTGCCATGAGGACAGCCTGTGCGTCAGTTGGGAAGCCGGGATGAGGCATAGTCCTTATCCTGTCCGGTACCGCTCTCAGCCGGGAGCCGCTCCGGAGATATATCCTGTTCTCTCTTGTGTATATGCTGCATCCGGTCTGTTCCAGTACCGTCAGGAACGGCTCCATTTCCGGGACACAGGCATCGGTAAGTATTATCTCTCCCCGTGTGGCAGCAGTCATTGCAAGGTATGTCGCACCGGCAATACGGTCCGGCATTATCCTGTAGCAGCAGCCGTGGAGGTCCCTCCGGCCGTTTATGACTATCCTGCTCTCGCCGTCTCCGGAAATACTGGCTCCGCAGGCTCTCAGGAATCCGCAGAGGTCGCATATCTCAGGCTCACGGGCAGCGTTGTTTATGACTGTTTCACCCTCGGCAGTGACAGCGCAGAGGATGATGTTCTCAGTAGCTCCAACTGATGGGAAGGAAAGGGATATCTTAGCTCCCTTTGCTCTTTCTCCGGAGGTCCGGCAGACTATCTTTCCGCCTCCCTCACGGATGTCCACTCCCATTTTCCGCAGAGCCGCCAGGTGCATATCTATAGGCCTCGGCCCAAGCTCGCATCCTCCGGGGACGCTGACAGTACACTGTCCCAGACGTCCAACCATGGCTCCCATGAAAATGATAGAGGACCTCATTTCCCTCATAAGTTCTTCCGGTATCCGGTCCTCTGTGACCTCTGACGAGTCCACCCAGACCGTATTTCCCGACGTACTGCACCGGCAGCCGAGACAATTGAGTATCCTTGCCGCCGAATACACGTCGGTAAGTTTCGGGCAGTTGAGCAGCGTACAGTCCTCTCCGCAGAGCAATGTCGCTGCGATTATCGGCAGGGCGCTGTTTTTGCAGCCCTGGAGAGCTATCTCCCCACGCAGCCGTTTTCCGCCCTGTATCATCAGTTTCTGCATCACATCCACCTCACAGCATTTTTTGTATATTATGCTGCCGGCAGAGGTGATGTTACTTCTTCGACTTCTCTATCAGCTTGTCGATGACCGCCATTATCCTATCGTTGGTATCAGTTACGCAGAGCTTTGCGGCAGAGTCAGACATGACTGCAACTCTTTCCGGATCTCCGTAGAGCTTTTCCAGCTCGCTTATCACACGCTCGGAAGAGGCATCCTTCTGCTCGATGACAACGGCAGCTCCGGCTTTTCCGAGGACCATTGCGTTGTGATACTGGTGGTTGCCTGCAACTATAGGCGACGGGATGAGTATGGAGGCCTTGCCTGCGGCCTCAAGCTCTGCAAGAGTGGACGCTCCGGAGCGGCAGACTACAACGTCTGCTGCTGCAAGACACACGTCCATATCATTTATGTATTCCGTAATGCGGAGCCTGTCAGACTTCAGCGGGATGCCCGCAGCCTTCATAGCTTGCGGGAAGGTGTCCTTGCCCATGCCGCCGTAGCCGTGGATGTGATTTATCTTCAGGCCCTTCTTTACGTGCCACTTTATGGCCTCTGTCATTGTCTCGTTGATACAGCCTGCACCAAGACTTCCGCCGAAGGAAAGTATGGTAAAGCTGTCGTCAAAGCCCAGCTTTGCCCGTGCCTCAGCACGGCTCATGCGGTTGATATTGCTCCTTACGGGAAGTCCGGTAACACTGTACTCGAACTTGCTCTTGTCCATATAGTCAAGGGCCTCGATCACAGTGAGCATAACATAGTCCACCTCTTTTGAGAGGAGCTTGTTTGTGACTCCAGGATAGGCATTCTGCTCGTGTATCGCTGTAGGGATCCCCATTTTTGCAGCCTTGCGGATAACGGGGCCGGCTGCGTAGCCGCCTGTTCCTATCGCAATATCAGGGCCGAAATTCTTTATTATCTCTTTGGCTCTCCTGCCGGATGTGGCAAGATATGCCACTGCCTTGGCGTTTCTGCCGATGTTTTCTAACGATATCTTTCTCTGGAAGCCGGCGACCTTGATAGTCTCCAGCCTGTAGCCGGCTCTTGGGACCAGCTTGGACTCCATACCCTTTGGAGTTCCGGCAAAGAGAAATTCCGTGTCCGGATACTTTGCCTTTATCATATCCGCAATGGCAAGGCCGGGATTGATGTGTCCGCCTGTTCCTCCGCAGGCAATAAGTACCTTCATATGAATGCTCCTTTATGCGTTTTTGAGCTCCTTTGCGTGCTCGGTGTGAGTTATTTTCTTTTTCTTCTTTACAGGCTTTTCGTCCTGATAGTACCTCTGCTGCGAAATATTCAGCATTATCCCCATTTCAGCGAGCTGCATTATCAGCGCGGTTCCGCCGAAGCTGAAAAATGGCAGGCTGATTCCGGTATTGGGTATGAGGTTGCTGACAACAGCAAGGTTGAGGACCGTCTGTATGCCTATCTGGGTGGTGATGCCGACTGCAATGAGCATTCCGAAACGGTCCTTGCAGCGCACTGCTATGGAGAATCCCTCCACCACCAGCAGGAAAAAGACTATTATTATCGCAAGGGCTCCCACAAAGCCAAGCTCCTCACAGACTATGGGGAAAACGAAGTCGTTCTTGGTCTCAGGGAGATAGAGGTATTTCTGGCGGGAGTTTCCCAGTCCCAGGCCGAAAAGTCCTCCTGAACCGATAGCGATTATTGAATTGGCAGTCTGCCAGGTGTCATTGAGGACATCGGCAAAGGGGTCCTGCCAGGACTTGATCCTGACAGAAACGTAGCTGCCGGGTATCTTGGACTGGATGAATACGATTATGGCTGCCAGTCCCAGGACTGATAAGCCGAGTACGAGGAACTGCTTGCGGTTAGCTCCGCCGCAGAGTATCATCGCTACTGAGATAGAGGCTATCAGGATAAGACCTGAAAGGTGAGGCTCAAGGTACAGCAGAAAGGCGTAAACTGCCATGAGACAGGCATACTTCACGATACCGTTGCTGAACTTGTTCATCTTCTTTCCGTCTCTCTCCATGCTGTATGCGAAGTATATGATTATCGCCAGCTTTGCCACCTCTGAGGGCTGGAAGTTGACCGGTCCCAGTGTTAGCCAGCGTTTTGCGCCCATGGTACCGCCCTCGTCGTTACCGAAGATAAGGACTATTCCGAGGAGCACTCCGCCGAGGATGTAGAGCATTCCGGCTATGTTGAATTTTTTAAGAAAGGGCAGCTTGATATTCTTCAGGTTGTGGTAGTCCATTTTCATGAAGAACAGCAGCGCTCCGAAGCCTATCAGTGCGTGCTTGACCTGGCTCTTTGCGTAGTAGAGGCCGTCGCCGTCATGCTCGCTGTAGGCCCATGCATAGCTTGCCGAGGACATCATAACGATGCCCACAACGAGGAGTATCATTACATATGCGAAAAAGGAAAGGCTTATATCGCTGTTCCTTCCCTCTCCCACAAAAGCCTCCCAGAGCGACTGGGTCGAGCTCTTCTTCTTTTTTTTGCTTGACGCCATATTTTCTCCTTTGCGTAGGACCCTTCGGTCAGTTGAATGTCAGTAAAGTGATTATTCCCAGAATACCGAAAATAATGCCTGCCAGTGAAAATGTGATGACTATTTTGTACTCGCTGAATCCGCTCATCTCGAAGTGGTGGTGGATAGGAGTCATCTTGAATATCCTCTTTCCCTGGTGGTCAGGACTTCTCTTCTTTGTGTACTTGAAGTAGCTCACCTGTATAACGACGGACAGAGCCTCGCAGATATAGACCAGTGACGCAAGTATCAGCAGCAGATGCTTGTGAAGGACCAGTCCGGTACCGGTGACTGCTGCTCCAAGGAACATTGAACCTGTGTCGCCCATAAAGCACTTTGCAGGGTTGAGGTTCCAGATCAGGAAGCCGATGCAGCCTCCGGCCAGTGCCATTGTGAAAAAACTCATCTCGGTCTTTTCAAGTATAGCGCAGCTCACAGTGAATATGAGCATATTCACCAGTGTAACAGAGCCGCAGAGTCCGTCGATGCCGTCGGTAAGATTGACTGCGTTGGTGAGATATATTATCACAGGGATAAGTATTATATAATAGAATATACCAAGGGGCGGAGTTACCCAGAAGCCGAAGTCAAGCCTTGTGGAGCCGTCACCGAACTTCCAGAGCATTGCCAGGAAGCCTATGGAGAAGAGCACCTGAAGTACTATCTTCTGCATGGGCGAAAGTCCGTCATTCTTCTTCCTTGAGACCTTGGTGAAGTCGTCGATAAAGCCGATAAGTCCGAAGAGTGCGGAGAAAGCTATCACCGCAATGAACTCATAGAACGCATCATGGGTGGACTTTTCTGTCAGGTCAAGTCCTCCTCTGAGCCGGTATATCCAGTAGCCGGCTATTGCTGTCAGTATGGTGGATATGATAAACATGAAACCGCCCATTGTGGGGGTACCCTGTTTCTTGGCGTGCCACTGAGGTCCGTCCTCGGTCTTTATAGGCTGACCGAACTTTATCCTGTGCAGGAAGGGCACCAGGAATATTCCTGAAACTCCTGCAATAACGAATGAAAGCAGCGTTACCGCCAGATTGATTATCCAGTATGACATTTTACCAAACAACTCCCTATTTTCCAGGGCGGCTCAGCGCCGCCGTAATATCAGTCCAGAAGTTTAAGTCCCTCTGCAACTATTTCTCTCTCGTCGAAATGGATGTGCTCCATGCCGGCAAGTATCTGATAATCCTCATGGCCCTTTCCGGCAAGTACTATTATATCACCTTTCTCAGCGATTTTCAAGGCATGATATATAGCTTCCCGCCTGTCGGTGACAACGTCGTAAGGGACGGTACTGTTCTCAAGGCCTGCAAGGATGTCTTTGATGATAAGCTCCGGGTCCTCATTGCGGGGATTATCGGAGGTAACTATGAGCCGGTCCGCATAGGCAGCGGCAGCTTTTGCCATTTTCGGGCGCTTGGCTGCATCACGGTTGCCTCCGCAGCCGAAGAGACATATGAGTCTGCCCTCGGTGTACTCCTTTACGCTCCGGAGAATATTCTCTAAAGCATCAGGGGTGTGGGCATAGTCGCAGATGACCGTGAAGTCCCTGCCTGTGGGAATGACCTCACAGCGTCCCTTGACACCGTTGTAGCCGCTTATGGCACATATTATCTTCTCCATTGGTATCCCTGCCCTCATGCATACCGCTATTACTGCGGTGAGGTTGGAGACATTGAAAAGTCCGGGGATGCGGGTCCTTACAAGGTAGGACTTATCTCCGTGGCAGAACCAGAAGCTGGAGCCTGTGGACTTTATCTTTATACCGTCGGCATAATAGTCGGCGGACTGCTTTACACTGAAGCTGTACTTCTCACAGTCTGCTTCATCCAGGAGCCTTCTGCCGTAGCTGTCGTCGATGTTTATTATAGCCGTATCGCAGATGTCAAAGAGCATCTTCTTAGCCTGGAAGTAGTCCTCCATATCCTTGTGGTAGTCAAGGTGGTCCTGGGTAAGGTTGGTGAACACAGCAATGTCGAACCATGATGGCCCGATGCGGTTCTGGACCAGTCCGAAGGAGCTGACCTCCATTACAACATACTCACAGTCCTCCCTTACCATGCGGTCAAGAAGCGACATGAAGTCGTAAGCCATAGGAGTGGTGTTGTCAGTGTGGATGACCTCGTCCCCTATCTCGTTCTGGATAGTTCCCACAAGGCCGGTCTTATGGCCTGCTGAGGTGAGGATATGCTTTATTACGTTGGTTATGGGAGTCTTTCCGTTGGTTCCGGTGACTCCTATCATTTTCAGTTTCTTCTCA
>ODAI013066234.1_pt1 | contig 27446 bp, 23 predicted proteins | sample 1539321 | NCBI WGS metagenome assembly ODAI01 (sample SAMN02144231, study PRJEB22623) | gut metagenome | biome: sheep rumen | host: Ovis aries | place: New Zealand
AAAGAAACAGAACAAAAACAAGAAAAAACATGTTTTCTTTTGTTTTCCTATGTTTTCTTTTGTTTTTCTAATTGGCCGCTTGGCGGCACGTACATGCCATTCGGAACGCATAAATTTGAAATTACAGATTTGACATCAAATCGGTTTAGTTTCAAAAATCAACAAAACAGTACAAAAACGCTTGAAACATCTATGTTTCGGGCGTTTTTCATTACAGTTTAACACCAAATTAAGCTTTTTGCGCACTTTTTTTTCAAAATTATTTGCCAATTAGCAAAGAATGACTACTTTTGCAACAAGAAACAAAAACAAAGAAAAAAAGAACAAAGATGAGATCATTTTACGGCACATACTTTTATTACTACTTTTACTTTAGCAACAAGTAAGAGCGGGATTCTATGTGCACGATAAAACAAGACAACATCGGTGTAAAAAGAAATAATTCATCCCGCTCATACGAGCGGGATTTTTTTGTATATAGTATAAAGGTATAATGAGAAGAATAGCAATACAAGGAGAAATCGGGTGTTACCACGACGTAGCGACACACCACTACTTCGAGGGTGAGGACATCGAGCTTATCTGCTGCAAGACGTTCGAGGACGTGTTCAGCGAGATGAAGAAGGACTCAGGTGTCGTCGGCATAATAGCCATAGAGAACACCATAGCAGGTTCGCTCCTTCACAACTACGAGCTGTTGCGCGAAAGCGGAATGCAGATTGTGGGAGAACACAAACTACGCATCTCACACTCCATCATGTGCCTCCCCGGACAGGATTGGGACGACATCAAGGAGGTGAATTCACACCCTGTGGCACTCATGCAATGCCGCGACTTCCTCAACCGTCATCCAGAGATGAAGATTGTGGAGACAGACGATACGGCAGGTTCAGCCAAGGCAATAAGCGAAAAGCAGCTGCAAGGACATGCAGCGATATGTTCAAAGTTTGCAGCACCACTCTACGGAATGAAGATTCTCGAAGAGGGAATAGAAACGAACAAACACAACTTCACCCGCTTTCTCATCCTCGCCGACCCATGGCAAGCGGACACTCTCTGTAACCCACGACAGTCGAACAAGGCAAGCATCGTCTTCACGCTCGAAGACAACGAAGGCTCTCTCTCACAGGTCTTGTCCATCTTCTCATTCTATCACATCAATCTTACGAAGATACAGTCACTCCCTATCATCGGACGTGAATGGGAATATATGTTCTACGTGGATGTCTCCTACGACGACTACACACGTTATCGTCAGAGCATAGACGCCACCCGTCCTCTCACCAAGCAACTCAAGATTCTTGGAGAGTATAAGGAAGGAAAGAGCACAATATAATTCAGAATTAAGAATTCATAATTCAAAATTAAGATTTATAAATTATCCATTCTGAATTAAGAATTATCAATTGTCAATTATCAATTAAAACCGCCGTCTCCCCCACTAAACCGGACGGCCGCCCCCTTCGGGGGTCGGGGGGCTCTCCTATGATACAGCCAGCAGAAAGACTTCAATTGGTATCAGAATACTACTTCTCACGCAAACTCAAGGAAGTAGCACAGTTAAATGCAGAAGGAAAGGACATCATCTCGCTTGCCATCGGCTCACCAGACATGCCACCTTCACCAGAGACAATCGACGTGCTCTGCGAGAACGCACGCAAGGCAGATGCTCACGGCTATCAGCCAACCATCGGTATTCCTGAACTCCGTTCAGCCATGGCACGTTTCTACAAGCGTTGGTACGGAGTGGAACTTGACCCTGCAAAGGAGATTCAACCTCTCATCGGAAGCAAGGAAGGAATACTCCACGTCACTCTCGCACTCTGCAACCCGGGCGACAAGGTACTCGTGCCTAACCCTGGTTATCCTACTTACACTTCACTCAGCAAGATTCTCGGACAACAGATTGTCAACTACGACCTCCTTGAGAGCAACGGATGGCAACCTGACTTCGACCAACTGGAGAAGATGGATCTCAGCGGAGTAAAACTCATGTGGACGAATTATCCTAACATGCCTACTGGTGGACGTGCAACACGTGAGCTGTACGAGAAGATTGTGGCTTTCGCCAAGAAGCATGACATCGTAGTGGTGAATGACAACCCATACTCATTCATCCTCAACAAGGAGGAGCACCTCTCCATCCTTCAGGTACCAGGTGCAAAGGATTGCTGCATCGAGTTCAACTCAATGTCGAAGTCACACAACATGCCAGGATGGCGCGTAGGTATGATTGCAACCAACAGCACATTCATCCAGTGGATTCTGAAGATAAAGTCAAACATCGACTCAGGTACGTTCCGTCCTCTTCAGCTCGCTGCCGCACAGGCTTACGACAACACGGAGGATTGGCACACACAGGCAAACATCCACACTTACGCTACACGTCGCAAGATAGCAGAGGAGATAATGACAACCCTCGGCTGTACCTTCGACCCTAAGCAGCAAGGAATGTTCCTATGGGGACGCATCCCTGAGAAGTACGCCGATGTGGAAGACCTCACAGAGAAGGTGCTTCACGAAGGAAGGGTGTTCATCACTCCGGGCTTCATCTTCGGCAGCAACGGTAAGCGTTTCGTTCGCATCTCCCTTTGCGCCAAGGATGAGAAGATGCAGGAAGCACTCGAAAGAATAAAGAAAATATTCTAACAATTTGCAAAATACGTCACATATTGTTCACAACAAGCGGAAAAATAAGAAAATAGATAATTTTCTTTAATTTTCTAAATTTTCGTTTCTAAGAAAAACGTATATTTGCCAACACAACGAAACAAAGTATAAACCACATACCATCCACCCCCAACAGGATGGACACCCCCTTGGGGGGCAGGGGGCTTTAATATATGGAATTAGATCTCTTACCACTCGGACTTCCAAGTGACAACGAACGTCCGTTCGTCATCGCAGGACCATGCTCAGCTGAAACAGAAGAGCAAGTATTAACAACAGCAAGACAGCTCGCCGAAAAGGGTTGCCACATGTTCCGTGCAGGAATATGGAAGCCACGCACAAAACCAGGAGGCTTCGAAGGTAACGGAGAGAAGGCTCTCCCATGGATGCAGGCAGTAAAGCAGGAGACAGGAATGCTCACAGCTACTGAAGTTGCTACTCCTGAGCACGTGGAACTTGCACTCAAGTATGGCATCGACATCCTCTGGGTAGGAGCACGCACTACCGCCAATCCATTCGCCATGCAGGCACTTGCCGACTCAATGCGCGGCATAGAGAACCCTGTACTCGTCAAGAACCCAGTAAACCCAGATCTTGAACTCTGGATTGGTGCTCTTGAGCGTATCAACGGAGCAGGCGTCAAGCGTCTTGGAGCCATCCACCGCGGATTCTCAAGCTACGACAAGAAGATATACCGTAACCTCCCGATGTGGCAGATTCCAATCGAGCTTCCCCGCCGTATTCCTAACCTTCCAATCGCCAACGACCCAAGCCATATAGGCGGACGACGCGACCTCATCGCACCACTCTGCCAGCAGGCAATGGACCTCGGCATGGACGGCCTCATCGTGGAGAGCCATTGCAATCCAGATGCTGCATGGAGCGACGCAAGCCAGCAGGTAACACCAGACATCCTCGACTACATACTCTCTATCCTCGTCATCCGTGACGAAATCGTTACTACGGAGAACATCACAGCCCTCCGCAAGCAGATTGACGAGATAGACAACAACCTCATGGATCTCCTTGCAAAGCGTATGCGCATCAGCCGTGAGATTGGTCAGTACAAGAAGGAACACGGCATGACCATCCTCCAGACAAGCCGCTACAACGAGATTCTCGAAAAGCGTGGAGCACAGGGTGCCCTCTGCGGTATCGACCCAGAGTGCATCAAGCAGATATTCGAGACAATCCACGAGGAGAGTGTTAAGCAGCAGATGGAGGTGCTCAATAAGTAAGCCCCCTAACCCCCGAAGGGGGCAACCGTCCGGCAAATGGACAAATGCAAATTCGGGGCTAACACGAAAACAAGACCATTCCCCCCACAATCCGAATGGCCGCCCCCTTAGGGGGTCGGGGGGCATTATGAAGATACTTATACTCGGAGCAGGAAAGATGGGAAGTTTCTTTACCGACCTACTTTCCTTCGACCACGATGTGGCTGTATATGACATAGATGCCAAGCGACTACGCTTCACATACAACTGCCAGCGCTTCACGACACCAGAGGAGATAAAGGCATTCCAGCCAGAGCTTGTCCTCAATGCCGTAAGCCTCAAATACACACTATCCGTCTTTGACCAGATTATTCCTCTACTCCCATCCACATGTATCCTGAGCGACATCAGCAGTGTGAAGACAGGATTCAAGGAGTACTACGAGAAGACAGGTATGCGCTACGTAAGCACGCACCCAATGTTCGGTCCTACATTCGCCAACCTCGGACAGCTCTCGTCAGAGAACGCCATCATCATCAGCGAGGGTGACTTCATGGGACGCTGCTTCTTCAAGGAACTGTACAACAAACTTGAGTTGCACATCTGCGAATACACCTTCGAGGAGCACGACAAGACCGTGGCATACTCACTCAGCATCCCATTCATCTCCACCTTTGCCTTTGCTGCGGTGATGAAACATCAGGATGCACCGGGTACCACATTCAAGCGTCACATGAAGATTGCACAGGGTGTACTCAGCGAGGACGACTGTCTCCTCCGTGAGATTCTCTTCAATCCTTACACCAAGGATCAGGTCACTCAGATATGCGAAGAGATGCAGGAGCTTATCGACATCATCGACAACCGTGACGAGGAGCACATGCAGCGCTATCTCACCAAGATACGTGCAAACATCAAGTAGCCACAGACTAATTGACAATCTATAATTAACAATTAAGCCGTTCGGACGCTTGTTCCGAACGGTTTTCTGTATTTCACACTTAAAGAAATGAAGAAAATGATACTTGCCATTGCATCCACACTTGTAACCGTAGGATGCACAAGCCCGAATACGACAAAGAGAGAGATGCTTTGTGGTGGTTACACGGATTTCCGCAAACCTACGACTGAGGAGAAAGCTTTGTTCATAAATACTTACAAGAGTGACACCTTGCTAACGCCTAACAAGGTGGCAACACAAGTGGTTGCAGGTATGAATTACAAGTTCCGCTGCAAGGACAAGCTGTCACACACCTACGAGGTTGTCATCTACAAGCCTCTGCCTAATCAGGGCAAGGCAACCGTGACAAGCGTACAGGAGTGCAAGAAATAAATCATAACGATTCACAATATTCCGACAAAGTGGAACATGGATTTGTAGTAGGCGGCCTTCTTGTCTAATGAAAGGGGATAGGCACGGGATGAGGATGGAAGACGATAGAGAACAAGAGATGTATCTGGTATTGTGACCCACTCCCCAACTTTTGGTTCTTGCGGAATGTTAAGATATGAACAGATAGTGGTAGTTGCCTTCTCGCCTGTTGTGACGATGGCTCTACATTCAGGAATATGGGCGAGAAGCTGTCGGATGTCGGTCGGCTCTACAACTTCAAGGAACTTGTCTGAGGCGTTATCCTTGAGTCGGCGGACGGCGGTGGCGGTATCATAGAATGCGATACCCTTATCGTTCAGGAATGAGACGATATCGTCAAGACGGAAAGTCTTGCGGTCATTATCGACAAAATGGTTCTTATCACCGAAGAAGATGAGTCCTTCGATGCGCCAATGGTCATTGAGGAAGTTAGGATAAAAGAAATCCATGCTCCAACGCTTTCGCTGGGGCGGGAAACTACCAAGGAACAATACCTTGGCGTTTGACGGCAGGAACGGGAAAAGCGGATGATATTCCACTCCATCCACAGACTTTGATATGTTATTATGATTAAGAAAATTCACTTTATCGGATTTGTTTTAAAATAAAAAAGGGATACCGCCGTATCCCAACCTTTTGTTAACCTTAAATCTAATACTATGAAAAACACGTTGCAAAGATATGGGGTTTTAGCGATACTTGCAAGGTTTTTTGGGGATTATTTTTTAATTTTTTGCATTTTCGTGACAAATATCAAGAGCCAATGAAATAAGCAACAATAAATGGGATAATAAGCAAGGATGAATTAGAGGCAAGCATGAAACAAAAAATGGCGACGAAGCAAATAATGCTGGTTAGATTCTATCATGTGAAACCTATATTCATAGCTGCACAAATATAAAAAAGGTTAAATGGAAGGCGTATTAAAATATTTGCACTATCTTTGTCGCACATAACACAAAAAATACAAAAAAAAGATTATGAAGAAACTGTTATCAACATTGGCACTCGTTGCCATCACAATTGTTGGTTGTGCACAAAGCCCAAAGACTGACAATGCAAAACAAATGACACAAGAACAGATGAAGGAAGCACTTGCACCTTTGTTTGAGAACCTCCAGAAGATATCTGATGACGACCCAGATGGTGATGCCAAGGTTAAGGAAGCATCGCTCAAGTTTGTGGAAGCTAACAAGAACATTGCCGGCGAATATGTTATCTGCAATGTACTTGGCTACGTAATGGACAAGGAGGAACTTATCAAGATGATTGATGCAGACGAATACTTCAGCAAGAGCGAGAGGATTGCAAAGACAAAGGAGGCTTGGCTCTTACAGGCTAAGACTGGTGCTGGCAAGATGTTCGTGGATTTCGAGGCTGAGTACAACGGTAAGACAACAAAGCTCTCTGACTATGTAGGCAAGGGTAAGTATGTGCTCGTTGACTTCTGGGCAAGCTGGTGCGGACCTTGCAAGCGTGAGATTCCAAACCTCATCAACGTATATAATAAATATAAAGGTGATAAGTTCGAGGTTCTCGGTGTGGCTACATGGGACAAGCCAGACGACACTCTCAAGGCTATTGAGCAGCTCGGCATCACTTACCCTCAAATGCTCAACGCACAGAAGGCAGGTAGCGACGCATACGGCATTCAGGGAATCCCAGAGATTATCCTCTTTGCTCCAGACGGCACAATCGTTGCTCGCGGACTCCGTGGTGAAGCAATCGAGAAACTCGTAAAGGAAAAGTTGGGTAAGTAAGTCCCCACCCTGCCTCCCCAAAGGTAGGTGAAGAGAACGCAAGGATTGAGGACTCACAAACTTAAGGACTTAAAAACTTACGAACTCAAAAACTTACAAACTCAACTGTTAACTGTTAATTGTTAACTGTTAACTTAACACAAAATCGGGTGGAAACGTAAAGCGTTTCCACCCGATTTTGTGTTATGCCACTCCCACGAGCTTGATTTCAAATATGAGTGTTGAGCATCCAGGGATTGTGGAGTCGCCACGACTACCATAACCCATCTCGTAAGGGATATACACTTCCCAATGGTCGCCCACGTGCATATTGACAAGTGCAATCTGGAAGCCGCTGATAAGTTCATTAACACGGAATGCCTCTGGATAGCCACGACCGAAAGCATCGTCAAAGACCTTACCGTTCACGAGTGAGCCTTTGTAATAACAAGTGACGATACTGCGAGGACTTGGTTGTGCGCCAACCTCATCGCCACTCTCAATAACCTTGTAAAGGACTCCGCCACGAAGTTCCTTCACACCCTCTTCCTTGCGCTTACGTGCAAGGAAATCTTTATTCTGCTGTTGATATTGTTCCTTCTTATTCATATTCGTTTATTGTTTCATCGTCCTTTCCAAATCGAGCAAAGCCCTCTTCTTCTCAATCATCTCGCCATCACGTTGTCCTGCAAAACCGCACAACGTACCATCTGCTGCAATCACGCGATGACATGGCACATCGGGTGCAAAGGGATTACGCTTGAGAGCCTGCCCCACGGCTTGCGCGCTTCGGCACCCTATCCGTCTTGCCAGTTCTCCGTAGGTGATAGTTTCGCCACAAGGTACATTCAGGAGTTCCAAATACACCTTGCGCTGAAACTCCGTTATTTCCTTCGAAGCCAGTACCCGTTGACGGACAGCCTCCACATCAGTACTCATGCTTACTTCTTCTTTGTTATGCGTGCCAAGTAGTCATAGTGGTCGCCTGCACAGACAAGTTCCGCATCCCAGCCGTTATCCTCTGCATAGCCTTGGAGAGTAGAGAAGTCGATGTATAGCCATGGGAACGTGTCGCCCTTGATGCGCTTGTATTGCATCTGGTACTCCAGTTCGCCATAGTAGCCAGCATTGAGGTCTATCTCGAAGCTGCCGTCTTCCTCTTCAAAGACATAACGTATGTCTGAAGAATCCATAAGGAGTTGACCTCCCTCTGCCAGCATCGTGTCAAGATGCTTGAAAAATTCAGGGAAGTTATCCACCGTTCCCACTATGCCAGAGCCATTCATGAGCATGAGGATGGTGTCAAACTTCTCGCCATTCATCTCAAAGTAGTCCTGTAGGCGCACGTCCTTCACACCACAGTCCTTCATCACATCGACCGCAGCAGGCGAAATTTCAACCGCCGTCACCGTCTTATCCATATCCTGAAGGGCAAGAGAATGACAACCAGAGCCAGCACCCACATCAAGTATGCGACCACTTGCCAGTTCGAGAGCCTTACGCTCTATCTCAGGCATCTCATCCAGTTCACGGAAGAGCGTCTCCAGCGGTATCTCGTCCTCGTCAAACATAGGTGAGAACACTCGCAGTTTACCAGCTTTGCCATGCTCGTAGAAGTCGGCAATGGCAGCCCCCATCGGGTCTTTATCTCGTTGTAAAATCATAATCTTTGGTAAACGAAATTTAAGAACATTAAAGAAAATGGTTTCTTCAATCCTTTTTCGTCGCTGCAAAGATACGAAAATTCCGTGGAACAGAAATGCAATATGCGGAACATGCCGCTTGGCGCGGCTACACCAAACATTCTTTTTTAGACACGAATTATCGCCAATCAGTCATAAATTGTCAAAAAAAATTAAGGTTCTACAAAAAAGAGTGTGGGTGATGATTTTTCTCTACCACGAACCTTTAGCTCGGCGTAGCCAATTACACGAACACGAACTTTCAAATCCTCTTGTTTCATTACACTAAGACAACATGTGTTGTCAACGAACAACACGAATGCCGTTCGGATTCTAATCGTTGTACCTGATTCGTGACATTCGTAATTGCACGAGCAATTCTTCGTGTAATGGAAACAGCCGAGAACAACCAATTTCGTGCAAATTAGTGTAATTGGCTACGCCGAGCTAAAGGTTCGTGGTTAAAGAAATACCCACACAAAAACTTATAGAACCAAAATTAATGGCAATTGGCTACGCCGAGCTAAAGGTTCGTGGTCAATTAATGATAATTCGTGTCACAAAGCTACTGATTTTTCTGTCCACCTTTTCTGTCTACTTTTTGCGTTTTTCTGTCCACCTTTTCTGTCCACCTTCCTTAATGCTTTATTAACGGAACTTTAACGGTGATTTAGCAGTGTTTAATCGCTGTTTAATCACCGTTAATTGGGTGTTAAGGAGGTGATAAAACCTCCATACGCAGAAATGCTCCACCTTGTGGCAGAGCATTTATTTGAAGGACATGCTCCTTCTATGGGAGCTAAAGATATATAAAGACGCACAGATATCGTGCGTTACGTTCATAAGATAGCTACATATATGTAACCAATCCTTACCACAATTTTATTATGAATCTTACAGGATAAGGATGATAGTATGGAATAATTTGGCAAGATTTTCCATCTGAAGTATAGAAGACAACAGGATTACACCATGAACCATTAAAATCATTAATTTTTGTATCAGATGTCATCAAGCATATCTCTCCCATCTTGTCTAACGTATGAAAAACATCTTCATGGTCTTTGTACAAACTCTTCAGTTCATCTGCGCTTGGCAGTCTCCATAAGCCTTTCATTTTTCCGTAAGCATCGTCTCGAGACATTTCTCCAAGACTTGGGCCTAACACAACCATCGGAACTCCGTACCTTCTCTCAAGAACAATGGAGCCAGATGGCAAATCCTCATCCATGAGGATATCCTTATCGGTCATCATTCTGTCGTGAAACCACAATGCACCCTTAACAAATGCTTCTCTCTGCTCCTCAGGCATTTCCTTTGCTGCCTCTTCAATATCACTTTTTCTCATAATGAATGTAGATTGAAAGTTATTTAACATTTGCACCCAACTATCAATCACGCAAAGACACAATAAGGGCGTGATGCTCTTATTGCGTTCAGCTATGAGGCAGCCTCGGAATGGAAACCTCAACCAACAAATAAGAATGCATCACGCCTATTACGTGATTGCATTGCTAAATATTTGTTGATTAAGGCATCCATATACCGAATGCCCTATCACATATTATTCATGTTACGTTATTTCCAATAAGTTTCCGAGGCTTTTGGCTGAACGCGAATAATAGCGAATGCTTAATTTATTTTCCCAAAATGTCTGCGAACCACGGCACACGACCACGATTCACGATGCAAAGATAACATTCTTTTTTCATATTTCGCCTCATGTTGCCGCATTATTAAAACATTATACCGATGATTTTCATCTTGAGACAAATATTTATCAGGCAAAAGAATGCTTTTTCATGGTCTTTATGTAATGATTGTGCAATCGCAGTTAGCAAAATGGATGACTACGATGAATTTTTAGGTTATCTACGATGATTTCTTTCGCTTATCGGCGTGAAAAGTTTGATTGTTCACGAATAATTGTGTAAATTGCACAGCGGTATGACTGTACTCCTTAGTGGTACGGTCATACCACTAAGGGGTACAGTTGTACCACTAAGGTATTTTGAGAATTGTTCGGCATAAGTGGAAGAATCATTGCCAAAGAATAGAAGAATTTACCGCGAACAATCTGAAATATCATCGCGGTCATTTCAACTCAGGACTTTAATCAAACTTTTTCATACTGTACGGAAACTTTTTTTGCACTAAGGTGCCAATTAGAAAAACCTTTAAGAAACAGAACAAAAACAAGAAAAAACACTTTTTGGGTTTTCTTTGGTTTTCTTTGGTTTTCACCATGTTTTTCCAACTGGCCGCTTGGCGGCATAAACAAAAATACAAGTCAAACATAAAAAAATAGACGAAGAATATGGCACGATACATCAAACAGGAAGTGATAAACTTCCAGCAAGAGGGAAAGAAGAGATGCTTCTACCGCATTGCGTCACGTGGCAATGTGGGACAGGATGACCTGCTGGACGAGATGTGCGCCCACGGCAGGACGGGACTCAACAAGGGCAACGTGAAGGCGGTACTCACTCTGCTGGCAGAGACGATGCAGTATTTCCTCACCCAGGGTTACAGCGTCACACTCGACGACATCGGCAACTTCAGTCTCTCACTCGGACTGAAGGACGACAAGGAGGAGGAAGACCTCGACAGCAATGCACCGAAACGTAATGCCCAGAGCATACACGTGACGGGCGTGAACTTCAAGGTGAACAAACGTTTTCTGCGTAACATCGACATCTACTGCAAGCTGGAGCGTGCCGGTGTGTCACGCATGAACCGTTCGCCATTCACCAAGGAGGAACGCATTGCCAAGGCGGTGGAGTACATCAAGTCGCACGGCATCATGCGTGTGGACGACTATGTGCGCATCACCAAACTGCCGAAGTCAACGGCAAGCAAGGAACTACGTGACATCATTCGCATGGACGACTCGCCTATCAAGTCATCAGGTCGTGGCAGCTCGCTGGTGTATATGCTAAGGACCCACCCTAACCCTTAGCCCTCCCTTGTGCTTAACGACTGCTGATTCGGTTTCCTTCGTTACCTCTCACCAGTCGAGCACTGCGCCCCAAGCATTCTGAAAAGATATTCAATCTTTTCCGATTGCTTGTCCCAGAGGGAGGGAACGCCATCCGGAGCAGAGGCTTGACCGTTATTGCCGAAGCGGACGCTTCGGGAACGGTGACTCGTGGAAACGACACAGAAAAACAAAGAAGCTCCGCCGAATGGTGGAGCTTCTTCTGTTATAGTATAAAAAGTATGCTTGTTATTTCTTTGTCTTGAGTGTAACGGCAGATACTGGAGTGGCAAGTTTGCTGTTGACGCTTACCTTTATGTTGCCTGCCTTCTGCTGTGAACGCACGATGATGACGGCACGTCCCTTGTACGTTGTTACACGTGAGGATGTAGTCGGCTCAATATCCTTGAAGCTTGCAGATGCTGCTGCCATGAGTGAACCAGCACCACTTACACGGACATCGGCTGTGACATCAGCATCAGGCACTACGTTGCCATCCTTATCGATGAGTTCAAGGATGATGTAGCCAAGGTCCTGACCGTCGGCTGTGAGCACCTTACGCTCTGGAGTCATTCGGAAAGAGTAAGGAGCAGACGCCGTGCGGATGATGCTGCTCTCCAGTTCCTTGCCTGAGGCATCGAGAGCAACAGCCTTGAGTTCGCCTGCCTCGTATGGAAGGGTGAAGGTAGTCTTGTACTCTGTTGCGAGACTTACGTCATGCGTAGCCACGAGCTTGCCGTTGAGGTAGAGCTGTACACGAGGTGCACGGGTGAACACGTCAACGTCGATGTTCTTGCCTTCATGACCTTTCCAGTTCCAGCTTTCCCATGTTGGCCATACAGCCCATGATGTGCAGTGAATCTTGCCATAGTAGCCATTAGGTTCACGAACACCCATGTACATGACGTGCTGCTTACCGTCAATCTTTGTCGTTCCTGTCCACAGAATACTGCGGTAGTGAGATATAGGCTTGCGCCATCCTGTCATATCGACGTCGCCACAGTATGCTCCGTGATAAGGGAAATGCTTAGCCTGATAGTGCTCAACGGCTGCCTCACCCTTGTCAGGATAGAAGAACTGACCGATACCTGACTCGCCAAGGTAGTCGAGACCTGTCCACACGATGTCGCCAATGATATATGGATAGTCGGATGTACGCTTCCAGTTGCGGAAAGCATCACGAGGATAGCTCTCCGTCTGCCACATCACACGACGTGGGTCACGCTCGTGGTCGCTGGCATGCTTATGTATCATGTAGTTGTAGCCCACGATGTCGAGAACCTCTGCATGAGGGTCGAATATCTCCCAGTCGCCAAACCATGAACAGAGTGCCTCAGTCACAGGACGTGTCTTGTCATGTGCAAGGATGGCAGCCTTGAGCTGGCGTGCCGTCTGCACCACTCTCAGTTCCCTGCGCTCGATGACCTCGTTACCGATGCTCCATGAGATGACGCTCGGATGATTGCGGTCGCGAAGCACCATTGCACTTATGTCCTCACGGTAGCATGAGTCGATGAGAGTTGAGTAGTCGAAAGGTGTCTTGCTTGAACGCCATCCGTCGAAAGCCTCATCGATGACAAGCATGCCGATGCTGTCGCACGCATCGAGGAAAGCACGTGTGGATGGGTTGTGTGATGTACGGATAAGGTTGAAGCCAGCATCCTTCATCAGTCTCACCTTGCGTATCTCGGCACGGTCAAACGCCATTGCACCGAGCACACCGTCATCATGATGAACGCACGCACCGTTGATGAGCAGCGGTTTGCCGTTGAGCACAAATCCACGCTCTGCATCGTAAGTGAATGTACGTATTCCGTAGCTGACAGTCTCATGTCCGAGTGTCCTGCCACCCTCAGCGAGAGTTACCTCAGCCTTGTACAGTTCAGGAGACTCAGGACTCCAGAGACGAGGATTGGCAACATGCTTGTCTATTGTCACAGTCTTTGATGCGCCTGCAGCAAGAGTAACATCCTTGCTCTCGCCAAAGACAGAGACAGACACCGTGCGCTGCTGCTCAGACTCGTTCTTGACTGTCACGCTTGCAGACACATCAGCACCACGACTTCTCACGTTCTTGGTAGTGACGAACACGCTGTTCTCCTCTATATATACATCTTCGGTAGTCTCAAGCCACACGCTGCGATACATACCCGAACCGCTGTACCAACGACAGTTAGGCTGTTGCGAGTTGTTCACCTTCACGGCAATCACGTTCTTGCCCTTAGGTGCAAGAAAACGAGTCACGTCCAATGAGAACGGAGTGTAGCCGTAGGCATGACGACCAGCAAACTGTCCGTTGACATACACCTCGCAACGCTGATACACGCCCTCAAAGTGGATACGTACCTTGCGAGCGTCCTTGCCAGCAGGAGTCACGAAAGTCTTCTTGTACCATCCCGTACCACCAGGATAATAGCCGCCTTCATTACCAGTAGCACCGTCAGGTGATGGTGCATGATAGATGTCCCAGTCATGTGGGAGGTCAACAGCCTTCCACGAGATGTCAGGAGCATTAAGGTTTTTCACGTCCTTAACATCTGTTTCGACGAACGACCAGCCTTGATTGAACAGCGTACGTGTGCTGTCTGCAAAGCCGTTCATTGACGTCATGCCCATGAGAGCAGAAATCACTAAATACTTTTTCATGTTTTAATTAAATGTATTAAATTGATTAAATGCGTGAGGACACAGAACAAAAGGATATTCCAATGTCCTCCTTAATTATAATAGTTCATTTATTTTACATTTATCTTGACTGTCTGTGCCTTGATGCCCTTGCCGCTTACCTTGACGATGGCATCGCCAGTCTTACCGTTTGACTGTATGCCGATGACGAGTTGTCCGTGGAAAGCCTTCATCGTTGGACGAGTGAAGACTTCGAGCGAAGTAGCATCGCCGTTACAGATACCCTTGAATGTGGCAGCACCAGTGACGCTGACGCTAATCTGATTGTCGGCATCAGGACAGAGGTTGCCATCCTTATCCACCACATTGACGGTGATGAAGGTCATGTCGTCGCCGTCTGCCTTGAGAGGCTTGATGTCTGCTCCAAGGTCGCCAGTGAGACTGATGGCAGAAGCCTTGCCTGCCGTGCGCACCGTCTTTGTACCTACCTGCTTGCCGTCCTTGTCATACACTACCACGTTAATCTCGCCCGGCTCGTACTTCACGTTGTTCCAGCGGAGACGATAACGGTCAAGTGCAGGGTCGTTGATGTCAGAAATCTTGCCATCCTTGCCCGAACCGCTCTTGACATCGGTGCGCTTGCTAATCTTGCCCTGTGACTTACCATTGACGAAGAGTTCGGCAGTTGGATAGTTGGTGTAGCAATATACTGGAGTCACCTCGCCTTCACGTCCCGGGAACGTCCAGTGAGGAAGGAGATGTATGGTCTCGTCCGCTGTGTTCCAACGTGAACGGTAGAGGTAATAACGGTCCTTAGGAAGTCCTGCGAGGTCGAAGATACCGAAATAGCTTGAACGGCTTGGCCAGTACTCGTCGTAAGGTGTAGGCTCACCGAGGTAGTCGAAGCCTGTCCATACGAACTCACCAATGACCCAAGACTTCTCGTCCTGCAAGAGCCAGTCCTCCTCTGGGATATTGGACCACCAGCAAGCCTCCGTATCGTAGCTTGAACACTGACCATCGTCGTAAGCCTTGCCGTCGGCACGCTTAACTGGGAACTTATATACGCCACGGCTTGACACCGTGCTTGCAGTCTCCGAACCGAGCACGTAGCCCTGACCAAGATTATCATGAGCCTTATTGTAAAGGGGGGTGCGGTAGTTCATTCCCGGCACGTCAGCCACCTGTGCAAAACCAGTGTTGAGAGCATTGTCAATTCTGTCCATACCGTTGGTGATAGGACGAGTGGCATCGAACTTGCGTACCTGTTCCTGAAGATGACGAAGAATCTTTGCGCCATTCTTCATACCCTGCTCAGGAATCTCGTTGCCCACGCTCCACATCACGATGCTTGGATGCAGGCGGTTGGCACGAACAAGGTTCTCGATGTCACGGTCGCTCCACTCGTTGAAGAAACGAGCATAGCCGTTCTTACACTTAGGATAAATCCACATGTCAAAACTCTCTGCCATGACCATCATACCGAGTGAGTCGCACACGTCCATCTGCATCTGGCTTGGCATATTGTGAGCCGTACGGATAGCATCGCATCCCATACCCTTGAGGAGGTTAATCTGACGGATGAGAGCTGCCTTGTTGACTGCTGCACCAAGCATACCGAGGTCGTGGTGAAGACACACGCCCTTAATCTTACGAGTCACGCCATTGAGTTGGAAGCCACCGTCAGCCGAACACTTGACTGTGCGGAAGCCAATCTTCTTTACCTGTCTGTCAACAAGCTTATCCTTCACACCATTCTTCAGACTATACAGAGACACCGTCAGGTCGTACAACTTAGGATTCTCTGGAGTCCAAGGAGTGACCTTGTCATAAGTGCCAATATATCGTGCTGCGCCATCGTCGCCAATAGTACAGAGCACACGACTAATAGTTCCCTTATCATTTGTCAAGCCAAACTCGACAGCATATTTGGTCTTATCCACATTGATAGCATTAGCCGTCAACTCAGCCACCACCAATCCGCCACCTATCTTGAGCGTATTGACATTCACACCCCACTCGTCCAGCGCCTGCTGCTGAGTCTCGATGAGCGTGACTGGACGAAAAAGTCCTGCGCCAGGATACCAACGGCTGCTCTCCTCCACATTCTGAAGGTGAACAGCAAGCGTGTTAGCAGAGCCATCCTTATTGATGAAAGGAGTGACATCCACGTTGAAGGCATTGTAGCCGTACTTCCATTCGCCAGCCTTCTTACCGTTGACATAGACAACAGGCTCAGCCATTGCGCCGTCAAAGTTGATGACTGCACGCTGACAGTCCTTACCCACCGTGAACGTGGTGCGATACCATCCAGCACCAATCCAAGGCAACGAACCTGAACGTCCAGTCTTCTCCGTTGCCTCCTTCTCGCCGTTCTGCACGATAGCCACGGTCTGCTTGTCTATTTCCTTGTCGAATGGTCCGCTGACAGCCCAGTCGTGTGGCACATTTACCATCTGCCACTTGCGGTCATCGTAACCCACGGTTGAAGGTGCAACAGCATCCAACTGTTCAGCACGTGAAAAAGCCCACCTGCCAAGTCGTGTCTCCTTACGCTGGGCATCAACGCTCATTGCAGCCGATGCCAAGAATGTCAAAAACGCTAATGATTTTATGTTCATAACTATTGGTTAGTTGTTATTCTCGTTGACTCTACAAGAATCCGCATGGGTGATTTTTACCACGAATTACACGAATGAACACGAACTTCAAGTCCTCTTTTTTTGTTTTATTACACTAAGACAACACGTGTTGTCTGCGAATATCACGAATGCCGTCCAGATAGTTGACGGGCTAAAAAGATTCGTGTAATTCGTAATTGCACGAGCAATTCTTCGTGTAATGAAAACAGCCAAGAACTACAGATTTCGTGAAAATTAGTGTAATTCGTGGTTGAAAAAACACCTATACAAAATCTTGTAGAATCATTTGATTAAATTATTCTCTGCAAATGTAATAAAAAAAGACGACCTATGCTTTGTGTTTGGTTGATTTTGCTTAATTTTGTTCAAAAATAATCGTTTATGCACTACTTAGACAAATTCAAATACTGTCCTGCATGCGGTTCGGCACACTTCGACGAGAACGACTTCAAGTCAAAGCGTTGTGCTGACTGCGGCTTCACATACTACTTCAATTCGGCAGCTGCAACCGTTGCTATCATCGAGAACGAGCGTGGCGAGTTCCTCGTGTGCCGTCGTGCCTGCGAGCCAGCCAAGGGCACCCTCGACCTCGTCGGCGGTTTCACCGACCCGGGCGAGACATCAGAGCAAGCCATAGCACGCGAGATACTCGAAGAGACTGGTATGGATATCCATGCCCTCGACCTCACACCAGAGAATCGTCTCACCTATCTGTTCTCCATGCCTAACACATATATGTACAGCGGACTTCTCGTCCACACCACCGACGCCTTCTTCCACATCCGCATACCTTCCACAACAAGAGTGGAAGCACACGACGATGTAGCCACCCTCACATGGCTTCCACGTCAGGACATCCGTCTCGACCAGTTCGGTCTCGACTCTGTGCGTGAAGGCTTCCGAAAGTGGCTGGAAGGACATTGAACTGGCACTTATTTTGAAACACAGAGAACTCAGAGGACACAGAGATTTTATATTCAAGAATAAAATAAAAACGTAATAGCCATTCAGAACGCTTTGTTCCGAATGGCTATTATTCATTTCTCATTACTAATTACTCATTAGCAGCAATTACTCATTATTTCGTTAAGAGGAATCCTGTCTTCATGCCTGTGTAAGAGTTGGCAAGCTGACTGATGGCAGAAGTCTGGGCATTACCGGCGTTTGCACCACCACTAAGGACAGTAGCGAGAGAGAGGAACTTGCTTGAATCGAATGTGAGAGCCATCTGGTTGGCTGTTACTGTCACGTAAGCTGTGAGGTTCACAAGTCCGAACTGTCCCTTAATGTTGAGTGTATTTGTAGATGGATTGAAAGTATATGTTCCTGGAATTGTACGCTGACCAAAAACAATAGAGCAAGTATTATCGCTATTGAATGTAGCACGGAACACACCCTTCTTGAAACCGAACTTCTCGTAGTAAGGAGCGAGCTTGCTAACCATACTCTGTGCTATATAAACACCACCTGCCTGAGCAAGGAGATTCTCACTCTGGAACTGAACAGTTGGTTCTGAGTAGTTCCATGTTCCTACAATCGAATTAGTCGATGTTGCTCCACCTGTGAGGAGACCAACGATACCAGAGATGAGCGAACCATTATTAACGGCAGAGAGTACCGAATTGGCTGCAGCTGCTGTACTGTTTGTCTGTGCCTGCTGAGAAAGGAGAGCCGAAGCAACGGCTGCACCAGTCTGAAGAGCAGTATTAGTTGACTGTGATGATGTTGTTGCTCCAGTAGTGCCCTGCGTCGTTGTACCGGCAGGAGTCATACAAGAGCTGAGGAGCGTGCCGCATGCAAGTGCCAATGTGGCAAGAGATTTAATTGTATTTTTCATTTTTTTGTAAGTTTTTAAGTTTTTTAGTTCTAGAGGAAAAGGTGCGCCAAAGGCGCCAATGAGAAAAACAAAAGAAAACATAGGAAAACAAAAGAAAACATTTTTTTCTCTGAGTTCTCTGCGTTCTCTGTGTTGAAAACAAAATTTTCTTTAATTTTATAAATTTTCGTTCTTAAAACAAAAACGACCAGACATTTCCATTGCAAAGGGCAATGATGAAAGTCTGGTCGTTTACTTTATTGATTGAGTTGGCTCCCGATTTATAATAGCATAATACCTTAGAGCCTACCTTTCTTACTTAAGAAGTTCGTCGAGAGCTGACTTGAAGTCGTCGTTTGACTGCTCGCCCTCTGCCTTTGGAGCATCGTGACGTGCTGGACGATCGTTGCGGTCACGACGTGGACGACGCTCACCACCCTCTGGACGTGGACGACGCTCGCGTGCTGGACGCTCTACGTAGTCAGCTGGCTTCTCGATAAGAGCACGACGAGAAAGCTTGAACTTACCAGTCTTAGGATCTACTTCGATGAGCTTGACCTCAACCTCGTCACCTTCCTTAAGACCTGCTTCCTCAACTGTCTCAAGACGCTTCCAGTCGATCTCTGAGATGTGGAGGAGTCCATCCTTACCAGGAAGGAACTCTACGAAGCATCCGTAAGGCATGATAGAACGAACCTTACCCTTGTATGTCTCACCTACCTCTGGGATAGCAACGATAGCCTTAATCTTAGCCATAGCAGCGTCGATGGCATCCTTGCCAGGAGCAGAAATCTGTACCTTACCTACACCGTCAACCTCTTCGATTGTGATTGTAGTCTGAGTGTCCTCCTGCATCTGCTGGATAATCTTACCACCAGGACCGATGATAGCACCGATGAACTCCTTAGGTACGATGATCTGCTCGATACGTGGTACGTGTGGTTTGAGTTCTGCACGTGGCTCAGAGATAGTCTTCATCATCTCATCCATGATGTGCTCACGACCTGCCTTAGCCTGCATGAGAGCCTTCTCAAGAATTTCGTATGAAAGACCGTCACACTTGATATCCATCTGTGTGGCAGTAAGACCGTTCTTTGTACCTGTAGTCTTGAAGTCCATATCTCCAAGGTGGTCCTCATCACCGAGGATATCAGAAAGTACAGCGTACTTGTCCTCACCTGGGTTCTTGATAAGACCCATTGCGATACCAGCTACTGGGTTCTTGATTGGAACACCTGCGTCCATGAGGGCGAGACATCCACCACAAGTTGTAGCCATAGAAGAAGAACCGTTAGACTCGAGCACGTCTGAAACGACGCGTACTGTGTAAGGATAATCCTCTGGAATCTGTCCCTTGAGACCACGCCAAGCAAGGTGACCGTGACCAATCTCACGACGACCTACGCCGCGCTGAGCCTTAGCCTCACCTGTTGAGAATGGAGGGAAGTTATAGTGGAGGAGGAAACGCATGTTGTAACGCTCCAGAGCACCATCAACAAGCTTTTCATCAAGTTTAGTACCAAGTGTACAAGTACAGAGAGCCTGTGTCTCACCACGAGTGAAGATTGCTGAGCCGTGAGGTCCTGGAAGTGGAGATGCCTCACACCAGATAGGACGGATGTCTGTAGTCTTACGACCATCGAGACGGATACCCTCGTCGAGTACGCAACGACGCATTGCGTCACGCTCTACATCATGATAGTAACGGTCGATGAGAGTATATTTCTCTTCAAGCTCATCCTCAGAGAGGTCTGTGTGAGCTGCTGCATAAGCCTCCTTGTAGTCTTCACGAATCTTTTCGAAAGCCTCTGCACGAGCGTGCTTCTCAAGTCCTTGCTTTGTTACGTCATAAGCTGGCTGGTAGCACTTAGCTGAGATGTCAGCCTTGAGTTCGTCATCGTTAACCTCGTGACAGTACTCACGCTTAACGTCTGTACCGAGTTCCTTCATGAGTTCCTTCTGGATGCGGCACTGTGGCTTGATAGCCTCGTGTGCAGCCTTGAGAGCCTCAAGGAGATCCTGCTCAGACACTTCCTTCATTTCACCCTCAACCATCATGATGTTCTCCTCTGTTGCACCAACCATGAGGTCCATGTCAGCAGACTTGAGCTGTTCAAATGTTGGGTTGATAACGAATTCGCCATTGATACGAGCAACACGTACCTCAGAAATAGGTCCCTCAAATGGGATATCAGATGCTGCAAGAGCTGCAGAAGCAGCGAAACCTGCAAGTGCATCTGGCATATCTACGCCATCGGCTGAGAAAAGAATAACATTTACGTAAACTTCTGCGTGATAATTTGATGGGAAGAGTGGACGAAGCGCACGGTCAACGAGACGACATGTGAGGATTTCCTCATCTGAAGCCTTACCTTCACGCTTAGTAAAACCACCTGGGAAACGGCCAGCTGCCGCATACTTTTCACGGTATTCTACCTGAAGAGGCATAAAGTCTGTACCTGGAACTGCGTCTTTTGCTGCACAAACAGTGGCGAGGAGCATTGTATTGCCCATACGGAGCATCACAGATCCATCCGCTTGTTTGGCCAATTTTCCTGTCTCAATGCTGATTTCACGTCCATCAGGCAAAGAGACTGTCTTTGTAATTACATTCATCTTTCGTATTGTATATAAAACATCTAAAAATACTGCGTTAACCGCAAAAATCGTGCAAATATAAACATTTCGAATTAAAAAATTATTACTTTTGCACAAAAATACAAAATACTTATGAAGAAAACCATATTTTTTGTTGCTGCATGTACAATTTTGACTGCTTGCGACAACACCCCACAGTTCAAAGTGAACGGTTGCATTGAAGATGCACAGGACTCAATCCTCTATCTTGAAGCCAACACTCTTAACGGTATCCAAAAGGTAGATTCTGTACGCCTTGGTGCCGATGGCAAGTTCTCATTCTCTGCAGATGCACCTATATACATATATGAAGGTGACTCTCTTGCTGGCAAACAGAACAAGTTCTGTCCTGAGTTCTACTCTCTCCGTATTGCCAACAAGATTATCAACTTCTCCGTTGACTCTACAGAGACAATAACATTCAACGCTAAGTATGCAACCATGTCATCTGACTACTCCGTAGAAGGTTCTGAGAGCAGCCAGAAGATTAAGGAAATCAACATGCTCCTACAGAAGGTACAGAAACAGGTGGTTGACATAGAGAGCAACCGTGACCTTCTCCCAGGCGACATGATTGACAGCGTGCGAAACATCATCAAGGCATACAAGGAGGACATCAAGCAGAAGTACATCTTCGTAGCTCCTGCACAGGCTTATGCCTACTACGCCGTATGCCAGAGTTTCACAGACCTTCAGGGCACATTCCAGTTGTTCAATCCGCTTACTGACCGTACAGACATCCGTTGCTATGCTACAGTGGCCACAAGCTGGGACTACAACTACCCTGACGCTCCACGTACACAGCAGATTTGCAATATGTCAATCAAGGGTATGGAGAATACAGCCACTCCAAAGGAGAAAATCGTTGAGGTGGACGAGTCAAAGATTTCGGAGACAGGCATCATCAACGTGTCACTTCCTGACATCAACAGCAACATCAGAAACATTAGTGACCTCAAGGGCAAGGTTGTGATGCTTGACTTCACCCTCTACGGAGCAAAGGAATCAGCAGAGCGCACACGTATCCTTCGTGACATCTACAACAAGTATCACGACCAAGGTTTCGAGATTTACCAGATAAGTCTTGATGACGACATCCATTTCTGGAAGTCATCCGTCGAATATCTCCCTTGGATTTGCGTACATGAGACCAATGGTACAGCCACAAGGACTTACGGAGTGTCTGACCTCCCAACATACTTCATCATCGACCGCAACAACGAGATTGTCGGACGTAGCGGACTTATGGAAGGAACACTTGAGGAGCAAATCAAGAAACAGCTGTAAATTAAAAATTAAAAATTAAAAATTAACAATAAAGCCGCTCGGACTTCATTGTCCGAGCGGCTTTATTTATTATAAAATCTTAATTATCTCCGATGGTAACCTCTCCCCGTCCTGAAAGGAAGGGGTTGGGGGAAGGTCACTTATTTTACACAAACTCTTCTCCAAATTCCAGTTGTGCATCATTCACGAACTTACGTATGGACTTCTGGTCATCCTTCTTGCAGATGACGAGCACGTTGCCATCTTCCACAACCATATAGTCCTCCAAGCCCTGAAGCACGGCGATGTGTCCGCTTGGCAACTTGACCACGCAATCCTTACAGTCGTAAAGAAGAGACTTGGAATCGATGACGACATTACCACTTTCGTCCTGCTGACTCTGGTCATGTACAGCATCCCAGTTACCAATATCTGCCCATCCGAAGTGACATTGCAACACATCCACATTGTCAGACTTCTCCAACACGCCCTGTTCAAGGTTCATGTTTGGCACCTTAGAATATATATCCACGACCTCGCCATCTGTGATGCCATGTGACTGATAATGCTTCACAATCTCATGAATGAAGGTCACGAACTCCTCGTTCTTGTCATGAATGGCATGAAGGAATGTTGACGCCCCCCATACGAAGAGACCAGTGTTCCAAAGGAACTCGCCCCTCTCGTAGAACATATCGGCAAAGTTCTGCTCCGGCTTCTCCGTAAAGCTTCGCACATTATATATATCTTCGTCCACCTGATCTGCCATCTGTATGTAACCGAACTCCGTCTCAGGATGCGTAGGTTTGGCGCCAAGCGTAAGCAGACGGGCATTATCTGAAGCATACTCAAGTCCATGAAGTATATCATGCTGGAACTTATCATCGTCATTTATCATCTGATCAGCAGGACTGACAACCATAACAGCATCCTTGTCTCTGCGATATGTTTCAAGAGCAGCCCATGTGACAGACGTCACCGTATTACGGCGCATTGGTTCAAGCAACAGATTATGCTCTGCAAGTTCTGGGAGTTGTTCGTGTACTAGAGCTCCGAAGTTGGAGTTTGCTACAACAATTATATTATCCTTATCAATAAATCTTTGAAAACGTCGATAGGTCGCTTGTAACATTGTCTCCCCCGTATTCATTATGTCAAGAAACTGCTTTGGCTTCTTTTCACGACTGGCAGGCCACAATCTCATTCCTATCCCGCCAGCGAGTATTACACAGTAAAAGTTCTTATTCATATATCAAACCCGTATTAGTATATTGCAAATATAAACATTTTTTTTTACATAGCATATATATTTGCCTTTATTTTTCCACCATTTCACCATTTTAACGGTTATACATTTCCAATTGCTTCTTGCTATTCTTTCTCCCAATCTTCCCAATTTGTCTCAAAGATATAACGCACAATGTGTTCACGTAATTCCACAAGGCTATTTGTAACAACATCCCACACCACTAAGTCGTCAATTTGAAAGTATTCATGCACAATATAGTTTCGCATACCCTTAACCTTCTTCCAAGGAACTTCGGGGTGTACATTCTGAAAGTCGGATGTGAGCATATTAGCAGCCTCACCAATAATCTCTATGTTTTTCACGACCGCATAGTACATCATATCATCTGCCACAAGGTCATCGTATGTCTTGCCCGACGTATAACGAGCAACACGGTCAATGGCAGCAAGGATATGCTCCAGTCGTTCACGGTCTCTAAGCGGTTCTCTCATATACCAATCGTCTGTCTCGTTCAACACTCTTGCGGGCAAAAGAAGCTAAAGAACGCTCCGTCACCAAATCCACATTACGTCCCAGTAGTTCCTTCAAATCCTCGTACATTCCGAAGAACTCCAGACCCACAGGTTGTGAATGGTCAAGGACCACAAGAATATCGACATCGCTCTTGGCAGTCTCCTCGCCACGAGCGAAAGAACCAAACAACCATGCCTTCAAGACGGGTTTTGTCTTGAAATACTCAGCCAACGTTTCTTGCATTTTGCTAACATCCATAAGCCTCTTTTTTTATAATTCTGCGACAAAGATAAACATTCTTTTCACATATTGCCACCTAAAATCAAAAAAGTTTTTGAAACAACGGAACAAACTTCCCATCTATACACCACCGACAAGCATGGAACGGACAAGGAAAAACATATTTCGCATCAATCGAGGAACGATTTTTCCTTTATGACTCCCCAATGCTTCTTCGCTTTCTCCGTTCCTGAACGGAGGATGAACGGAGAATCGACGGAGAACAATCGGAGAACGAACGGAGAGGCATCGGACAGATGTACAGAAAATATCCATAATTGAAAGCGTGCACGCATAACAGAATGTACAATATTCACCAGACTTTGTCCGAATGTTCATAGTCAGTACTTAGTCTATACTTCATAGCTACAATTATGATTCTATAGGTGGCAATATAGAGGAATAATTCATAATTCATAATTCATAATTCATAATTCATAATTCATAATTCATAATTCATAATTCAATTAAAAATAATTACAAAATGGCTTCCGTCTTTATCGGATTTATTGTACATTTGCAACCGTTTTTGACAAACAACATTATTCTGAAACAAAAAGACAAATATATGAACAGACTTAAACTTATTCTTTTATCTGCTTTTGCAGCAACAACGACTAACATCTTCGCACAGTACACACCTTACACTCCTATCAAGGACAAGTTTGACAACAAGGAGGTAAAGGCTGACGGATGGCATGAGATAAACCTTCAGATTTCGCCTGTTACACTCAGCGCAACAGAGAACATCAAGGGAACAGGTTTCTCATTAGGCTACAACAAGACTTTCAACATCATCAAGGACAAGCCAGTATATCTTATTGCAGGAGCAAACATCCAGTATTCCATATTCTCCCACAGCGTACCAGGAGCAGACATCACAGCAACCATAGTTGATGAGAACAAGAAGCCAAAAGACATGACTTTCTCAACAGCAACTAATACAGACATAGCTCTTTACGATATCAATATTCCTGTGAGCGTAATGTACGATATCGCCGTCACAAATACATTCTCCGTAGCTCCATACGCAGGAATAAGACTCAGAGCTGGTCTCTCAGGAACACAGACATCACAGTTGAGCCTTAAAGGAGCAAGCGCAACAGAATCACAAGCCGTTGCTGCAACCAACCCTGCACTCTTCGAAGAAGTGTCAAGCAACGTATATGACAACGGCTTCAAGCGTTTCAACATCGGATGGCAGGCAGGTGTGAACCTCTACTACGACTGTTACACTCTTGGCTTCTCTTACGGAACATACCTCAACAAGATTGCAGACGAGACAACACTCAAGCAAGGTTCAATCACACTCGGCTACAGATTCTAACTGTACGAACATAATAAATAATGACGGAAACAGATTCCATAACACGAATCTGTTTCCGTCATTTTGTATTGTTTTAAATAAGATAAACTATACTTTGAGCATACAGGGTAAACTATATTTTTCACTCCTCATTTTTCACTTTTCACTTAAAAAGACTATCTTTGCAAAAAACTTAATACGATGATACAGACCTTAGATAAGTCTTTCATACCTGTTCTCCAGGAAAAGATTGACAACCTCAACAAGCCGAAAGGCTCACTCGGACGACTCGAATCGCTCGCTCTTCAGATTGGGCTTATACAGCACACGCTTACGCCTAAGCTACAGCATCCGTGTCACATCCTCTTTGGCGGTGACCACGGCATAGAGCGTGAGGGCGTGAGCGTAAGTCCTCGTGAGGTGACATGGCAACAGATGATTAACTTCGGGCGTGGTGGCGGAGGCGTCAATATGTTCTGTCGTCAACATGGGTTCAAGCTTCATGTGGTGGACGTAGGAGTGGATTATGACTTCGACCACGAGAAGTGTCCTCATATCATCGACCGCAAGATTGCTCACGGCACACGTAACTTCCTATATGAGGCTGCCATGACACAAAAAGAGTATGAGCGTGCTCTTGCCGTGGGCGCAGAGATGGTGGACAAGTGTCATGCAGAGGGATGCAACGTCATCAGCTTTGGCGAGATGGGTATTGCCAACACGTCGCCATCAAGTATCTGGATGCATCTTTTCCTTGGTATCCCGCTCGACAAATGCGTGGGAGCAGGAGCTGGACTTAATGACGAAGGCATACGGCATAAATATGAGGTGCTATCGTCCTCTCTCTTAAAGTTCAGGAACTCATTGACTGAACACGATTCTTCATTATTCACTCTTCATTCTTCATTTCCTCTCTCCTACTTCGGTGGCTATGAGATGGTGGCAGCCATAGGCGGAATGTTGCGTGCGGCAGAACACAGGATGATAGTACTCGTTGACGGATTCATCATGACTGCCTGTATGCTTGCCGCATCACGCATAGACAAGAACGTGATGGACTATGCCGTCTTCGGCCATTGTGGCGACGAGTCTGGACACAAGATGATGCTTGACGGTATGGGTGCAAAGCCTCTTCTCTCTCTCGGTCTCCGCCTTGGTGAAGGTACTGGTGCAATATGTGCCTACCCAATCCTGCAATCAGCCGTCAACATGATTAACGAGATGGACAACTTCCAGCACGCAGAGATAACGAAATACTTTTAGGCCCCCACCCCGACCCTCCCCGAGGGGAGGGAGTCGTTACTCATTCGACGAACGTAACTCGGGCACAAAAAACATATCTGTATGGTTGCAATTTTGCACTAAGGTGCATATTGGAAAAACAGTCAAGAACTTTTCTCACTGACCAGCGGGAAGTAAACAGAACAAAAACAAGAAAAAACATGTTTTCTTTTGT
>ODAI011124654.1_pt1 | contig 27432 bp, 17 predicted proteins | sample 1539321 | NCBI WGS metagenome assembly ODAI01 (sample SAMN02144231, study PRJEB22623) | gut metagenome | biome: sheep rumen | host: Ovis aries | place: New Zealand
CAGGGACGGATTCGCTTCCTTCAAGGTCGGCGAGGAAGTGACCTCCTTTGAGGGTACGGGCATCGGGATCTACCTCTACAACCGGGATGCGATCATCCCGCTGCACTGCGCGATGGAGATTCCGGACCGCGCGGGCGTGAAGGTGCACAATCTGATCACCGTGATGCTGACGGGGCATCCCGGGATGGAACACGGGATCAACGATTCCGGCATGTCCGTGCTGCAGGGCGGACAGACGGCACGGATCATCGATTATGAGAACGGATGGATCAAGTAGAAAGGACAGGAAACATGACAGGATATGAATTTATCGGGAACGATGGAACCTTCCGTCTGCGCCATGCGGAAAAGTACCGGGATCTGTATTTCCCGCTTGCGGGAGAAAATGGCCTGAAAAGCTGTATCACGCCGCAGCTCGCGGGGGATGCCAAGATCGATCAGAACCACTTCCTGTTTCCTCCGGTCAGTATCCTTGACCTGAAGGAGGGACGGACCGGGCGCAACTTCTGGATCCTTCCTGAGGGGGAGGAGCCCTGGAGCGTAAGCGGCAGCGCGCCGGCACAGAGAGCCCTGAGCCTTACGGACAGCGCCGAGGAAGTGGAGATCGAAGCGGGTTTCATGTGGCACAGGATGACAAGAGTGTCGGACGCGCGCGCTCTGCAGGCCTCTGTGACGAGCTTTATCCCCTTTGACAAAAATGTGGAAGTGCATATCCTGCGGGTGACCAACCTGGCGGAGGAGGAGCGGACCTTCACGGTCCTGCCGGCCCTTCCGATCTACGGAAGAAGCGCGGACAACCTGCGGGATCACCGGCATGTGACCTCTCTTCTGAACCGGATCCGGCTCACCGGCTTCGGTGTGGAGAACCGTCCGACGCTCTCCTTCGATGAGCGCGGACATCAGAAGGCGGACAGCACCTACCTCACGGAGGGCTTTGAGGCGGACGGAACCGTTCCGGTGGCCTTCTATCCCGTGCTGGAGGACTATGTCGGAAGCGCCGGGGATCTGGCCTGGCCCGAGGCCGTGGCACGGGTCGGTCAGGCGGGGGCTTATGAAGGTGTCCCTGCTTCGGCCGCTGGGACGGATGGACAGGAGGCATTGGGGGCGTTCCGCTTCCGGCCGGTCGTCTGCGGACCGCAGCAGACCGGAACCTATATCATCCTCGCGGGGATCTGCCCGGCGGAGGGGGATTTTGCCGCGGTGCGGGAGAGCCTGAATACCGAGGAAAAGGCGGAGCACGAGCTCTGCCGGACCAAGGATTACTGGATCCGCAAGGTGAACCTTCAGATCAGTACCGGAGATGACAGACGTGACGGGATCCTGCGCTGGATCAGCTTCCAGCCTTTTCTGCGCCGGATCTTCGGATGCTCCTTCCTGCCCCATCACGATTACGGGCGCGGGGGACGCGGCTGGCGGGATCTGTGGCAGGACTGTCTCGCCCTGCTTCTGATGCAGCCGGAGTCGGTTCGTCAGCTCCTGCACAGCAATTTCGCGGGCGTGCGGCTCGACGGGACGAACGCGACGATCATCGGCGATCGCCCCGGGCAGTTCAAGGCGGATCGCAATTCCATCACCAGAGTATGGATGGACCACGGCGTATGGCCCTGGATGACTACGCTTCTGTATCTGAACCAGACGGGCGACTGGGAATTTCTCTTTGAGGAGAGTCCTTACTTTGAGGACGGGCAGGTGATGCGCGGGAGAAAGAAGCAGCCTGCACAGAGTGCGCTTTTGAGGCATCTGCGCGAGGATGGAACGACGCTCATGGCGACCAATCTCGAGCATCTGCTGCTTCAGAATCTGACGGCGGCAGACGAGGTCGGGGAGCACGGAATGCTGCAGCTGCGTGATGCCGACTGGAACGATGCACTCGATCTGGCCGGACAGCGCGGAGAGAGCGTGGCCTTTTCCGCGGCCTATGCGGACAATCTGCTGACCATGGCCCAGGTGCTGGCCCGCCCGGAGCTGAGCGGCAGAGAGCTGTCTGTGACGGAAGAGATCGGGGCTCTTCTGCGGGAGGATCCGGGCGAAGCATCCGGTGCGGAGTCGGATGCAGAGCGGCTTCAAAACTATTGCAACTCCGTTCTGGGGCCGGTAAGCGGGCGCATCCTTCGGATCAGCTGCGGGAATCTCTCGGGCTTTCTGAAGGAAAAAGGGGAGCGCCTTCTGGAGCGGATCCGGCAGCAGGAATGGCATGAGACACAAGGGGGAGAAGGGTGGTTCAACAGTTATTACGATAATGACGGACAGGCACTGGACCGTGCGGATGCGGAGGATCCCATGATGATGCTGACCGGTCAGGTCTTCACCGTCGCATCGGGCGCTGCTACGAAGGAGCAGATCGAAAAGATCACGCGGGCAGCGGATCACAGACTTTATGACAAGGGCTGCGGCGGCTATCGTCTGAACACGGATTTCGGCGAGGTACGGATGAACATGGGACGCATGTTCGGATTCGCTTACGGGGAGAAGGAGAACGGAGCTGTCTTTTCCCACATGGCGGTGATGTACGGCAACGCACTCTACCGCAGGGGCTTCGGGCGCGAGGGATTTCGCGCGCTTGGCAGTCTGATGTACGCGGCCGGAGATTTCCCGGTGTCGCAGATGTATCCGGGACTGCCCGAGTACTTCGGCCGGGGCGGCAAGGGGCTCTATCAGTACCTGACGGGCGCGGCCAGCTGGTACCTGATGACCGTGCTGACGCAGATGTACGGCGTGCGCGGAGACGGGGGCGATCTGGTGCTGCACCCGCAGCTGATGGAAAAACAGTTCGATTCGGAAGGAAAGAACTGTGTTGACTTCCGGTTCGCAGGTCGGAGCCTTCGCCTGGAGATCCGGAACGAAAACTGTGTCACATACGAGGAAGCGCAGATCCGAAAGGCTTTGCTGGCCGGAGAAGCGCTGGAGATCACAGACGGCGAGGTGCATATCCCCAGACGGCGTATCGAACAGCTGGATGCGGCGAGAAAGCACCGGATCGAGCTGGAACTGGGCTGAAGGAACGGAGGGGCTGCGGACGGAGGAGACGGTGCGAGCAGGATCCACCCGGCGCAGACCAGGGAATAAGGAATAAAGGAGTACGGACATGCAGAATTATGAAATCAGAGACTACGGAACCAAGTCGCCCTTTGCCAGCTTTCTCCCCGGGATCGCGGGACTTAAGGGAAAGCCGATCTGGTGCTACTACGTAAACCGTGGCCAGGCCGTGGCCAGCTTCGGAACGGAGCACAAGGATCATGCGATCATGGAATTCTATCCGGCACATGCCGCCTATCAGAATGTCAAGCGGACCGGCTTTCGCACCTTCCTGAAGAGGGCGGACGGCAGCGTGGCGGAGAGCTTCTCCCGTGAGGAGATCCCGCACCGCATGGAGATCGGAATGAATACGCTGACGATTGAGGAGGAGAATGCGGAGTTCGGCGTCCGGACGAGGGTCACGTACTTTATCCTGCCGGAAGAGCCGATGGGCGCTCTCGTGCGGGAGGTGGAGCTGACGAATCTGACCGGGGAAGAGCTTTCGCTTGAAGTTCTCGACGGTATGCCCGCACTGATCCCCTACGGGGTCGGACAGGAGAGCATCAAGACGATGACGCAGCTCGTCAAGGCCTGGATGCAGGCGGAGGAGCTGGAGAGCCGCGTGCCCTTCTTCCGGGTGCGTGCCAGCATGGAGGATACAGCGAGCGTGACGGAGGTCAAAGGAGGCAATTATGCGCTGGCCGTGACCGAAGACGGAGAAAAGCTTCCTCCGATCGTCGACATGAATGTCATCTTCGGGTATGACAGCTCGCTGGAGCGCCCGGTGAATTTCCTGCATACGCCGCTGGAGGAGCTTCTCGCGCGCAGACAGAATACCTCGAATCTGTTCCCGGGGTGCTTCTTTGCACAGAAGGTGCAGCTGGCACCCGGAGCCGGTACCGTTTTCCATGAGATGATCGGGCAGGCGGAGAACCGTGCCGCTTTGGAAGCCTATCTCGGATCCCGAACCTGGACCGGAGATTTCTTTGTACAAAAGCTGCGGCGCGCCGGGGAACTGACGGAGGAGCTGACGCAGCGCATCGCCGGCCACACCGGGAATGCGACCTTTGACGCCTACACGCAGTATACCTATATGGACAATGTGCTGCGCGGCGGTCAGCCCGTGCGCATCGGGAAGAATCACATCTTTCATGTATATTCCAGAAAGCACGGGGATCTCGAGCGCAGGTACACTTACTTTGCCATGTCTCCCGAGTATTATTCCCAGGGCAACGGCAATTTCCGCGATGTCAATCAGAACCGGCGCGAGGACAATTTCTTCTCCCCGATCGTCGGGCGGGAGAATATCTACATGTTCTATGACCTGATCCAGGCGGACGGGTACAACCCCTTAAGTGTGGAGCGCAGGACCTATCGCTTCGAAGACTGCGGCGAGTCGGCAGCGGAAAATCTGCCCCGGATCCCGCAGGATTTTGCGGACCGTTCCTTTACTCCCGGAGAGCTTCTGGGCGTGCTCGAGCGCGAGGGAAGGGAAGAGGATTTCGGACCTCTGATGGACCGGACGACGGAGGATGTCGGTGCGTCCTTCGGAGAAGGATACTGGTCGGATCACTGGACCTACAATCTGGACCTGGTGGAGGAATATCTGCGGCTCTATCCCGAGCAGGAGCGGGACCTTCTGCTGGAGGAGCGCTATACGTATTTCCCGTGCGAGGTGCGGGTCAATCCCAGAAGCTGTCGCTACGAAAAGACGGAGAACGGAATCCGTCAGTACAACGCCATCACAAAGAACCCGGCCGGAAAAAATGCGGACCGCAGGGCTTCCCTTCTCGAAAAGATGGTGCTTCTGTGCATGACAAAGTTTGCGACGCTGGATCCCTACTTTATCGGCGTGGAGATGGAGGGCGGCAAGGCCGGCTGGTACGACGCACTCAACGGTCTGCCCGGACTCCTCGGATCCTCCGTTGCGGAGACCTGCGAGCTGGCGCGCATGCTGGACTTTGTGACGGACGCGCTGGAGCGCTACGAGCTGCCCCTGAAGGTATTTGCCGAGCTCGGCGACTTCATGGAAGGACTCGGTGACATCATCGCCCGCCACCGGGAGGAACTGCTTTCGGAGCTGCCGGCGGATCATGCGGATGTCTGGAACGAGATGAACGACTGCAAGGAAGCGTACCGTGCAAGGATCTATGAAGGATTCGGCACGGAAGAGCGCACGGTGGGCACGGAGAAGCTTTATGATCTGCTCCGGGCGATGCGCGGCGTTCTGGCTGCGGGTCTTGGGCGCGCGGAGGTGCTCGGTGCGGGACTTCTTCCGACTTACTTCTATATGGAGGTCACGGACTATACCGAGGATGCGGACGGCATCCATCCGAAGAGCTTCCGGCTGCAGAGCGTACCCGCGTTCCTGGAGGGACCGGTGCGGTATCTGAAGCTCCGGCTCCCGGAGGATCACAGAAAGCGTCTCTACCGCAAGGTGCGCGAGAGCGATCTCTACGACCACGCGCTTCGGATGTACAAGGTCAACGCACCGCTGACCGGCGCATCCTACGAGCTGGGCCGGTGCTGCTGCTTTACCCCCGGCTGGCTGGAGAACGAATCCATCTGGCTCCATATGGAATATAAATATCTGCTGGAGCTTCTGAAGTCCGGACTCTACGAGGAGTTTGCCGGGGATCTGATCCATGCGGCCATCCCGTTCCTGGATCCGGAGATGTACGGAAGAAGCATCCTGGAGAATTCCTCCTTCCTGGTCAGCAGCGCCAACCCCGATCCTTCGATCCACGGCAAGGGCTTTGTCGCCAGACTCAGCGGTTCCACGGTCGAGTTCTTAAGCATCTGGAAGCGCATGATGTTCGGAAATCAGCCGATCCGCATGAAGGACGGAGAGCCGGAAATCCATCTGACCCCGCTGATCCCGGAGCAGCTCATCGGAGACGATCTCGAGATCCGGGCCCGCTTTATGGACCGGGTGGAAGTCGTTTACCGGCTGGCTGAGAAGAAGACCTACCTGCCCGGACAGTATGACAGCACCATGATGACGCTGATCCGTGAGGATGGGATAGAGGAGAAGGTCTGCGGGTGTCTTCGCGGAGACCGTGCGCGGGATTTCCGCGACGGTAAGTACAAAAAGGTGTTTATTGCTTTAGCATAAAGCAGTAAAAAAAAGACACCATTTTAAAATTCAGTGCATTTTTTCAAAAATCGTACCCTCCTATAATCGAGTCATAGATAAGCCACAGAGGTCTTATCACTTTCGTACACGATTAAAGGAGGGTACATTTATGAAACTGAAAAAGTTAACCGCACTGGTCATGGCCGGTCTGATGGCAGCTTCTCTTGCAGCCTGCGGATCTGAAGAGACCCAGACGAGTGGGACCACCGAGACGACCGGTTCCGCTTCCACTACCGAGAGCACGGCAAGCACCGGCACCGGCAGCACCACCGAAGCTCCTTCCGCTCAGGGCGGAAAGCTCGTGATCTGGACGCTGGCAAAGGACCTCGAGTCCTTCGGCAACCGTTATGCAGAGCAGACGGGCGTTGAGGTTGAGACCGTCGTCATCGCTCCCGAAGATTATCCCACCAAGGTTCAGACCGCGATCATGGGCGGCGAGACCGAGCCGGATATCATCGTAGGCGAGCCTCAGATGCTTGGTGATTTCTTTGACAACGGATTCTTTGCGAACCTGGATGACCTCGGAGCAAAGGATTATGACGGCAAGATCGTAGATTACGTCTGGAAGGTCGGCCAGGATTCCGACGGTATCCAGAGAGCCATTTCCTATCAGATCACTCCCGCCGGTATGTATTACCGCAGAGACATCGCGAAGGAAGTATTCGGAACGGACGATCCCGATGAGATCGGCAAGCTGTTCAAGGATTATCCCACCATTCTCGAGACTGCAAAGACTCTGAAGGATGCAGGCTATCGTATCTTTGCTTCCGATTCCGAGATCAACTACTTCTCCGGCGACAGCGCATGGGTAGTAGACGGTGCTCTGAATGTTTCCGATGCAAGATTTGAGTACATGGATCTGGTTGTGGATCTGTATCAGGGCGACCTGACCGCATATGCGAACCAGTGGTCCACTCCCTGGTATCAGGCTATGAGCGGCGAGGTGCCTATCCTGACCGCTGAGATCCAGAACTACGAAGATTCTTCCGTCAACGTATGGGATGCTGACCAGTTCGCAGAGGCTACCGCAGATCTGGAGAAGACCACCGTCTTCGCATTCGGTCTTCCTTCCTGGGGCGTTCTGACCATGAGAGATAATGTCGGCGAGACTTCCGGTCTCTGGGGCGTATGCTCCGGTCCTGCTTACGGCTTCGGCGGCGGTACCTACATCGGTATCTCTTCCCTGTCCGAGCGCAAGGATACTGCCTGGGACTTCATCAAGTTCTGCACGCTGAACGAGGACACCGCTGACTGGTGGATCGAGTTCTCCGAGGGCGACACGGTTTCCCTGATCTCCGCACTTGAGAAGCATAAGGATGACACCAACAGCGTATACGGCGGCGAGGCTCTGTATTCCTTCTGGCTGAAGCAGGCGGAAGGCATCGACTACTCCAAGGTTACCAAGTATGACAAGGTAATCGGCGATGCATGGGGCGCAGCGATCGGCTCCATCAAGACCGGCCAGGCAAGCAGAGAAGATGCGATCAATACCTTCTATGACACTGTTGCATCCACCTATCCTGAACTGACAATCAACAGATAATCGAAACTTTGGTTTAGAGAGTGCCCCCGGAAGACATTTTCCGGGGGCAGTCGAAACCGGGGGAAGGTTGGGAAGGCGAAATGGCTATGAAAGCGAATATGAAGAAAAAACGCAGTAAACTAACCGCATATAATAATTGGGGGTACCTTTTTGTAGCACCGTTTGTGATCGTTTTCCTGATCTTCAGTGTCTATCCCGTGCTCCGCACGCTTTACTTAAGCTTCACGAATCTGAAGGTCATGGGCGATTTCAAGCTGATCGGCCTTGAAAACTACAAGCGAGTCCTCATGGACAAATTTTTCTGGAAGGCCCTTTGGAACACCGTCCGGATCTGGATCGTCAACATCGTGCTCCAGCTTGGTCTGGCTTTCCTGCTGATGATGGTCTTCAGCGACGTCAAGTACAAGATGAACGGTCTGCCCGTTTTCCGTGTCGTCTACTACCTGCCGAACCTGATCGCGGCCACATCCGTTGCGTTCCTTTTCTCCACTCTGCTCGACTGGAGATACGGAACTTTCAATATCATGATCAATACCATCGCCAAGACCTTCGGCCTGCGTTACAATCCGGTCGACTGGCTCGGCAGCAATGCCACGGCGGGCTACACCATAGCGGTGATCCAGGCCTGGATGTGGTTTGGCAATTCCTTCATCATGCTGATGGCCGGCGTACAGGGAATCTCCAGAGATTACTTTGAAGCGGCAGCCATCGACGGAGCCGGAAGGTGGACGATCTTCGGAAGGATCACGCTTCCGCTTTTGAGGCCGATCATGATGTATGTCGCGATCACCTCCCTGATCGGCGGCCTGCAGATGTTCGACCTTCCGTTCCTGATGGAGAGCGCGTCCTCACCGGCATACGGCTCGGTGCAGACCGTGATGATGTATCTGTACAAATTCGGTTTTACCGCCGGAACGATTCAGACCGGATATGCGTCTGCAGTGGCTTATGTCCTCTTCATGATCATCCTGTGCGTATCGGTGCTGGAACTCAAGCTCTTCCGAAGAAAGGAGGATTGACATGGGTTACAAGATTAAAAAAGGTATCCTGTATTTTCTGCTGATCCTCCTGGCACTTGTGTGCCTCCTCCCCTTCCTTCTGATGATGGTCAATGCCACCAGAAGCGGAGCGGAGATCTCCCAGTCCTTTACCTTCATACCGAGCCATTACCTGAAGGATAACTGGGTCAGACTCTTTGATTATTTCAACCTCTTTGTGGGTATGCGGAACAGTCTGTTGGTCGCAGTCCCCGCTACCCTGCTCGGTGCGTACTTTTCCGGGCTTACAGCTTACGGCCTGGCAATGTACCGATTCCACGGCAACAAGGTGATCTTCGGAGCGATCCTCGCATTCATGATGATCCCGGGACAGCTGTCCCTGATCGGATTCTATCAGCTGTGTGCGAAGCTCCATCTGATCAATACCTATGTACCGTTGATTTTGCCGGCCATAGCAGCACCGGGCACTGTGTTCTTCCTGCGGCAGTATATTTTATCCTCCCTGCCGCCGTCACTGATCGAGGCGGCCCGGATCGACGGAGCGAACGAGCTTTATTCCTTCCACAAAATCGTTCTGCCGATCATATCGCCGGCCATGGCTACGATGGGCATCATGGGATTTATCGGGAACTGGAACAATTACCTCCTGCCCATGATCATCCTGACCAAGAATGAAAAATTCACCCTGCCGGTCATGATGGCTACGCTCCGGGCCTCTCTGGATGTGGCAAAGAATCAGGGCGCGACCTACCTGGCCGTCGCCATCAGCGTCATTCCGATCCTGCTGGTCTTCTGTTTCTTCTCGAAGTACATCATCAGCAGTATTTCGGCCGGCGCTGTCAAAGAATAAAAGGTTGTTTCATGGCCACCGGGACCCTACGCCCGGTGGCCTTTTCGCGTTCTTTCGAATGTGGTATATTTTTTTTATGATGAAAAAGCATAGTTTCCCTGTAAAAATGTATCGTAAATCCATTGCATGGCTCCTTCTGGCATCGCTCCTCCTGCTTACGTGCTGCGGGAAAGGCGCGGGCGAAGCGGGCCCGCAGGAAGCCGGGACCGGCTCTTCCCAAACGGCGGCTCCCGGAGAAGCTCGAACCGAAGAAGCGCCGGAGCCGATCACGCTGGACTGGTATGTGAACTATTCCTGGTTTGTCACCGGTTGGGGCGAGAACCTGGTCTCCCGCACGATCACGGAGGAGACCGGCGTCACGGTCAATTTCATTACGCCGATGGGCAATGAGGAGAACAAGCTCAACAGCCTCATCGATTCGGATTCCCTTCCGGATCTGATCACGCTCGGATGGTGGGAACCGCAGCTGCAGGATATCATCAGCCGCGGCATGGTCTATCCGTTAAATGAGCTGGCCGACCGGTACGATCCCGTCTTCTACGAGGTGACCCGCGAGGCCACCCGCAACTGGTATACCCAGAGCGACGGCAATCTCTACGGGTATCCCAATTCCTCCTACACGCCGGAGGATGTCGAGGAGAATGAGAACATCGGATCCAACCAGACCTTCCTCGTGCGCAAGGACATCTACGAAGCGCTCGGGGAACCGGACATGACGACGGTCGACGGATTCTATGACGCGGTGGTCAGAGCCGCGGAGCTTTTTCCGGAGACAAACGGCTATCCGCTGATCCCGGTGGGAGCGCACGAATTCAACGAGGACGGAAATGTGTCCTTCGACCAGTACCTGCAGAATTTCCTTGCGATCCCCTACGAGCAAGGCGGCGTGAAGTACGACCGCAATTCGGACCCGGAATACCTCCGGTGGCTGAAGATGTTCCGCCGGCTGGCTCAGGAGGGGTATCTGGCCAATGACATTTTCGTCGACCAGAGGACCCAGACCTCGGAGAAGATCAGCCAGGGACGGTATTTTTGCATGCTGTACCAGCGGACGGATATGGCCGATCAGGAAAAGCAGCTGTACCGGGATCACCCGGAGATGATCTATATCGCCGTGGACGGACCGCGCAATGAAAACGGGGACGATCCGGTGCTGACCGTCAACGGTGTCAGCGGCTGGACCCTCACGATGATCTCCAAAAGCTGCAAGGATCCGGAGCGGGCGATCAAGCTGATGGACTATCTGATGAGCGAGCACGGTCAGATGCTGACCTACCTCGGCGTGGAGGGCATCACCTATGACATGGTGGATGGTAAGCCGGTCCTGAAGCCGGATGTGGCCGAGATGCTCAATTCCGACCGGGAGCAGTACGACGCGCTCTACGGTGCGGACGATGCCTACTGGATGCTGCAGAACAATGCGATGCAGCTGCGCTGGCAGCCGGAACTGCAGGAGCCGATGAAGCAGCTGGCGGAATGGACCTATCCGTACGCGACCTACGTCGGGCAGTACGATGTCAATATCCCCGAGGATACCGATCTGGGGCGGAGCTATTCCGCCACACGCAATCTCTGGGGCAAGACCCTTCCGCGTCTTTTGCTCGCCTCCTCGGATGAGGAATTTGATGCCGTCTTTGAACAGTACCTGAAGGATCGCGACGCGGTCGGCTATGCGGCCCTGATGGGGGAGGAGACCCGTCAGATGCGGGAGAACAAGAAAAAACTCGGATTGGAGTAGAGAAAGATCATGCCGGGAGGAGCACACAAGCGGAGATTAAAACTGAATCACAGATTCACGCTGGTGATCCTGGCCTTTACGATGATCCCGATCATCGTCATGTCCGCTGTCCTTTTTTACAACCGGGAGCAGGATGTGATCGAGGAGAGCCACAGCTACATGGAGTACAAGATGGAGCGTGACGCGGCGCAGCTTTCCACCGGTATCGACTCGCTGAACATGTCGACGCGCTTTTTCGGGTCGGACGAGGAGCTCCTTTCTTTTCTGCGGAATGCGAGCGACGGGATCGTTCCGGACGCAAGAAGCCTTGTGGATTTCTATGATACCAAGATCGCGGAGCTCGAGCGCATGGTCAACAACAACCCGCTACTCTATTCCGTGCGCGTGTATTCCGTGGGCGACGTGCAGGAGATGATGCCGATCCTCTACAGCAAAAGCCGCATGAACAAGCTCTCCTGGGCCGGCGGGGAGGATGTCACGGGGTGGCATTTCGGGTACATTGACACGCTTTTTTCTTCTCTGACCACCAAGCAGGAAAACAAGCTTGCCGCACTTGTGACGGAGGTGTCGGATTACAGCCGCGGAACGATCGGCTATATCGAGGCGGTCATGCCGATGGAGACCCTCTTCCCCTCCCTCTACGAGGAGATTCCGGGGGAATGGTCCTTCTATGTGGACACGGAAGGAACGCTCCATTACGGGGATACCCAGCCGGCGCAGACGGAGGAGATTCTCTCCGCGGTAGCGGAGGAAGCGGGCACGATCGATGCACCGAAGGTGATCTACCGGAAGCTGGGCGGCAATTTCTATACGATCACGGCTTACCCGGTGCGCACCTTCGGGGGCGTACTCTACGGGGTCCAGGATGTGACGGAGGATGTGCGGGAGGTGTACAACCGCCGCAATCAGTATGTGGTCTTCATGGCGATCATGCTGGTCCTGGTGGCCCTGATGATCGACGGGATCGTGCGCCGGATGCTGCGCCAGCTCTATTCCATCCTGCAGGATATTCACCGCGTGCAGAAGGGGGATCTGAACGTGCGTGTCGATGCGAGCGGGCAGGACGAGATGGCAGAGCTCGGCTCCCAGCTCAACACGATGCTCGACCGCATCCGGAGCCTGATGGAGGAAAACATCCAGCGGGAGGTCCTGGTGAAAAATTCCGAGATCCGTTCGCTGCAGAATCAGATCAATGCGCATTTTATCTACAATGTGCTCGAATCCATCAAGATGATGGCGGAGATCGATGAGGAGTATGAGATTTCCGATTCCATCACCGCCCTGGGGAAGCTCCTCCGCTACAGCATGCGCTGGATCTCGGGGAACGCGGTTCTGCGCGATGAACTCGATTACATCCGCAATTATCTGACCCTGATCAATCTGCGGTATGATTTCGAGGTCATCCTGTCCGTGAATCTGCCGGAGGAGCTGCTGGATCAGGAGATCCCGAAGATGAGCCTGCAGCCCATCGTGGAAAACGCGGTGCTGCACGGGATCGAGCCGGTGGCGGAGGATACGACGGTCTACATCAAGGGCTGGGAGCGGGATGGTGAATTTGTGATCGAAGTGACGGATTCCGGGCGCGGCATGACGCCGGAAGAGCTCGAACACCTCCGCGAGGGCATCCGCGGGAAGGTGCAGCCCGCCGGTGGCGGCAAGGGCAACGGGATCGGACTGAAGAACGTGGAGGACCGGATCCAGCTCAGCTTCGGCAAACAGTACGGTCTGGAAATCTATTCGGAGTATGGGAAGTATACAAAGGTGGCCATCCGTCTGCCCAGGCAGAAGGCGGAAGGCGGGAGACAGAGCACATGAAGACACTCTTGATCGTAGAAGATGAGAAACTGATCCGGAAGGGGATCCGGACCATGGTACTGCGGAGCGGGGTCCCCGTGGATCTGATCCTGGAATGCAGCAACGGGGAGGAGGCGCTGGCCCTGCTAGGGGAGCGCCCGGTGGATGTGATGTTCACGGATATCCGTATGCAGCGCATGGACGGGATCGAACTGGTGCGGCGGGCCAGCGAACTCGAGCATCCGCCCCTGATGGTCGCCATCAGCGGATTTGATGATTTTTCCTATGCCGTGGAGATGCTCCGGAGCGGGGTGCGTGAATATCTGTTAAAACCCGTGGAGCGGGATAAGATCGCCCAGATCCTGCAAAAGCTCGAGGGGGAGCTGCACTCACGGAGCGAGGCGGCGGTGCAGGAGAAGGAGATCAGTCTGCAGCAGCTGAGGACATTGCTCGCAGACACCGGGATCACGGAGGAGGAGCGCGAGACCATCGTCTCGCGGAACGAGCGGCTTTTCCCTTCCGGGGATTACCAGGTGGTATGTTATCCGGAGAGCGCCGCGGAGGAACCTGTCCCAGAGCTGACCGTGCGCGGGCTTCCCGGTGGAGCGTATTCCATTCTGACGCCGTTGCGTGCGGTCCATGTGCTGATGGATGAGCTCTCCGAAACAAAAGCCGGCGTCAGCGGGGTGCACCGGGGACTGCGTCAGCTTCCGGCGGCCTGCGCGGAGGCACTTGAGGCGCGCGGATACGCCTTTTGCCGGGGAGAGCATTTTCGCATGGAGGAGGATCGCCTGATGGCGGTTCCGACCCAGCTCAAGGAGAAGGCGCGGGAGCTTCTGACGGAGGAATCCCGCACGAAGAGAGTACAGATCCTGGGGACGGACAAGACGGAGGAGATCATCGCGAGATGGCGCAATCTCATCCGCGCTGCGGCGAGTCTCCAGCTGAGCGTGACGGAGCTGACCCGGGAACTCGATGCGTCTCTTTCCGAGCTGCCGAAGGTGTATCGGGAGAATCTCACGCAGGAGGATCTGGAGAAGATCGGGCAGCTGATGCATCCGCTCCGCTTCACCGATCTGGAGACTTACGAGGAGATGCTGATGGACTGGATCCTGGAGCTCGGCGGAAGACTCGGCGCCCGCCCGGACGACAACGGCGTGCGGCAGAAAATCCTGCTGGCGCAGCAGTATGTCCGGGAAAATTTCCAGAGCGACCTCAACATGGCCGTCGTATCCAATTATGTCTCGATGAATTATTCGCTTTTTTCCTATTCCTTCAAGCAGATCACGGGGAGCAATTTTGTGACCTATCTGAAGGAGATCCGCATCCGGGAGGCGCAGCGCCTTCTGGCGGAGACCGACATGAAGATCATCGAGATCAGCCAGTGCGTCGGCTATGACAACGAAAAGCATTTCATGAAGACCTTCAAGGCCGTATGCGGCGTTTCGCCGAGCGAGTATCGCAAAAATGTGAACGGATAAAAAACGTTCAGGTGCGTGTCTGTTTTTCCAGGTACATTTTGCGGTCGGCCTCCTGAAAGAGCTCCTCGAGGTCCTCGCTTTCCCTGCAGACGGCGCAGGCAAAACCGGCGCTGGCGCTCACCCGGTAGGGCTTGTCGCCCAGGCTGTTGTAATGGCCTAAGTACCTGCGGATCTTCTTCAGAATACTTTCCGCCGCTTCCTCGTCCCCGCACAGGAGGATGTTGAATTCGTCGCCTCCGATGCGGCCCATGAGCTCCGTCTCATTGCAGGACTGCCGGATGGCCTGCCCGAGGATCTGGATCGCAAAATCGCCCTCGGCGTGACCGTAGGTGTCATTGATGGCCTTGAGCTTGTTCATATCCAGATAGATCGCGCAGACCTTCGTGTCCTCCGGGAGCTTTTCGAGGAAGGAGGAGCGATGGTAGGCAAAGCCGTTCTTGTTCAGAAGCCCGGTCAGTGGATCCGTCATGTAGATCTCTTCGAGGCGCTCGCTCAGGGCTTCCGTTTTTTTGCGGTTTCGCAGGTTGTAGAGAAGCTGCGAGATGTTGACCAGCCACTGGATCAGCCAGAAGGGATAGGTGAGACGGTTGTCGCGGAAGGTCATGACGATGTATCCGTAGGTATCCTTGTGATGGTAGATCGGGGAGACGATCCGGGCAAATTCGCCCTCATCCGCGAGGAAATCCGGCAGCAGGCTGTCATTCTGGAAGGTGCACTGCGGGAGCCGCTTTCCGTCCTTCATAGCCAGCAGCAGTTCGATGCGGTCACTGGAGGGAGCCGGCTCCGAAGTCCCCTCGGTGAGCTCTCTGGTACGTCCGGACAGGCGATCCCAGTCTTCGGTCAGGCACAGGAAAAAGCCCGTGCAGTCCCGGATCTGCGCCGCAAAGTCGGCGATGTATTCCAGACCGTCCTCGAGCTCCACCGCGTGGGAAAAGGCGGAGGACATGCGGGCCGATGTGAGGATCGAGCGCTCGAGATCGACGATGCGGTGCTCCAGGGCGTTCGAGTAAGGGTGCGGATTTTTGTCCCGGCGGTAGCTGCAGCCGCAGGAGCCGCCGTAGATCGCTTCCGCAAAGACCGTCGCCTGGTGGTACGACTTTCCCTTGATCAGCGTCAGCAGACTGTCCACGGAGGCACTGCCCAGCTCATAGATGGGATAGGACACGGTGGTGAGGGGCGGCATGTGATTCTGTCCCGCTTCGGAATTGTCGCAGCCGGTCAGCGCAAAATCCTCCGGGATCCGGTATCCCTCCTCCTCCGCTGCCTGCCAGAGCGCGAGAGCCATGGCGTCATTGTAGCAGATGACGGCATCCGGGAATGAGGTGCCGGCGCCTGTCAGATCGCGCAGCACCGCGCGGTAGGTTTCGTCGTCGTCGTAGATATGGATCTCCGGGAAATCCTGCTCCCCGGGCGTAAGACCGTGCTCCTGCAGGACGCGCCGTACCGCTTCGCTGCGAAGCCGGGAGATGTACGGGGCATCCACATCGCCGAGGTAGCAGATGCGGGAGGCTCCGTGTACGGTGATCATATGCTCCGCAAGGGTGCCGGCCGTGATATTATTCTCCAGACTGATCCGCGGGAAGGAATACCCGGTATCCGCGACCTCGAGCACGGGCACCTGCCCCAGCGAGGCGATCCTGGCGCGGAGCTGTTCCCGCAGCTCCGGATTGGCATAGGTGCCGGAGGCGAAGATGATCCCGTCGAGATTGCGGTAGACGGGAAGCTGCAGGACACTTTCCTCGGTCGAGGAGAAGGTTCCCAGATTTTCCCCGTCATTCGTGGCGATCACCTGTGTCTGGTAGCCGTATTCCAGGGCGCGGTCGATGATGCCCTGACTCAGATTGTGCTGGTATTCTCCGTAAATGTGGGAGATGAAGAGAGCGATTTTTTTGTGGCGCATGCGTTACCTCTTGGTCTTTTCAGCTTCGAATTGCTTCGTGCCCCTGCTTATAGCAAAAATTGACACGAAAACTAAAAAAAGTGGATAGAATCAGTGTAGCATATATTCTAGACTTAAACAGTAAAAGAAGGATAAATCTTCTGTGCATGGAGGAAAGAAAAATGAGAAGATGGGCCAGACCCTTGTATCAACCGAATCTGCCGCTGCGCGGGGACCGGAGAGTCACCGGAGGAGCGGAGCATGTTGCCTTATCCCGTGAGGCGGCCCAGGGCGGAATGGTGCTCCTGAAAAATGAGAACCGGACGCTGCCCCTTCCGGGCGGAAGCCGGATCGCACTCTTCGGAAAGGGCTGCTATGACTATGTCAAGGGAGGCGGCGGAAGCGGCGATGTCTTTGCCGCCGAGATCCATGATCTGCCGGAGGGACTGAAGCTGGCGGGCGCAGGGATCTACGGTCCGCTGGAGGAATACTATCGCACGGATCTCCAAAAGCAGTATGAGGCCGGACGCGCCCCCGGTATGACGGAAGAGCCGGAGCTGCCCGCGGATCTGCTGGAGCAGGCGAAGACCTTCGCATCCGCAGCCATCATCGGGATCAGCCGTTTTTCCGGCGAGGGATGGGACCGCTCGGATGTGGAATACGAACAGGATTACAATCCCTGGGCTTCGGAGACGAGCATGCCGAAGCTGGCCGGGATGATCTATCCGAAGGGGGATTTCTACCTGACGGATGCCGAGCGCCGGATGGTGGATCTGGTCTGCGCGAATTTTTCCCGCGTGATCGTGGTCCTGAATGTCGGCGGCATGGTCGAGACCGGCTGGATCCGGGACGATGCGAGGATCGGCGCTGCGCTGCTTGCATGGCAGGGCGGCATGGAGGGCGGCTGTGCGACGGCGGACCTTCTGCTCGGCCTCGTGACTCCCAGTGGCCATCTGACCGATACCTTCGCCGACCGGCTCGAATCCTACCCGTCCACGGACTCCTTCCATGAGGCGGTGGAATATGCGGCCTATTATGAGGATATCTACGTCGGCTACCGCTATTTTGAGACGATTCCGGGAGCCGCCGAGCATGTGGTCTATCCCTTCGGTTACGGACTGTCCTACACGACCTTCTCCATGGAATGCGTCTCTTCGGAGATGACCGGGGAGGAGATCCGTGTCGTGGTCCGCGTGAAGAATAACGGATCCTGTAACGGACGCTGCGTGGCGCAGCTCTATGTGTCCGCACCGCAGGGAAAGCTCGGGAAGCCGGGCCGCACCCTGGTCGCCTTTGCCAAGACCCGCTGCCTGACCTCCGGAGAAGCCGAGGAGCTGACGCTGCAGTTTACCCGCTATCAGCTCTCCTCCTACGATGATCTGGGACTGGTGCAGAAGTCGGCCTATGTCCTTGAGCCGGGCAAGTATCGCTTCTTCCTGGGAGAGAATATCCGGGATGCACAGGAGATCGATTTTCATCTGGATCTGGAGCGGGAGGAAGTCGTGCAGCAGCTGACCTCTCATCTGGCTCCGGTCAGTCTGGAGCGCAGACTCCGCGCGGACGGAAGCTATGAGAACCTCCCGACCGGTGAAGCGCGCGATATCAACGCATGCCTCTTTGAGAAGATTCAGGGCGGCATGGAGGAGGCCATGGTTCCGGAGCAGCGGGGACGGGAGTCCTACCGCCTGATCCATCCGTACGGCGAGAACGGACATCCGCTGGAGGAGGTCGCGGACGGGAAGATCACGATGGAGGACTTCCTGGCGCAGCTTTCGGACGATCAGCTGATCAGTCTCCTGGGCGGACAGCCCAATGCCGGTGTCTCCAATACCTGGGGCTTCGGAAATCTGCCCGAGTATGGCGTACCCGGTGTGATGACAGCGGACGGACCTGCCGGCATCCGCATCGATCCCGCGACCGGGATCACGACGACGGCATGGCCCTGTGCGACGCTTCTGGCGTGCACCTGGGACACGGAGCTCGCGGAGCGCGTCGGACGTGCGGGCGGAGAGGAGCTCAAGGAGAACAATCTCTGCATCTGGCTGGCACCGGGCGTGAACATTCACCGCAGCCCGCTTTGCGGCAGGAACTTCGAATACTATTCGGAGGATCCCCTCATCGCCGGCAAGATCGGCGGCGCTCTGGTGCGCGGCATCCAGTCGGAGCATGTGGCGGCGAGCGTCAAGCATTTTGCGGCGAACAATAAGGAGACCAACCGTAAGCACAGCGATTCCCGCGTCTCGGAGCGCGCACTCAGGGAGATCTATCTGAAGGTATTCGAGATCATCGTTAAGGAGAGCGATCCTTACACGATCATGAGCGCATACAATGCCATCAACGGCGTGCGCTGCTCGGAGAACAAAGAGCTCCTGACGGATGTGCTGCGCGGCGAGTGGGGCTTTCAGGGCATGGTGACCACCGACTGGTGGAACCGGGCCGAGCATTACAAAGAGATTCTCGCGGGCAACGATGTCAAGATGGCCAACGGCTATCCGGAACGCGTGAAGAAGGCGATGGAGCTGGGCGCAGTCACCAGACAGGATCTGGAAAGCTCTGCGCGCAGGGTGCTGGAGCTGATTCTGAAGATGGACTGATCCGGTTTTGTTCCGTAAAAACGGGAGGGCAGAGGCTTTGGGCTTCTGCCCTTCTTCTCTTGCTAAATCGGACGGAATCGCTTACAATCCTTATTTGGAAAGTGGGGGCCCCGGCTTCCGACACGGAAAAACGGATATGATAATAGAAATCGACGGATATAAGATCAATTACAAAATCACCGGAGCAGGGGAGGAGACCGCAGTCATCCTGCAGGGATGGGGAACTTCCCTCGACCTGTACGACAGCGTGGCGAAGGACCTTAGCGATGCGATGCGGGTGGTGCAGCTGGATCTGCCCGGATTCGGCGGGAGCGATGAGCCGCGGGAGCCATGGAATGTGGACGCCTATGCGGATTTTTTCTGCCGCTTTCTGGACGCCCTCGGGATCCGGAAGACGAGCCTGATCGGGCATTCCTACGGCGGGCGCATCATCATCAAGCTGGCCGCGCGGGAAAGTCTGCCCTTTGAACTTACGAAGATCGTCTTTGTGGACAGCGCCGGCATCCGGCCGAAGCGCACGAAAAAGCAGGAATTCCAGGTAAAGCGCTACAAGGTCCTGAAAAAGATTCTGACTGCAAAGCCGGTCCATTTTCTCTTCCCGGAGGTGATCGACGACTGGATGAGCCGTCAGGGATCCGCGGATTACCGCAATGCCTCGCCGCGGATGAGGCAGTGCATGGTACTGGCTGTGAACGAGGATCTGACGGAGCTTCTGGGCAGGATCCGGCAGGAATGCCTTCTGATCTGGGGGGATCAGGATACGGCGACCCCGATCTCCGATGCGGAGATTTTCCGGAGGGGGATTCCGGGGGCGGGCCTGGCCGTGCTGAAAGGCTCCGGGCATTATGCCTACCTGGAGCAGCCCGCGCTCTTTCGCAGGATTCTGCGTACCTTTTACGGACTCGAAGCAATCGAAGGGGATGACGCATGATCATCAGAACGCTTATTACCGCGGTGCTTACCGCCTTCGCCCTTCCGCTTACGCTGCGCTACAATATGCACATGCTGCAGTTGAACGGCTACAAGAACGATGAGCATCTGCGCTGGATGAAAAAGAATATCCGCATGCAGTGGATCCTGCTGTTTTTGATGGCGCTGGGACTGCTGCGCGTCTTTTTTGCGCCGGCGGCTTTGGACATCCTTGTCTGGCTTACGCTGCTGGTGACGGCGCTGGTCTATCGCCAGATGAAGCTCATGGCGACGAAGAAAAAGCTGGTCTGGACTCCGCGCGTAAAGCGCATGACGGTGACGATCCTGTTGCTGGGCGCGCTCCTGCTGATCGGAGGGATGCTGCTGGCCGCGCACAGCTATGTCGCATCCGGTGCGGGGAACCTTGCGGCGGATCATGCGGGATATTTCGCGTCTGCCTTCCGTCCGGCGGGCGGGATCCTTCCCTTCCTCGTCGGGGCGCAGCTCCTTGCGGGACTGCTCACGAATCTGGTGAACCGCCCCATCGAGAAGGGGATCAACCATTACTATATCCGTGACGCGAAGCGAAAGCTCCGCTCGGTGCCGGGTCTTAAGGTCATCGGTGTCACCGGAAGCTACGGCAAGACCAGTGTCAAATTCTATCTGCAGACGCTCCTGCGCGGGCATTTTAACGTGCTCGTAACGCCCGAGAGCTACAATACGCCGATGGGCGTGGTCAAGACGATCCGCGCCTCTCTTAAGCCCACGACGGAGATTTTTGTCTGCGAGATGGGCGCGCGCCGCGTGGGCGATATCCGGGAGCTGTGTGAGATCGTGCATCCGGATCACGGCATCCTCACGGCCATCGGACCGCAGCATCTCGAGACCTTCGGCGATCTGGAGCACATCCGCGACACGAAATTCGAGCTGGCGGATGCGGTGCCCTCCTCGGGGATGATCTTCCTGAACGGGGACAACGAGATCATCCGGGAGAAGGGAAAACAGTATCCGAACGCGATCTATTACCGCTCGGAATCCGAGGGGGAAGGATACTATGCAAGTGACATATCCGTCAGTAATCTGGGGACGGATTTTACAGTGCACGCGCCGGATGGCAGCACGCAGCGCTATCAGATGCACCTGATCGGTGCCCACAATGTGATCAATGTCGTCGGCGCCATCGCGGTCGCGCACGCCCTCGGGATCCCGCTTAAGGAACTGGTGATTCCCGTCCGGCAGATCCAGCCGGTGGCGCACCGCATGCAGCTGCTTGACCGCGGAGCGGTGACGATCATCGATGATGCTTACAATTCGAATCCCGTCGGTTCCAAGGCGGCTGTGGAGACCCTGGCGCTTTTTGACGGCGTGCGGATCCTGATCACGCCGGGCATGGTGGAGCTCGGAGAGCAGGAGGAGGAGTACAACCGTCTCTTCGGGACCTATGCGGCAGACTGCTGCGATTACATCCTGCTGGTGGGCAGAAAACGCGCGGTTCCGATCCGGGAGGGCGCGCTGGGCAAGGGCTTCGACGAGAAGCGCTGCCGGGTGTTTGACCACCTCGAGGACGCGCTTTCGTACGCTTATTCCATCCGGGACGAGGGGCATAAATATATCCTGCTGGAGAACGATCTGCCGGATAACTACTAGGAGGAAAGAGAAAATGAAAACAAGAGTTGCCATGCTGTTCGGCGGCAAAAGCGTGGAGCATGAGGTCTCCGTCATATCCGGTATCCAGGCCATTCGGAGCATGGACACCGACAAATACGAGGTCATTCCCGTCTACATGACCAAGAAAAATGAGATGTACATCGGGGAGGAGATCGGCAGGATCGAGAGCTACCGGGACATTCCCGCCCTTCTCGGAAAATCGCAGCGGGTGATCCTGGTCAATCAGAACGGGCGCGTGTATTTCATGGGTTATCCGATGAAACGCTTCGGCAGGAATACGGAGATTGACGTGGATGTCATTTTTCCCGTGGTACACGGAACGAACGTGGAGGACGGCGCGCTGCAGGGATACCTGAAGACCATCGGCATCCCCTTCGTCGGCTGCGATGTGACTGCCTCCGCCATCGGCATGGACAAGTTCATCATGAAGACCGTGCTCAAGGAGCATGCGATTCCCGTTCTGGATGCGAAGGAGTACACGCTTTCCGACTATGCGGACATGGAAGGACTCTTAAGCAGCGTGGAAAAATATGTGGGCTATCCCGCGATCGTAAAGCCGGTCAATCTCGGCTCGAGTGTGGGCATCAGTGTGGCGAAGAACCGCGCGGAGCTGAGCGCTGCTGTAGACGACGGGTTCCGCTACGCCACGAAGATCCTGGTGGAGCATGCCATCACACAGCTGCGTGAGATCAACTGTTCCGTGCTCGGGGACGAGAATGAAGCCATCGCCTCCGAATGCGAGGAACCGCTGCACACGAAGGACATCTTAAGCTACGAGGACAAGTATGTCAGCGGCTCGAAGAGCGGCGGATCCAAAGGGATGGCAAGCGTATCCCGCAAGATTCCGGCCGATCTGTCACCGGAGCAGCGCGAGGAGGTGCGCGACCTGGCCGTGCGTTCCTTCAAGGCCCTCGGCTGTAACGGAGTCTCCCGCATCGACTTTATGATCGACGAGGAGACCGGCAGGCTGTATTTCAATGAGATCAATACGATCCCCGGGTCCCTCGCATTCTACCTCTGGGAGCCGATCGGGATCCCTTACCGGGAGCTTCTGGACCGCATGATCGGACTGGCTCTGAAGCGCGCGCGCGCGGAGGAGGCGCTGACCTTCACGTTTGATACGAATATTCTGAGCACAGCCACCTTTGGAGGCTCCAAGGGCGGAAAGCTGTAAAGGAGAAGCGATGATCAGAGGGAAAAGGATTTGGGCCTGCCTTTTGTCCGCGCTGCTGGCATTTGGTCTGTGTGCCTGCGGGGATGACTGGGAAGATTACGAGGATTACGAAGACTACGAGGATTACGAAGACTACGGAGAGGAGCCGGGGACCGGCTCCGGGACGGGACGCCCGATGGAGGGCGAAGGTGCTTCGGATCCCGGAAGCGGTGCTTCACAGGTCGTGGCGATCGATGACCAAACCCCCATGGGGGAGGATGGAACCTGGACGATCTTCGTCTATCTGTGCGGCTCCGATCTGGAGAGCGACGGCGGCATGGGCACCATGGACCTGGAGGAGATGACGGATTCCGACTGGGGCGGGAAGGTGCGCTTTGTCGTTGAAACCGGCGGAGCATCCGATTGGGAATCCGATGTGTCGGAGGAGGAACTGGAGCGCTACGTGATCGAAGGCGGCGAGATGCGGCTGGTGGAATCGAAGCCGCAGGCCGGAATGGGAGAGAGCGATACGGCCGCGGACTTTCTCTCCTGGGGCGTGGCAAACTACCCGGCGGCGCGCATGGGCGTGGTCTTCTGGAATCACGGGAGCGGCTCCATCAACGGTGTCTGCTTTGATGAAAATGATGATAATGACAGTCTGACGCTGAAGGAAATGACGGCTGCCTTCAACCGGGTGGCGGGGTCCATGACGGACCGTTTTGAATTTGTCGGCTTTGATGCCTGCCTGATGGGAACGGTGGAGACTGCGCTGATGCTCAGACCCTACGCGCGCTATATGTACGGATCCGAGGAGTCGGAGCCCGGATACGGCTGGGATTACAAGGCCATCGGCGAATACCTCAGCGGGAATCCCGGGGCGGACGGCGCGGGGCTTGGCCGTGTGGTGTGCGACAGCTTTTACGAGAGCTGTGAGCAGACCGGGGAAGAGAATATCTGTACCCTGTCCGTGATCCGGCTCGATGCAGTCCCGGAGGTGGTCAGTGCCTTTGATGCCTTCTCCTCGGATGTCTATGAAGCAACGGGCGACGAAGCAAAATTTTCCGGCTTTGCCCGCAGTATGACCTCCGTGGACAATTACGGCGGCAACAACAAAAACGAGGGTTACACCAACATGGTGGACCTGGGCGGACTGGCGGAAGCGGGAAGCGATCTGTCCGATGATTCCGGCGCCGTGACGCAGGCCATCCAAAATGCGGTGGTCTATCAGGTGCGCGGCAGCGACCATGCGAATGCCAGCGGACTGGCGGTCTATTATCCGCTGCAGGTACAGGGCTCTGCGGAGCTTACCACGTTCCGGGAGGTCTGCGTCAGCCCTTATTACCTGGGTCTCGTGGACAAGATCGCGTACGGCTTTGCCAATGCCGGAAACATCAGTGACTATGACAACTCGGAAATGGTCGAATCTTACGAGGAGTACGAGGACGACTGGTCCGGCTGGGACGACTGGGACTGGAGCTACCTGGATGAGGGCGGGGTGACCGGCGAGAGCAAGGCGATCTCCTTCGATGAAGCGCCCCATCTGGACGGGGATGGATATTACACCTTTGTCCTTTCGGATGAGGGCTACTACAATGCGGCTTCCGTTCAGGCGACCGTCTATATGCTTACCGAGGATGAAGAGGAAATGATCTGCATGGGCCTGAGCACGGCGGATGTCGCTATGGACTGGGAGACCGGCAGATGCACCGACAATTTTGACGGAACCTGGTATGCGCTTCCCGACGGGCAGCCCCTGTGTGCGTACCTCGTGGAGGAATGTGACGGATATGACATTTTCACGGCTCCCATCGAACTGAACGGAGAAGAGACGAATCTCCGCTTCATCTGGGACTATGAAGAGGATGCCATGGAGATCACCGGAATCTGGGATGGCGTGGATGAATACGGCGCATCCGGGAGAAACACGACCGAGCTGAAAGCCGGTGATGTCATCGTGCCGCTTTACGATGCCTATGCCATGGATTCGGACGATGAGTTTTATTACGCCGGTGAGGAGTATGTCTTTGACGGGGATACGGGTCTGATCTGGACCTCGTTATCGGACGGGGTGTACCTCTTCGGCTTCAGCATCGACGATATCTACGGTGACTACTATGTGACCGATTTCGTATGCTTCGAGGTCGAAGGTGAAGACGTGTACTTCAGCGAGTGGGAATAACCGAACAAAAAATCCCCTGACAGCGGGTCCGGGTTTCCGGATCTTTGCGGTCAGGGGATTTTTGCCTTTATGGCTTATTTCTTCAGGAGCTTCAGAAGTGCGCTCAGATCGGGAGCGTCGTCCTTTTTCGAGGAGGGGGTTTCCGCAGCGATGGCCGGCATGTCGGCCAGCTTCTCCACGGCGGCGGTGATCATGAGCTGGGCACCGTCACCCAGCTTCCGGTAGTTTTGGATCAGTTTTTTCTCGGCAGCATTCAGCTTCAGCTGCGAAGAAGCGGTCTTTTTCGCGGTGGAAGACTTCTTTGCGGCAGTCGTCTTTTTTGCGGTGGTGGCCGGTTTCTTTGCGGCAGCAGGCTTTTTTGCCGTGGTGGATGTCTTCTTTGCGGTTGCGGTCTTTCCGGGTGCAGTTGCCATAATCGTTCCTCCTTCGTGTGATGGAATCCGGGTTCTTTTCCCTGCAGAACCTTTGCGTTCATTTTACCACAGCCGGTTGTGATATAATCAAGAAGGTGAAAAAAGTGAAAAAGGAGACGGATCTATGTGGACACCGGAAGATCATACCTATGACGAGATACGGGAAAAATCGCTGGAGCAGTGGCTGGAGGACATGGAAAAGCACGAGGATGTGGCCGTGCGTTGCGGCGTTCCTCTGGTGCGCGGATATCTGAAAACTTTGAGGGAAGAAAATGCGCACCTGAAGGAGGAAAATGAACTTAAGAATGCTTATCTGAAAAAGGTGTCGGCGAAAGCCTGAATCGGGGGGATTGCCATGAAGATCATCCATTGTGCGGACCTGCATCTGGATTCGTCCATGCGGACCGGATTAAGTAAAGAGAAGGCGGATCAGAGACGTTCGGAGCTGCTGCAGCGGTTTTCGGAGCTGGTGCGCTATGCGGGCGAACAGGAAGTGCCCCATATCCTGATCGCGGGGGATCTGTTTGATGTGCGCAGAGCCACCGCCACGGCATCGAATCTGGTCTATGACACGGTGACGGCTCATCCGGAGATCACCTTTTACTACCTGCGGGGCAATCACGATGCGGACGGCTTCTGGGGAGAGCGGGCGATCCCGGAGAATCTGAAGACCTTCGGAAGGGAGTGGACGACCTATGCGCTTTCGGACCGGGTAAAGCTGATCGGTGCGGAGATCGAGGCGGGGAATGTGTCCGTGCTGATGCACTCGCTCCTTCCGGAATATGAGGATATCAACCTGGTGACGCTGCACGGGCAGATTTCGGAATATGAGGATGCCCGCGGAGGAGAGACGATCCCGCTTTCGGCGCTCCGGGGGAGGGACATCGATTATCTGGCCCTGGGACATGTGCACCGCTATATCCGGGAGACCCTGGACGCCAGAGGGATCTACTGCTATCCCGGGTGCCTGGAGGGGCGCGGCTTTGACGAGTGCGGGGTGCATGGATTTGTGCTGCTGGAGATCGACGAGGAGCAGCGGCAGATCCGGGATACGTTCGTCCCCTTTGCCGGTCGGAGGCTCCATGAGATCACGGTGGATGTCACCGGATGCGATACCACCTACACGGTCCTGGAGAAGGTGCGTGCGGCGATCTCGGAAGCGGGGTGCCGGCCGGAGGATCTTCTGAAGATCGTCCTGACCGGAAGCCAGGATGTGGAGGCGGAACGCAACACGGATTATATTCTGACACAACTGTCGGATGAATACTTTTTCGTCAAGCTGACGGACCGCTCGGCCAGAAGCGTGAACCCGGAAGAGTTTGCAATGGATGCGACGCTCAAGGGGGAATTTGTCCGCATGGTCCTCGCGGATGAGAAGCTGACCGAGGAGAGGAAGGGAGAGATCATTTCCTGCGGTCTGAAGGTGCTCAGGGGGGAGCAGCCATGAAACTGATATCCTGTCACATTGAAAATTTCGGTCGCCTCAGCGATTATTCCCTTTCCTTCGCGGAGGGGCTCAATACGATCTGTCACGAGAACGGCTGGGGCAAGAGCACCCTGGCGGTCTTCCTTCGCGTGATGCTCTATGGCTTTGAAAATGAAGGAAAGCGCAGCACGGAGGAAAACGAGCGCAAGAGGTTCCGGCCGTGGCAGAAGGGAACCTACGGCGGGACGCTGACTTTTGAAGCGGGCGGAAGGACCTATGAGGTTACGGAGGTGTTCGGATCCAAAGCCTCGGAGGACAGCTTTCAGATCAAGGATGCGCAGACACATCTGGGCAGCGAGGACTTCGGCCGCCCGGTGCCCGGGAAAGGGTGTCTGCTGCAGCAGGCGGACGATGCCCGGATGACGCTGGGGCAGGCCCTGTTTCGTATCGACAGTGCTTCCTTTATGCGGACGATCTATGTGCCGCAGCTCGGCTGTGACACTTCCGTCACTTCTGACATAAGTGCCAAGATCGGCAATCTCTCGGACGAGACGGCGGATCTGGGACGGTACGATGCGGCGAAGGAGCTGCTGAAGAAGAATCTGGATGCCATCACGGAGGACCGGGCGACCGGAGAGATCGCGAAGAAGAAAAAG
>ODAI010089885.1_pt1 | contig 27427 bp, 13 predicted proteins | sample 1539321 | NCBI WGS metagenome assembly ODAI01 (sample SAMN02144231, study PRJEB22623) | gut metagenome | biome: sheep rumen | host: Ovis aries | place: New Zealand
AACCTTCCCATTTGGATGGTCATCGTGGGTAGCGTCTTTGCCATCGGCGTGGGCAAGATGGCCTTTGGCGGCTTGGGCAAGAACCCCTTCAACCCCGCCTTGGTAGGCCGTGTGTTCATGCTCGTGTCGTTCCCGACCGCCATGACCACCTGGCCCGAGGCCCAGCCCATCTTCGAGAAAGGCTTCTTCGCCGATGCCGTCACGGGTCCCACTCCACTCGGCATCCTGAAGGAAGCCGGCGTTGGCTCGTTGGCCGAATCTGGCGACTTGCAATTCCTTGACATGGTTCTCGGCAACCGTGGCGGCGCTTTCGGCGAGGTTTGCGCCATCGCCCTGCTGCTCGGTGCGATTTACCTCCTCTGCCGCAAGGTCATCGACATTGCCACGCCGCTGAGCATCCTGCTCACCGTGTTCGTCTTCACGGGCATCTGCCACCTCATCAACCCGGCCAATTTCATCGCGCCGTGGTACCATTTGGTGTATGGCGGTCTTATCCTCGGTGCCTTCTTCATGGCGACCGACATGGTGACTTCGCCCATGACCGTTAGAGGCAAGTTGCTGTTTGGCTTCGGCATCGGAGTGATTACGGTGGTCATCCGCCTATGGGGAGCCTATCCCGAGGGCGTTTCGTTCGCCATCCTGATTATGAACGCCTTCACGCCGCTCATCAACAAGGCCTTCAAGCCGAAAGTTTTCGGAGTCGTCAAACCCGCTAAAAACTAAACGTCATGGCAAAGAAACCCTCCACATTAATTAATATGCTCGTCGCCCTTTTAGTCATCACTGCGGTGTCGGGCGGCTTGCTCGGCCTCGTCTACGGCATGACCAAAGACACCATCGCCGAGGTCGACCAAAAGAAGAACGCGGCTGCCATTGCCGAAGTGCTTGGCACCGACGAGAACGCGAAACTTGAAACCGTCAGCATCGACGATTTGACCTACAACTTAGCTTACGACGCGCAAGGCGACCTGCTTGGCGCCGCCGTGAAGACCTACAGCAATGCCGGCTTCAGCGGCCGCATCGAACTGATGGTGGGCCTGCTGGCCGACGGCACCATCAACAAGGTTTCGGTGCTCCAGCAAAGCGAAACGCCCGGCTTGGGGGCCAATATGGTGAACCCGAAGTTCAAGGACCAATTCAACGGCAAGAGTCCAAACAATGGCTACAAGCTGACCGTCACGAAAGACGGCGGCGACGTGGACGCCATCACCGCCGCCACCATCAGCTCACGCGCCTTCGCCGAGGCCGTGAAGACAGCCTGCGACGGCTTTGAGGCCAACAAATCCAAATTCATGAAAGGAGAAAACGCACAATGAGTAACAATCTGCAAACCTTTACCAAGGGTCTCATCAAGGAGAACCCGATTTTGGTGCTGCTGTTGGGCTGCTGCCCCACCTTGGCCACCACCACCAGCGCCATCAACGGCATGTCGATGGGCCTGGCCACCACCTTCGTGCTCATCATGTCGAACTTGGTGATTTCATTGCTCAAGGGCTTCATCCCCGACAAGGTGCGCATCCCCTGCTTCATCGTGGTCATCGCCTCGTTTGTGACCATCGTGCAACTCGTGATGCAGGCCTACGTTCCCGACATCTATGAGACCCTCGGCCTGTTCATTCCGCTTATCGTGGTGAACTGCATCGTGCTCGGTCGCGCCGAAGCCTTCGCCTCGAAGAACACGGTGTTTCCGTCCATTCTCGACGGTGCAGGCATGGGCTTGGGCTTCACCTTGGCCCTGACCGTGTTAGGCTGCGTGCGCGAGCTGCTCGGCAGCGGCTCGGTGTTCGGCATCGGCATCCTGCCCGAAACGGCCAACATCCTACTGTTCATCCTGCCTCCGGGCGCGTTCATCGCCCTCGGCTTCATGATTGCCATCGTCAACCAGTTCAGAAAAGAAAACCACTAAGCCATGAAATACCTTATCATCATACTTTCGACCATTTTGGTCAACAACGTGATCTTCAGTCAGTTCTTGGGCATTTGTCCTTTCTTGGGCACGTCGAAGAAGACCTCAACCGCATTGGGCATGGGAGCCGCCGTCATCTTCGTGATGACCTTGGCCACCTTGGTCACTTGGCTTGTGAACCAATACATCCTGATTCCGTTAGGCTTGGACAAGTTCATGCAGACCATTGCCTTCATCCTCATCATCGCCGCCCTGGTGCAGATGGTGGAAATCATCCTGAAGAAAATCAGCCCGTCATTGTACACCGCCTTGGGTGTGTTCTTGCCGCTGATTACGACCAACTGCGCCGTTTTGGGCGTGGCCTTGACCGTGGTCACCAAGGAGTTCAACTATGGCGGCGTGGCCCACATGCTGAGCTTGGGCGAGTCGGTGGTGTATGCCGTCGGCATCGCCTTGGGCTTCGCCTTGGCTTTGGTGCTGTTTGCGGGCATCCGCGAGCACATCGACCTGATGGAAGCCCCGAAGGGCATGAAAGGCACGCCTATCGCCTTGATTACCGCCGGCATCCTTGCCATGGCGTTCATGGGCTTCACGGGGGTGGTTTGACACCGTTTTTGCACAAGCAGGGGTTGCGCTGTGCTTCACCGCCTGCTTCATCTCCGCCGTCCCTACGGGACTGGCTATGACCAAAGGAACCGTTTCGGTTCCTTTTTTTGTTTGTTTCAAAGACAATTTCAACGGCATTTATACGTTTTTTTTTTGAGATTAATGCCCACTCATGCTATTTTTTACTAAATTTGCCCCTTGTATTAATATGGTGTAATATGAGAAGTCTCTTGAGAACCCTACTATTTGTCTTGGTTTTTATGGCTATGCCTCTTGAACATTCAGGACAAACTATACGGAACGGATTTATCGAGATCGAACTTGGACAATTCGCCAATCCTGACTATCGTTATTGTCTGCTTTCCTCCATTGCGACAGACGACAATATCAGTTATATCATCGACGAGAACAACAGCAGTGTATTGCTTTCATCGGTGGATGGTTGGACCGACGAACAATTCCAAACCTATTATGATGAACTGAAGACAAATGCCGAGACGGAATTTGAGACCTATCTTGCTTCGAACAAAGAAACCCAAGGGATGTATTTCTCGCGATGGAAGGAAAATCTACCGAAAGATGTTTTTGTGCTCATTTTCAGGCAAGTGATGATAGAAAACCCACGCGGCAGGGATGGTAACCAGACTTGCGCCACAGCTGAACCATTTTGCACAACAGACATTGTGACTTTTCATGTGGATGCAAATTATAGCGGTTCTTGTGAAGTTGGTCCTGATTATGATTGTATGTCCTACTGGGCAACGGTAAGACCTCCTTTTTGGTATTACATGAAAATTGGAGTTGCTGGATCATTCATCATCGAATTTACAAATAACAACAATGTCGATTTCGATTATTGTGCTTGGGGGCCATTTCCCGATGCAGTTTCTCCTTGCCCAGACCAACTGACTGGAGATAAAGTCATTGATTGCGATGTCGCTTACAATTACATTCAAAATTGTACTATCCCTGAAACAGCACAAGTCGGCGAGTATTATCTCATGGCTATTACGAAATGGTCTAATGATGAAGCTGACATCACTTTCCAAAAAGTTCTTGGCTCCGGTCCAGGTGAGACCGACTGCGGCATCCTTCCAGGCTATGCCAACAACACCGGCCCGTATTGTGTGGGACAAACCATACAGTTGAGTATCAACGAGCAGGAAGGGGCCTCTTATAGTTGGACGGGTCCGAACAACTTCAGTTCGTCGCTGCGTGAGCCTACTTTAACCAACTGCACGCTGGGTATGGCGGGCGAATACACCTGCACCGTCACCGTGGATACGCTGAGCGTGACAGGCACCACCCTTGTGGAGGTGTTTCCCCAGCCCACCGCCAGCTTCACTTCCGACGTGGTGTGCAGTGGCACTCCCACCCATTTCACCAACACAAGCATCACCAACCCAACAGGGCAAAACATCACCAGCTACCAATGGAGCTTTGGCGACGGAGGCACCTCGACGCAAGCCAACCCGACGCACACCTACGCCCAAGGCGGCACATACCAAGCGACTCTCACCGTGGGCTGCGGTGGCAACTGCACCGACCAAATCACCCAAACGGTGACCGTGTATGCAGCCCCGACCGCCAACGCCGGCCCCGACCAGAACATACCCTACAACTCCAGCACCCAATTGAACGGAACAGGCGGGACGGGCAACTTCCCCTATTCGTGGTCGCCCGCCAACATGATCAACGGCTCGGCCAACATCGCCAATCCGCAGACCGTAAATCTCACTGACACACAGACATACACACTCACCGTCACCAACCCCGACCATCCCGAATGTAACAGCACCGACGAAGTGATTGTTTACATACAAGGCGGTGCTTTGGGTGCGACGGCTTCGGCCTCGCCTTCCACCATCTGCGCTGGCAACAGCACCCAACTGTCGGTCAGTGTTGGAGGCGGTTTGGGCAGTTCCACCTTCTCGTGGTCGCCCACCACAGGATTGAGCAATCCAAACATCCAAAACCCTATGGCTTCGCCGACGCAGACCACGACATACACCTGTACCGTCAGCAACGCCCAGACCAGCCAAACCGTCACGACCTCGGTCACCGTCACCGTCAATCCTTCCCCTGTGGCCAATTTCAACGCCACCACCGTGTGCGCCGGCAGCCCCACCCAGTTCACCAACACTTCGACGGGTAGCGGCATCACCAGCTACCAATGGAACTTTGGCGACGGAGGAACCTCGACGCAAGCCAACCCGACGCACACCTACGCCCAGGCGGGCACCTATACTGCCACCCTCACCGTGGGCAACGGCATTTGTGAGCATACGGCCAGCAAGACCGTCACTGTCAATGCCACGCCATCGGCCAGTTTCACCGCCACCAGCGTGTGTGCCGGCCATCCGACCGAGTTCAACAACACTTCGACGGGTAGCGGCATCACCAGCTACCAATGGAACTTTGGCGACAACAGCAGTCCGTCGAACCAGCAGCATCCCACACACACCTATTCGCTTCCGGGCAACTACTTTGTAACCCTCACCGTGTCGGCTGGCACATGCACCGACCAATACACGATGCCTGTCGCCGTGTTTGCCCAGCCTACCGCCAATTTCAGTGCCACCACAGTTTGCAGCGGCACACCTACCGAATTCACCAGCAACTCGAGTGGCGGCGACATTACCAGCTACGAGTGGAATTTTGGCGACGGGCATACCGGCAGTGGACAAAACGCCTCGCACACCTACGACCAAGGCGGCATTTACCATGTGACCCTCACCGTAGGCAACGGCCATTGTGAAGACCAAATCACGCTTCCCGTCACCGTGAATGACACACCCATCGCCGAGTTTGACGCCACCACCGTGTGCGCCGGAACACCCACCCAGTTTACCAGTCGAGCCATCGGGCAAGGCATTACGAGCTACGAGTGGCACTTCGACGACGGGCACACCGGCAGCGGACAAAGCACGACGCACACTTTCGCCCAAGCAGGCACCTATAACGTGACCCACATCGTGAGCACCGCCAACGGAGAGTGTTCCAACAGCGTCACCCTGCCCGTTGTGGTGAACGCCATGCCTACGGCCAACGCGGGGGAATCACAAACCATCGAATACGGGAACATAGCCCATTTGAGCGGTTCGGGAGGCTCAGGCACCTTCGGCTACCATTGGGAGCCTGCCGACAAGGTGTTGGACCCCAACGCACAAAACACGCAAACCGTGGCTTTGACCGCCACACAAGTATTCACGCTGACCGTCAGCAACCCGCAAAGCCAGCAATGCACCGACCAAGCCCAAACGACCATCTTCATCAACGGCAGCGCGATGAGTGTCACCGCCAGCCCCGACGTCAGCATCTGCCAAGGCGGCAGCACGGTCATCCATGCCATTGCCGGCGGCGGATCGGGCAACTTCACCTATTTGTGGACGCCAGCCACGGGCCTCAGCAACCCTAACATCGCTTCGCCCACCGCTTCGCCCATGCAGACCACCACTTACACCTGCCACGTCAGCGACGGGCAAACCTCGCAAAACGTCAGCGTGACCGTTTCTGTCAATGACATCATTGTCGAATACGAATTCGCCTCCATCTGCCCAGGCGAAAGCTATTCTTGGAACGGAGCAACCTATTATCAACCAGGAACTTATACTTACACCACCGTCACTCCAGAAGGTTGCGAGAAAACCGTCTATCTCAACCTTGACAACTTCCCTTCCTATGACGAAACGGTGACCAACGCCGACATTTGCCATGGCGAAACCTACCTCTTCGAAGGACAGTTTTACGACATCACGGGTCACTATGCGGACACGCTTCAAACCGTCAATGGCTGCGACAGCATCGTCAGGCTGAACCTTACCGTTTTGCCCGAAAACGAGCTCATCATCGACCGGATTAGCATTTGCGAGTCTCAGAACCTGTTTTGGCACGGCAACTATTACAACCAAGACGGCGCGGAGGCCTATTTCGACACCATCGACGCCCATGGTTGCCCATTGAGATACAAGTTAGAGCTTTCCGTTGGGCAATACCAGACGGGAGCTCACACTACGGCATACGAATGTTATCCTCACGGCGGCACGCCCTACTACGTTTGGGAGATTCCAGAGCAGAACTGGTCGAGACCCTACAACAAGGACTTCCCCAATGGCATACAAGACGAGGTCATCCTCCCCGACCCTGCCGGAGAATGTGACATCAAATACACCCTCGACTTGCATTTCCTTGAAACGCCAGAGGTGATTCACACCACCGAAACAGTGTGCAACAGCTACCAATGGTTCGTTGAAGGCCAATTGGTCGGCGAGTATTTCGACACGACCGAGGAAGCGTTTCATATTCCCATGACACCATTCCCTTGCGACCAAGTGTACCAGTTGCATCTCACCGTGAATCACCAAAGCGTTGATAACGAGATGACCATCGACTGCAACACGCTTCAAGAGCCGGCTTGCGACATTTACCCGTTCTTTGACCCCAACGTCGGCGAAACGGTTTATTTCAACAAGGACACCGACACCGTGCTCACCGGCAAAACCCCTGACGGATGCAACTACAAGCTCCACTTGCATCTCCTGAACCTGAAGCACAAGCCCGACCCGTGGATTAGCGTATACGACCACAGCACCCATGAGTTTGGCTTGCCCGAAGACCCGCAGTTGCCCGACACGGCGATGTGTGCCGCAGTGGTGACCAACACCGAGTTTTTCTCGTTCCAATACACCTTTGAGATGAAGGACTTGGGGCGCAGCATCTGGGACGAGTGCAAATGGACCATCAGCAAACCCACATGGAGAATCGTTCCACAGCGCAACACCAGCCAAGCAGCGGTGCCGAGCGACACCACCGAGCGTTTCTGCACGGTGTATGTGGCCGACCGTGACGACAATTATGTGGTACTGACCGGCACGGCAAAAAACAGTTGCGACAGCGTCACCGTGCGCTACTACCTCAAGTCGTCGTTCCTCGATGTGGTTGAAACAGAAGCCTATCCTGCCGCCGTCAGCATCGCGCCCAACCCCAACCGAGGCAATATGCAACTGCGCTTCGAGAACATGGCCGGACACTTGCGTATCGACGTGCGCAACGCCACGGGAATCATGGTGGACAGTTTTGAAGTGGCGACCCAACATACGGGCGAAACTTACGACTACACCACGCGCCGACTGCCCGAAGGCGTGTATTTCATCACCGTCGGCGACGGAAAACGAAGCATCACCAAGAAAGTAGTCATTATACGATAAAATAAGGAATAGAGTATTTAACATGAATAGAACAGCAAAGCTTATTATCCTCGCCTTGTTTTTGGCACTCCTGCCAATGAAGCAACAAGCACAAACCGCAAGACACAACAATGTGGTAATTGACATTTCTGAGATAGCCAACCCTGACTACCGATACTGCCTGATGTCGGCAATCGCGAATGACGGCGACCTTGTCTATACCGTCGATGACGACAACATCTCACTGATTGTGTCGTCGGCCAGCCGATGGGACGACAACCAGTTGCAAAGCCACTTCGACAGGCTAAAAGCCGAAGCCGAGGCCGAGTTTGCCACTTTTGAGACCGCCGAGAAGGAAACGCGGGGCGAGATGTTCGATGCGTGGAAAAACAGCCTTCCGGAAGACATCTTCGTGCTGTTGTTCAGGCAAATGCTCATCGAAAACCCGACCAACAGGGACGGCAACCAAACCTGCGCCACCTCCGACCCGTTTTGCACTACCGATGTCGTCACCTTCAACGTAGCGGCCAATCCTGGAGGTTATTGCGAAAACGGCCCCTATTACGGTTGCCTTTCCAGCTACACGGATCGTCCTCCGTTCTGGTTCCACATGAAGATAGGCGTGGCTGGCGCGTTCCAGATCAAGATGTCAAACTCATCGAATGTGGATATTGATTTCTGTTGCTGGGGGCCATTCGACGACCCTGTGACACCATGTCCGAGCCAATTGAACTCGGGGAAATATGTGTCGTGCGGATCGTCGAGTGCACACACTGAGTATTGCAACATCCCCAGTTCGGCACAAGTGGGCAAGTATTACATCATGGTCATCACCAAATACAACCAAAGCACCGCCACCAACATCACTTTCCAGAAGGTGGCGGGCAGCGGCCCTGGCGAGACCGACTGCGGCATCCTGCCTGGCATTGCCAGCAACGACGGGCCGTATTGCGTGGGCGAAACCATCCACCTGAACGTCAATGCACAAACGGGTGCTACTTATAGCTGGACAGGACCCAACGGATTCACTTCCAACCAGCAGAACCCTGTCCGCAACAACTGCACCATGGCCATGGCAGGAACCTACACCTGCGTGACCACCGTTGGAAGCCATTCAACCACCGCCACCACCGTGGTTGAAATCATACCGAAACCCACTGCCAACTTTAGTGCCACCACCGTGTGCGCCGGCAGTCCCACCCAATTCACCAACACCTCTACCTCCAATCCCGCCGGTCAAACCATGACCTACCTATGGGATTTCGGCGACGGCGGCTCCTCGACAAGCGCAAACCCCAGCCACACCTACGCCCAAGCGGGCACCTACGAGGTGTCGCTCACCGCAAGTTGCGGCGGCGACAAATGCACCAACACCACGACACGCAACGTCGTCGTTAATGCCAACCCCGTGGCCAATGCAGGTCGCGACCAAACCATAACATACGGAGGCACGGCCCAACTGAGTGGCTCGGGAGGCGCAGGCACCTTCAACTTCCATTGGGAGCCAGCCAACATGGTCACCAATGCCAACGCACAAAACACACAAACTGTGACATTGACCTCAGACCAGACCTTCACCCTCACCGTTAGCAATGTCCAAGGGCAATGCACCAGCACCGACCAAGTGACCATCCACATCAGCGGCAGCTCCATGACCGCCACGGCCAGCGCGTCGCCCAGCACCATCTGCCAAGGCCACAGCACCCAACTGCAGGCCAACGCCGGAGGCGGAACGGGCAACTTCAGCTATTCGTGGGCCCCCACCACAGGCCTCAGCGACCCCAACATCTCCAACCCCGTGGCCACACCCTCGCAAACCACCACTTACATTTGCACCGTCAGCGACGGACAAACCACACAAAACGTGGATGCCACCGTAACCGTGAACATGCCCGAATACAACGAAGAGACCCATTTCGTCTGCCCCGGCGATGTATTCGTTTGGGACCTCAACGGACATCAATACAGCGAAGCAGGTCAATACACCTACCAAACCACCACAGCGCAAGGCTGCGACAAGTTTGTCACCCTGAACCTGCAACATTACCCGACCTACGACGAAACCGTCGTCACAGAAGCCATTTGCGCTGGCGAGACCTACAACTTCCATGGCATACAGTTCGACAATTCCGTCACAGGTTTCCCCGTTACCCTGCAAAGCGCACAAGGATGCGACAGCATCGTGAGGCTCAACCTGACCGTGTGGCCCGACAACGAAGTCACCACAAACACCGTGACCGTATGCCACAACCAGCTGCCTTACACCTTCTATGGCGAGGATTATTATGACGAAGCCGATGTGACCGTTTGGGACACCGACATCCACGGCTGCGACAGTGCGGTGAGACTGGTACTGAACATCAGCAATTACTACATGCCCAATATCCACAACGCCTATGTGTGTTCGCTCCCCTACCTCTGGGAAATCAGGGATGATGGAAACAACCTTTTGACCACCAAGACCATCACCCAGCCTGGAGCGTATTGCGACACGCTCCCCACTTCGACCTGCGAAGGCATCTTCCGTCTTAACCTTCACTATAAGGAGATTCCCGAAACAGAGCACCATACCGAAGTGGCTTGCGACTCGTATTTTTGGCCAATGAGCGGCGACACCTACCTCCAAAGCGGCACCTACACCCATTCCTTCCCCGTTTACGAAGACCCAGCCAACCCTGGCAGCCTCTATCCCTGCACCGAAGACCATGTGCTACACCTCACCGTCAACAAGTCGGGGCACGCCACCAGAGCCTTCGACAAGGAATGTGACTTCATCGAGTTTGATTGGTTCGGGCAAACACACACCTTCACCCATAACGATTCCTACACTTTCACGGGAGAAACCACACTCGGATGCGACAGTATCATGACAGTGACCGTAACCGACATGGAATACACGCCAAATCCAAGCAAAATCCGATGTACCGAAAGCGATGCCGTAGTGTTTGGCGACACCATCGCCGTCATCACCAACACCGAGTTCTTCTCTTTCAACTACGACTTCTATATCGAAGAATTGGGCTTCAGCGTTTGGGACGAGGTTGAATGGAGCATAAGCAAAGAATCATGGGGCATCGAGCCTTATGCCGCAGCGGGAGAAACCGTTAACCGCCTATGCAAGGTTTATGTGGCCGACCGCGACGACAACTATGTGGTGCTTACGGCCACAGCGAGAAACAGTTGCGGCGAGACGGCAAGCACCTTCTATCTCAAGCCCTCCTTCCTCGACATCGGCGAACACGGAGAAAACGACGCCGAGGTCAGCATCGTGCCCAACCCCAACAACGGAGCCATGCGCCTCAACTTCGAGAACATGGAGGGCCGAGTGTCCGTCAAGGTGTATGACATGACCGGCAACCTGACAGACACCTTCGAAACCACACTCGGAGCCGGAAGCCAGAGTTACGACTACAACATGAAACGCTACGCCGAAGGCGTGTATTTCTTCGTGGTCACAAGCAATGCACGCTCGCTCACCCGCAAAGTCGTCGTCATCCATTGATAAAACAGTCAGAACAACACACACAATGAAACCACGCATAACCATCCTACTTGCCATGGTGCTGTTTTGCGCCACATCGTGCGAAAAAGACACAGACCCTCAGCAGCCCATGCCTTTGGACTATACGATACAAACCATCCCTAGCATCGACGAAGTCATGCCCCACGACCTGATAGCCGCCATGGGCCCATACCTCCATTTTGGCGACAATCCGCCACGCCTCGACACCTGTTTCTTTGCCGACAGCCTACGATTGACCCGATTCTTGCACAACATCGATATCGACCCAACCAGCACCTACACCATGGTGGATAGCCAGTATTTCAAGAACAGGTTCTGTTATGGCTTCAAAGGCCAGCATCGTGGTGTCATTGACACCTTCCAATATGAGCGCGCCTTTGGCGACATCGCCTATGGCCTGGGCTATTACTTGTTCGAAAACGCCACCGTCACCGACAGCATCTTCGTCATGGGCGACAACAACAAGTTTACCCTATATTTGAAGCAGTCGTGCAAAAGGAGGATGGAACCCGACGAATCGCTGTCAAACTACATCAGCGACTATAGCATAGAGCGAATAGAGAGAATCATCATGTCGGGAATCGTCACGGATGAAGGCATCGAAGACTTCCACATGGGGATGCGGATTGAGGATTACAGCTATCAATCGCCACGAATCGGCGAGCTCAACTACTTGCCCCAACGCCACGACATCTTCCTCTATGACTACCCGTCCATTATGAGATATTGCGACCCGAACCAAAACTGACAAGGAGAACCCAAGCACACAAAACCATGAAAAAACAAGTCACGACATACAAACAGGCCCTAATCCTTTCCGTTTTCATGCTGTTGTCTTTCACCGCCTCGGCGCAACAGTTCAAGAAGCCCATCAGCTCGCCTCGCGACAAGGCGCAATGGAGCGACGCCCGATTCAACATCGGCATTGCAGGCGGGGCCAATCTCACCACATGGCTCCATTTCCACGGCCCTAAGGCCCAAGACTGGTATCTGCAGAAATACAAGCCTTTTGACACCATCACCAACAGTTTGGGCTATTTCGGCGGCATCGCCATGGAATACATGGTGAGCAACGGTTTCTCCATCGGCCTCAACGCCATCTACGCACAGCACAACCTGAGATTAAGCTACATCGACGACAGCTTCCCCATCGACTGGGACGGGACGAGTATTGTACACACCACCAAGAGCAAGACCTTCCGTGCCAACTATCGCACCATTGAGGCCTACATGCCTTTCACCTTCTATCTTACATTGGCCAACCTCAAAAACGTCACTCCTTATTTTTATGTGGCGCCACGGGTCTCCTACCTGCTCATGCTGCCTCATGACACCACAAGCCAGATGACGCTGACAACCAGCTATGCGAACGACCCAAACGCAACAACTTCAGAATCGGCTCCCTTCAACCCGAACACTTATAACGAACTCAATGTGGGAGCCACCATAGGCTTGGGTTCCAAGTTCAGGATTGAGACGAGCAGCTTCTATTTCTTGGTCAAGTTCGACATCTCGGCCAACGTGAACGCCCTCTCTACCTTCACCAAAACCGACCTTTTGAACGAGTTTAACCACCGTCGCCATAGTGCTGACGCAAACGCCACGCTGACCATCATGCTTCCCGTCAAGAAACGGCTTAAGGGTGCTTGTGTGAAGTGGGGAGAGTATGATTAGTTGGCAGTTGGCAGTTGGCAGTTGAATGTCACGGAGTGACTACAGATATTCGGCAGGCGGTGCAAGCTCCTGCCGATTTTTGTCTTTTTTGTTATTAAAGACGCTTCTTTTGCACCTAATATATCACTTAATACGCAACACTATGAAAAAACCAACCTTTTGCCTACTGGTTCTCCTGTCAACGCTTTTTTGCGCTACTGAAACCATAGCCCAAGACATAACCACCGAAGGCACCGAGTTCTGGGTTTCGTTCATGGGGAACGGATTCAAGAACCATCCGGATGAAGGAATCTACATCCGCACACAGCTAATCATCAGTTCCAAGCAAGACTGCTCATGCACCGTGCAGAACCCACGCACGGGCTGGATTCGCACTTTTGACATCACTGCCGACAGCACCTACCTTTTTGACGAAATCGACCCTAACGAGGCCTACATGGAAATGAATGAATACGAAACGGCAAAAGACAAAGGCCTCATAGTCGCCTCAACAGCCCCAATTTCCGTGTATTGCTCAAATATCGCCAATTATTCATTCGACGCTTCTTATGTGCTTCCCACGCCAGCCTTGGCCAACGACTACCTCATCCAAACCTACGACCAATCGCTATATTCGAGCGACCACACCAGCGCTTTCATCATCATTGCCACGGAAGACGACACCGAAATCGACATCACGCCCAGCGTGAAGACCTTGGGCAACAAGCCTGCAGGTCAAGAGTTTAGCATTACGCTGCAAAAAGGCCAAGTCTATCAAGTGCGTTCGCATAACGAATCGTGGTTCGGTGGCGGCGAAAGCCGCGACCTGAGCGGCACCCGCGTCACCGCCCGCGACTGCAAAAAGATAGCCGTTTTCAACGGCAACAACCTCACCCAAGTTCCTAATGGCGGGGCAGATTCCGACTGCATCTTCGAGCAGGCCATGCCCTTGCAGTCGTGGGGCAAGAAGTTTGTCGTCACGGCTTCGCTTGACCGCAGGCACAACGACCTCGTGAAAATCACCTCGGCACACGACAACAACGAAATCAGCGTGAGCGGCCATGACACATTCACCCTTTCGGAAGGCCAATCACGAACCATCCCACTGACCACCAACGAGAAATCGTGCTTCATCGAGGCCTCGCACATCTGCGCCGTGTATCTTTACAATCACTCCACAGACGGAAACGCTGTTATCCCCGGACTTGGCGCACCCAGCATGATTTGGATTGCCCCCATCGAACAACGAATCGAGAACATCACCTTCTCGACGTTCAACTACGAAAGCGAACACGAAACCGACATCGACGACCACTATGTGAACATCATCGTCAGCAGCGAAGACACGGGCGATGTCGTCCTCGACGGCAACACCATCGAAGGCAGTCAGTTTGAAGCCGTGAACGGCACCGACGCATACAAGTTCTTCAGGACCCGCATCGAGCATGGCACGCACCACCTTTCGTGCCCCGGTGGCTTCAACGCCCACATCTACGGCTTCGGCAATGCCCGTGGCTACGCCTACATGGCCGGATCGAAAGCCGCCGACCTCACCACCGCCTTCACCATCAACGAGACAACAGCCATGGACGGCGACACGGTGACCGACTGCTCGCTGAGTCCTATCATATTCAAAGTGGACATGAACTACAGCCAATACAACGTGACGTGGGACTTCGGCGATGGCGCCACCAGCACCGACGAGACCGCCCAACACAGCTATGCGCAAAATGGCTTCTACACCGTCACCTTCAAAGTGGAGGCCGACGGAACGGCCTGCATCGAAGCGACATCGCAAACCACGACGTTCTACATCGACGCACAACAAAACGACAACGAGGAATACAGCGACGACATCTGCATTGGCGGCCATTACAACGGACACGGCTTCGTCGACGTGCCCATCGCGGGCGACACCATCCTCAGCCGCCCGATAGACCCCGACCACACCGACCCCTGCCAAGGCAACGTCATTGTACATATCACAACCCACTTCGACGAGCCAGAGACCGAGGTCATAACCGAATGCGGCCACTACACTTGGCAAAACGGCGTGACCTACTCTGAATCGCAAACCGACAGCGACACCATCCAAGACCCCGAAACCGGCTGCTACATGATAAAGCACTTGCAGCTTACGATCCTTCACGCCCCCGACTCGTGTGTCATCCGCACAACCAGCCATTCCACTGCCCCTTGGGTGGTACCCGGCAACGAGTTCCAAATCAACGCCTACGACTTCTTTTTGGACAGCCTCAACGCAGAATACGGCACCTTCGACTCGGTGGCTTGGCAACTCTGCCAGCGCGACGCTACGACAGGGCAACTCGTGGAAGCCACGCTCAACTGGCGGCTTGCCGTCAGCGGCGAGCGAAACGAACTTTGCCGCGTGTATCCCTTCAACCATACCAACGACACCGTTTGGCTCCGCGCCACCGCATTCAACGCCTGCTTCAGCCAAGGCGTGACGCACGACTACTGGATGGTGTGCTCGTTCTACGGCGTTGGCGACAATGCCTTCGGCACGGGTGAGTTCAGTGTCGTGCCCAACCCCAACCAAGGCTTGGTGGAACTGCGCTTGGAGCACCTCGAAAACCCTGCCGACGTGAAGGTGTACGACATGCGCGGATGCCTCGTAGATGCGTTCCGCGCAGCCGCCGGAAGCATGACCTATGACATGCGCCACCAACCCAACGGCATCTATTTCTTCGTGGCCACCACCGAACAGGGCATCAAGGCCCAAAAAGTCATTTTGGCAAAATAACGGCCAAGGGACAATAAATAGTGGAAAAATGCGTCTTCCATTTGGCGAGCAAAGTCCCAAATGCTTATCTTTGCGCTTTGAAACGAAGGATGAAAAAACATTTAGCCACAACATGAAGAAATATCGCATTTTATTAACAATCAGCCTATCGGGAACACTATTCTTGAGCTCATGCCTCAAGCAGGATCCTGAAGTTGACGACACCACCATTTTTTACGGTCACCAGCAGATTCCCAACATCAACACATTCATGCCCTTGCGCTTGCTGAACGCCTTCGGCGACGAGAACCTTCACTTTGGCGACAACCCGCCCCGCATGGAAGGCCTTTATGTTTCGCACCAACGCGAAGTGGACACGTTCAGCGTGGTCGACAACAGCCAATGGCTGCCGCCCATGCCCTCACCCGCGTCCGACATCTTTTTCGACCTCACCGAGCAACACATCGGCATTGCGCAACTCCACTTCACCTACACCACCGATGCCGAACACCACGGCAGCACCCAACAAACCCTCGAAGTGATGAGAAACGGCTTGGCCGAGTTCGTGAACGACACCATCGCCCCTGAATATTTCAAAGGCAATGCCTACAACGTGAACGACTTCGGCACGATTTACATCATGGGCAACGCGCCTTACTTCACGGCCTACTATTATGAAATCCGCGACACTGACGAGAAACCCTTGTTTGCCGTCATCCTTTCGGGAAAGATGGCCACCGGGCAAACGATACAGCAAGATACCGTGAGCCACACCACCGACACCATCACGCAAAGCTTCATCGTTGACGCCAAATTCGGCTTTGAGGCCATGCGCTACTACGGCACTGTGGCCGACTGGAACAAGCACCCCTACCCCGGCGACCTCGTCGTGTATGACTGCGATACGCTCCAAATCGTCACGAACAACGAACCATAAAAACGACCTTTCATCCATGAAACGCACATCCATCCTAATCATACTTGCGTTATGCATAGGCTGCGGAACGACTTATGCGCAATTCGCCAAACCCCTGCCCCAAACGCACCAAAACGCCGCCCTCAACGAGGCGAAATACAACATCGGCATCGTAGGCGGAATGTCGGCCACACGCTGGTTCCACTTCGGCGGCACCGAAACGAAATACGACCAACCCTACTTCCTGTTCGATGCCAACAAGCTTTTCCCATCGCTTCTCGGCCACGGATTGGTTGGCCTTGTTGTGGAACGCAGGTTGGGCGACAACAACAGCGTCGGCATCGAGGCCTTGTATGCCAACCGAAGCACCATGCTCAGCTACGACTATGAGTTGCCCGTCGGCATCGGACAAAACCAAATGTTCCACCGTCAGGACAGCCTCACATACAGCGAGATTTGCCTGCAAATACCTATCACCCAATATTTTGGCAACGGAATCATCAAACCCTACATCTTCATCGCGCCGAGGTTCACGCTGCCCGTAGCAGGCAAAATGCACTGGCAGCGCCGTCCCCTTGCTTCCGACCCGCAAATGGCCGCCGACACTGCCACCGTAGCCATGACCGCCCACAACATGAAGCCATGGAACGTGGGTGCTGTCGTCGGTGCCGGTGTGCGCTTCAAGGTGCCCATCAGCAGCTATTACCTGTTGCTCAAGCTCGACGCCTCGTGCCATTTCGGGCTGTTCAACACCTATTCCGACAAAGAGATAGCAGGCGAAACCGACCCCAGCAACGTCATCGGCGCAAGCCACATCGACCCCTATTTGCTCGGCAAGCGCCATATCGGCAACGCCACAGTGAAGTTGACCGTCATGTTCCCTCTGTCTAATCCTAGCAAAGGCGCGTGCATGAATTGGGGAGAATATGATTAGTTTTCAGTTGACAGTTGGCAGTTGTTCAGTTGGCAGGCTGAATTTTTGAAAGGACATGAAAAAAGCGTTGTTTTCCATAGTATTGGCTTGGATTTCGTTGCATGTATCGGGGCAGAGCATCTCGACGCAGGGCAAGGAATTCTGGCTGTCGTTCATGCAGAACGGCTACTATGAGAACAACTGGGGAAGCATCAATGGCATGATTGCCCAAATCACCATCAGTGCCAAGAACGATTGCGAAGTCAGTGTTTCCCATCCCCTATATCCCACTCAGACCTTCCCCGTCGAGGCCAACAGCATTTATACGGTACCCTTGCCCAGCGCGGAAACGTTTTGCTACCATAATGCCGACGACAACGAGACCGTGGTCAGCAAAGGGCTTCACATCACGGCCACCGACACCATCTCGGTGTATTGCGCCAACATCGCCAACAACTCCTTCGATGCCTCTTTCGTACTCCCTTTGGAGAGCCTGGGCGACGAATACATCGTGCAATGCGGCGAACAGTCCTCCTTGACCAACATTGAGCAATACAAGAGAAACAACCAAACCAGTGCCTTTTTGATCGTGGCCACAGAAGACAACACCATCGTTGAAATCACACCGACAGTGAACACCTTGGGCGGACATCAGGCCAACGTCCCGTTCAGCGTCACCCTCAATGCCGGCCAAACCTACCACGTCAGGTCAAACAACACGGCCACCACATCGGCGGGGCGCGATTTGAGCGGGACCCATGTGACGGCCAGCGACTGCAAGAGGATCGCCGTTTTTGCAGGCAACACCTTGACGCGTTTGCCCGTAACGCTGAGCGGGCAATCAGGCTTCGACCATATTTTCGAGCAAGTGATGCCGCTGCGCTCGTGGGGCAAGAAGTTCGTCGTCACCCAATCCATGACTCGCAACCGCGACATAGTGAAAGTGGTGTCGGCCTCCGACGGCAACGTAATCCGCAAAAACGGCGATGTCGTAGCCACCCTGTACGCCCACCAAACCCATGTCTTCGACCTTTCGAAAGCCGAAGCATCGTGTTACATTGAGGCCACGCATCCCTGCGCCGTGTACCTCTACAATACCTCGGCCGACGACGGTAAGGCCAACGGCGACCCCTCGATGGTGTGGATCGCCCCAGTGGAACAAAAGATCAAAGAGGTCAGTTTTGCCACTTTCACACAACAAAACGCCAGCATCGACTATCATTATGTGAACATCATCGTTAGCACAGACGACAAGGACAAGGTGCGTTTGGACGGCAACCTGCTACCGCCTGGAAGTTTCGACCCCGTGAACGGCAATCCAGACTACTGCTTTGCAAGAAAAAGCATCAGCCATGGCACGCACCGAATCGCCTGCGCCAACGGCTTTAACGCACATGTGTATGGCTTCGGCGATGCCAAAGGATATGCCTATCTCGTCGGATCCAACGCCATCGACCTGTCCGTCAGCCCCATCATCAACGGACAAGTGGTGCATGGCGGCGAAGTGTTTGACTGTTGCTACGGCGACAACCTCGAATTCAACGCCGAAATCAACTATTCGGACTGCACAGCCTCGTGGAACTTCGGCGACGGCACCACCTCCTCGACCCCCTATGCCACCCATTCATACACCGAAGAAGGCAAGCACGAGGTCGTGCTGAAAGTGGAAATCAACGAAAGCCAATGCCAAGCTTCTTCAACCGACAGCGTCGTATTCTACGTTTCCGTGCATCCTGAGGTCCACAATCCCCTAATGGACATGGTTTGCTGGGCCGGCCAACCCGACCTATACATAAACCACGGTTTCACCATCCCTTACAGCCAGCCTGGAGTGTATCACGACACCATCAGAACCGTGACACAATACGGCTGCGACAGCATCGCCACCATGAGGCTCGAAGTGGAGAGTGGCTTCCACGAAAACCAAGGCATCGTTGAGCTATGCGAATCCTTCACTTGGGACATCACGGGCGAAACCGTCAATACATTGGGGACACACCCGTTGCACCACAACTTCAAAGACGATGGCCTGTCGTTTTGCGACAGTATATACGAAATCGTGGTAATCATCAAGGAAACAGGGCACTACGACCCCGTCAGCATCAACGATCCTTATTGCGATTCCGTTCCCTACATCCAGCCATGGATTGACACCGTCCTCCGCCAAAACGGCATCCACACCCTGAAAGGCATCTCGGAGAACGGCTGCGAAATCGAGCAGGAAGTCGCCATCAGCGGGCTGTCGTTCACGCCCAGTCCGAGGATAACCGACCCTAACAGTGAAGTTTACAACGACGGCGACACCTTGGCCGTCGTCACCCACACCGAGTTCTTCTCCTTCCAGTATGATTTCGTTGCAGAAGACAGTCTTGGGCATATCAGCGACTGGGACTCATGCGTGTGGACCATCAGCAAGGCTTCGTGGCGGATTCATGCCACGCCCGACGAAAGTCCTGTGAAAACCAATTGCAGGGTTTTCGTGGCCGAACACGACGACCTACCCGTTAGGCTGACCTGCACCATCTATAACAGCCACTGCGAGCCCTACTGCATTGTCCGCCATCTCTATCTTAAGTCGTCGTTTTTCGGCATTGGCGAAGAAGACACCGGCGAAGCCATATTCAGCGTGGTGCCCAACCCCAATAGCGGCGAGATGGAGCTTCGCCTTGAGCATCTGACTGGCAAAGCGACCATAAAAGTCTATGACATGCGCGGCATCCTCATCGACGAAATCGAAACCTACAACCCTTCGGGAACCCTGTCGCTGCCTTACCGACTTAAAGCCCGAACTGACGGCATCTACTATTTCGTAGCCACCGCCCAAGAAGGCAGTTTGGCGCGAAAAGTCATAGTCACAAAATGATTTTCCGTCAAGGTTAAAAAAATGCAGGTTCCGTGCTATAGGATGACAATTATTCCCTATTTTTGCCGTTTGAAATACAATCCCAATTGTTTTCATTTTATGAAAAAGGAAATTTACTTGGTTTTAGTCTTCCTGCTGACCATAAGTTGTGCAGCCAAGGCTCAATTTGCCAAGCCTTTGCCTCAAACCAACACCAAGGTCGCGAACACGGACGCCAACTACCATTTGGGCATCCTAGGAGGTTTCAACGCCACACGTTTGTTCGGTGTTGAGCAATCCGTCCAGCAACCTGTATTCCCATTTGAGAAGGACAGCGTCATGCGCAGTATGCTGAATCACGGTTTGGCAGGCATCGTCGTGGAGCGCAGGCTCGGCGAGAACAACGCCATCGGTATTGAGGCGATTTACGCCAACCGTTGGACAGTTTTGGAGAGCATCGCCTCCGAAAAGCACAACCAGATCGAACGCGACGACCCTCTCTCAACTCAGCTTTACAAGAATTACAGCATCCAAAACCCCTTTCTTTACCGCGAGGTCTTTGTTCAAGTGCCTCTGAAGCATTATTTCTTGGGTTCCAACAGCAAGGTAAGGCCCTACGCCCTCATTGCGCCGCGTTTCAGTTTCCCTATTGCGGGAGAGAAAACAACAACGAAAACCGAACTTGATGATGCCAACAACGATCCCATTGGCGCTCCCGACACCCAAACAGACAGCATTCCTGGAGCGACCCTAAGCAAGTGGGACGTTGGAGCAGTGGCCGGCATTGGCGTTCAGTTCAGGGTGGACATAGGCAGCTATTACCTGTTGCTCAACATGGATGCCTCGGCGCATTATGCATTCCTCAACAAACCCAACATCGGCAACGCCACAGCCAAACTCACCCTGCTTTTCCCCTTGAAGCGGTTGTCGCAAGGCGCCTGCAAGAGTTGGGGAGAATATGACTAAAACCAGACAACTACCAATTATTAACCTAATCTTACATCATAATGAAAAAAACACTACCCATCATCCTGACCATCGCTTTGGCCGTCCTGACGGGCGGTATGGGCATGGGCCAGACGTTCAACTATCCCATCAAGGGAAAGCAGGGCTTCAACCTGACGGAGAAGACCCGCGACGGCCTTCGCATCACCTACAATTTAGGGCAGATGAGCCTAAGCACACTCAACTACCGTGGCGAAGACATGGCCGAAATCAGCATTTCGGCCATCACGATGCCCAACGACGCCGGTTGCCCCAACCTGCCCATCGAAAGCCGCATGATGGCCATTCCCCAAGGTGCCAAAGCCACTCTGAGAGTGGTTCGCGCCGAGAGCGAGACCATACGCAACGTGAACATCGCTCCCGCCCTACGCATCCAGTCGGAAAACGAGGAGCCCGACATGAACTATGTGAAAGACATGGCCGTTTACGGAAAAAACGCATACTACCCGGCCGAGCCTTTCGTGATGGGCAACTCCTACATCCGTGGCATCGATGCCGTTACGGTGGCCATCACGCCGTTCCAGTACAACCCCGTGACCAAAGACTTGGTGGTTTACACCAACGTTGAGTTGGCCGTCGAGTTTGAAGGCGGAAACGGGCATTTTGGCGACAACCGTTTACGCTCTCCCTATTGGGACCCGATTCTGGCCGCCGAGCTGATCAACTACGACCAGTTGCCCGTCATCGACTATGCCTCCCGTATGCAACGCTGGCTTCGCGACGAGGCCGATGGTGCCGAGTATCTGATCGTCACGCCCAACAACGACGCATGGGCCGAGTATGCCAACCAACTGCGCGACTTCCGCATCCGTCAGGGCATTATCACCAAAGTGATTCGCCTCGACGAAATGCCCGCCAACAACACTTCGCAGCTGAAGTCGTGGTTCCACAATGCCTACCACACTTGGGAGATCGCCCCTGTGGCCGTTTGCCTTATGGGCGACCACGGCACCAACATGGGCCAATACATTCCCGCTGAAAGCACCAGCCACCCCTCCAACGGAAGCTGCATCACCGACAACCGCTATGCAGACCCGTCGGGCGACAACCTGCCAGACATGGTCTTCTCGCGACTCGTGGCACAAAACGCCAGCGAGTTGCCCGTTTTCGTCGGCAAGCAAATCGAATATGAGTACGGCAACCCCAACATGGACCCCGCCTTTTACAACAGCCCAATCACGGCCTTAGGCTGGCAAACCGAGCGTTGGTTCCAGATATGCTCGGAGGTTTTCGGCGGCTATATGCGCTCAAAAGGCTACGAACCGAACCGCATCAACTGCATCTATCAAGGTCAGCCGGGCAACGTGTGGTCGAGCAACCAGAACACCAACATGGTGGTCAATTACTTCGGCCCCAACGGAACAGGCTACATCCCACAATCTCCTACAGATCTCGGCGGATGGACTGGTGGCACCCCCGATCAGGTAGTGCAAGCCATCAACCAAGGCTCATTCTGGCTCCAGCATCGCGATCACGGCCTTGAGACAGGCTGGGGCGAGCCCGCAGTGCGCAACACCCACGTCGCACAAATGAACAACGTGGGCAAGATGCCCTTCGTCATGTCCATCAACTGCCTGACGGGCAAGTTCAACTACAGCTCGACATGCTTCTGTGAGGCATGGATGCGCCGCACCTACAACGGCGAGAACGCCGGTGCCGTGGGTTTGCTCTGCCCCACCGAGGTTTCCTACTCCTTCGTCAACGACGCCTACGTTTGGGGTGTCTATGACCTCTTCGACGGCGACTTCATGCCCACCTACGGACCCTTTGCCGCCAACACCGGCAACTGGATGCCCGCTTTCGGCAACGTGGCCGGAAAATACTTCCTCCACCAAAGCTCATGGCCGAGCAACCCATCGGAGAAGGACATCACCTATACCATGTTCACCGCCCACTGCGACGCTTTCCTTCGCATCTACAACCAAGTGCCCCAAACCATGGCCGTGACGCATCCCCAAGTGCTCATCGCAGGAGTGGGCGAAATCAACATCACCGCACCCGAAGGCTGCATGATCAGCTTAGTGAAAGAAAGCAGCGAAAACGGATGGGACATCATCGCCGTTGCAGAAGCCACTGGTACAACACAGTCCATCGCATTGCAACCTCAGGTGCCACCTACCAAGATTCACCTCGTCGTGACAGGCCAGAACTACCTGCGCTTCGAAGCAGAGATAGACGTTGTGCCCGCCGATGGCCCCTACATCGTTTTTGACAACAAGGTCATCAATGACGACAACAACAACGACCAACTCGACTTCGGCGAAAACATCAATCTCGACATCACCATGAGAAACGTCGGTTCCCAGATGATGGACGCTTTCGAGGCCGTATTGGAATCGCCATCGGAACACATCACCATCACCAACGGCATCGCACAATACCAAGCCATTGGCCCCGATGCAACACAAACCATCGAGAACGCATTCTCATTCACCGTGAACGAGAATGTGCCCGACAACACGAACATCCCTTTCACCATCACCGTGACCAACGGCGACGACAGCTACGTCAGCAACCTGAGCATGAGAGCTTATGCTCCCATACTCCAGTTGGGCCTTATGAGCATCACCGAAATAAATGGCAACGGCAACGGAAGATTAGACCCGGGCGAGACCGCCACGCTGAACTTTTCCATCGAAAACAAAGGCCATAGCGATGCACATTTCACCAGCGTTTCACTCAGCATGTTGTCGCCTTACCTCAACATAGCAGAATCCGTAATCAACTTCAACACCATTTCGGCAAAAGCCATCGAAACGGCCTCTTTTGAAGTCAGCGTGAACGAAAACACGCCCATGGGCTACACCTGCCCCATCAACATCACGGTGGATGCAGCTCCCCATAGCATCCAAAAAGGCTATGTCGCCAAGGTCGGATTCATCGTCGAAGACTTTGAGACCGGAACGCTTGGCAACAATTGGGTTAATGATGCCACGCGTCCATGGACGGTGGTGGACAACGAATCATACGAAGGCCTCTACTCCGTGAGATCAGGCAATATCGGCAACAGCAGCAGCACCTCCTTGACTATCAACCACGAGTCAAACTCAAACGACACCATCTCCTTCTACTACAAAGTCTCGACGGAAGCCAACTACGACAAGCTGCGTTTCTACATTGACAACCAAGAGAAGGGAATCTGGTCGGGAGACATCGACTGGACCAAGGCCTATTACATAGTCCCAGCTGGTTCGCACACCTTCAAATGGACCTACACCAAAGACGAATACACCGTTGGCGGTAGCGATTGCGTTTGGATCGACCTCATCAGCCTGCCTACCGACCATGTGATGGCGGGCACTGCAGGCTACGACGTGAGCGTGTGCGCAACCAACGATGCCCAAATCGTGGGTTATGCCATATATCACAACAACTTACAGTGGACCACCTCGGGCGACGGCACTTTCAATGATGCAACCATCGCCATGCCACTCTATACACCTGGCGTCCAAGACATTGAAAACCAACAGGCCACGCTAACCATCACCATCAATGGCAACAACGGACAAACCATCACTGACGAGATGAACGTGAATATCATGGACAACGTGGTGATTACGCCCGCTATTGTCGGCGAAACCCATTGCGCCATCAGCGAGCCACAAACCATCGCCGTTGACATCCGAGGCGAGTATGTTTCCTTCCAATGGCTAACCGATGGCGACGGCGAGTTCGGGGACGTGAATGCTTTGGAAACCACATATACACCTGGCTTACAAGACATTGCCAACGGCGTAACGCTGACCGCCTTTGCCGTGTCGCCCGGCTGCGGCTCAACCACTTTCGACTACCCCTTCGAGATGAACCCCATGCCTGAGATGACGCTCGAAACTGAAGCCATCACCATCTGCGAAGGCGACAACGCCGTCATGCGCTTCACCCTCGCCGGATACACTCCTAACGGAATACCCACAACACCTGATTTTATTGCTGTCATCAACGACGAGTCCTACGAACTCTCACAAAACAGCACCTCTATAGATTTCGGCATCCTTGAAGCAGGCGAGCATGTGTTCAACATCTCCACCCTGACCAACCGTTCTGGCTGCCATGTCACTTTTGAAGAAGGCGAATTCACCTTCACCGTCAATGTGAAAGCCAAGCCAACCGTCACCATCAGCGAGGTGCCCGAAATCATTTGTGAAGGCGAGACCGTGGACATCGAACTTAGCTTTACCGGTACAGCTCCGTTCACCATCGAAGCCGTCGGCATTGGGAACATCGTAGCAGAAAGCGAGTCCTACACATTGTCCTTTGCACCTCCGACCAGCATTAGCGCTCACTTCATCAAACTGACTGATGCCGAGGGCTGCGAGACCCAGTTAGACCAAACCATCAGCTTGGTGGTGACACCTTCGGTCAGCAAGCCTGAAATCAGCGGCGATGCCGAACTGGACGTGCGCCTCACGCCCACGACCACCTACACCATCGGCAACAATGTGGAAGTTGCCTTCAGCGTCACGCCTGAAGATGCCGGCTCATTGGTTCCCGCCAACGACGGCAAGTCGGTAGTGGTCACTTGGAGCGACACCTTCAAGGGCGATGCCGTCTTGACCGCCTCGCCTATCGCGGAATGCAACAACGGCGAAAGCACCTTGACCATCGGCGTGACCAACACCACCGACATCAACGAGTTGGGCACAAAAGCCAATGTGTTCCCCAACCCGACCAAAGGCAACGTCACTGTAGAGGTCGAGGGCTTGAAACGCCTCACCGTGCTCAACGAACTCGGCCAAGTGGTTTATGACGAAGAAACAAGCAACAACTCCGAAACACTCAACATGAGCCAGTTTGGGACAGGCGTGTTCCTAATCAGAATCCATACCGAAAACGGAGTAGGATTCAAACGCGTGACCGTCGTCAAATAAGATTTTTCATCATTTTATGTTTTTTCCCCAAGAAGAACCGAAATTTCGGTTCTTCTTGACTTTTATATTCGTCCTTAATTCGTACCTTTGCAGACCTAACGCCACAGCAATGATTGACCTTTTGAAAGACCTCAACGAGCCTCAGCGTGAGGCCGTTACCACCATAGAAGGCCCCGTGATGGTCATCGCGGGCGCCGGCTCGGGCAAGACACGCGCCCTCACCTACCGCGTCGCCTACATGATCCAAGAAGGCGTCGACCCGTTCAGCATCATGGCACTCACCTTCACCAACAAGGCTGCCCGCGAGATGAAGGAACGCATCATGCAACTCGTCAACGCCAGCGACGCGCGCAACGTGTGGATGGGCACTTTCCACTCCATCTTCGCCCGAATCTTGCGCATCGAAGCGGAGAAAATCGGGTTCACAAGCAATTTCTCGATTTACGACACCGACGACTCGAAGTCCCTCATTACGCAGATACTGAAAGACTTGAGCTTAGACACCAAGGTCTATCCGCCCAAGCAGGTGCTGTCGCGCATCTCATCGGCTAAGTCGAGCCTGTTTTCGCCCGAGGACTATGCCAACAACCCCGACATCCAAGAAACCGACCGCAAGTCGAACAAGCCGCTGATGGCGCAACTCTTCAAGCTCTACAACGACCGCCTGCACCGCGCCAACGCCATGGACTTTGATGATATTCTGTATTTTACGAATGTCCTCCTGCGCGACAACCCCGACGTGCTCTACAAATACCAGAACCACTTCAAGTTCATCCTCGTCGACGAGTATCAGGACACCAACTTCGCCCAATACCTCATCGTGAAGCGCATCGCGGCCCTCTTCGAGAACATCTGCGTGGTGGGCGACGACGCACAAAGCATCTACGCCTTCCGTGGCGCCAACATCCAAAACATCCTCAACTTCAAGAACGACTACCCTGACTATAAGCTGATTAGATTAGAGCAAAACTACCGCTCCACCCAAAACATCGTCAACGCGTCGAACAGCGTCATCGCGCACAACAAGGACCAAATCAAGAAAAAGGTGTGGAGCGACAAGGAAGCCGGCGAACTCATCGGCCTCATCCACGCCAACAGCGGCACCGAGGAAGGCACGATGGTGGCCAACAGCATATTCGGCTACAAAATGACGCGCCATTTGGCCAACAAGGACTTCGCCATCCTCTACCGCACCAACGCCCAAAGCCGCTCGATGGAAGAGGCTTTGCGCAAACAAAACATACCTTATAAAATATATGGCGGCCT
>ODAI010616692.1_pt1 | contig 27424 bp, 14 predicted proteins | sample 1539321 | NCBI WGS metagenome assembly ODAI01 (sample SAMN02144231, study PRJEB22623) | gut metagenome | biome: sheep rumen | host: Ovis aries | place: New Zealand
GAAGGTCTGGTGGCCTCCCCACGACAGACCAGCCATAGCGCGGTCTTCACGATCGGTTTTCGTGCGGAAGTGGCTGTCGATGTAGGGAATCAGGTCGTTCAGCAGTACTGGGTAGAACGACGAGCCGTACTGGCTGCGCCCCTGCTGGTTGCTGCCGCCACGGAAGGGGGCCTTGATGTCGCCGCTCTCCATGACCACAATCATGGGCACGGCCTCACCGCTGGCGATGGCGTTGTCCATGATGTGCTGCATGTGGCCCTGACGGCCCCAGCCGGTCTCGTCCTCGCCCATGCCATGTTGCAGGTAGAGCACGGGGTAGCGCTTCTTGCCTTTCTCGTACTCGGCAGGCGTATAGACCATCGCATGGCGCCACTGCCGCTGCTCGTTGCTGTAGTACCGGATGCTGCGCAGCTGACCAGCCGGCACGCCCTCGGCAGGACGATAGTAGTCGCCCTCGGCACCCTCGGGAATCTCGATGCCGCCAGCCTGACGATGACAACCGAAGAACGTCTCGGTGGCTGGGTCGACAAAGTTCACGCCGTCGATGTTCATGAAATAGTAGTGGAAGCCTACGGGCAGCGGGTCGGTCTTCACCATAAAACCGCCTTGACCGTCGGGCTGCATGTCGTACTTCTTGTTGCAGATGTCGAGCACCACCTTACGGGCCTGTGGCGCTTTCAGCGCGAAATAGGCCCGATGCTCGCTGTCGACCTTGGGGAAGTCGTTGCCAGGAATAGTGGTCTCGGGTATGAAAGCATCGGCAGGCACCTCAATCTTCTCCGGTTTCTCAATATAGGGACGCACAGGGGTATAGCCTAAAAGCTGAGCCATCTTCTCACCATAGCGGCAGCCCAACTCGCGATAGCCCGCAGCATCGAAGTGCAGTTTGTCTGCCAGATTTGTGCAACCCGTCGACGAGATGACCTGAGCGGTATGTATCGTCTTCGGCAGCTCCTGTATCTGTTTGTTCATGGCAAGGCACTGTCCCTGACCGTCGGCCTGCACCACCTCGCCAGCCAGCAGCGGCACTTCCTCGGGCTTCAGCTGGAGGTCGCCCAGCAGACGGTCGTACACCTGCTGCACCTTGTTGGCCCACTCAGGGTCGCCAGTGTTCGACTCACCCTGATGCATCAGCACGCCCTTGATGACACCATCCTTCTGGGCCTTCTTTGCCAGCGCCACCAACCGCTCGTAAGGGTTGTTTCCGTATGCCTCAAGCATGCCCTTCATCCAGCTGGGCGCGGTTTTGATGTATTCACCTATCTTATCGGGCATAAAGCCCTCTATCCTGATGCCACCAATAGCGACGTGAATCACACCGACGCGGATGCTCTCAGGCAGCGAGGTCAGCAGCGTACGTCCAAACCAGTCGGCTGGCGTCAGACCGTTGTTGGGCCGGCAAAGAGGTGGTACGGCCTCGCACCACTCACCATACTTACGACCACGCTGAGGGTCGTCGACAGCAGGCATCAGCAGAAAGCGCGGACCCGGGCTAACCAAATCCTGAGCCTCCGGACGGGCTGCGCCCTCCATATTCGACTGTCCGAAACAGAGGAAAATATAAAAGTTTTCATCGACAGCAGCGGCTGCCTTTCCGATACCCATTAACAGCAGGGTTGCCAAGACGGTGATTTTCAGGAATCCTTTATTCATAGCTTTAGCATTGAGTTTTGTTGTTCTATTCTTACTTTGCATGCAAAGATACAACAAAAAAATGAGACGTAAACACTTCTTGCGTAACATTTTTGTTCTATTTTCGTCTCATACCTTCTCCTTAGTAAAAAAAACGCAAGTCTACTCCCACGAGTGGAGCAGACTTGCATTGTAGAAAGAACTCGAGCAAGCTCGGTTCGTCGCTTACTTAATAACGACCTTTTTCCCATTTACCACGTAGAGACCCTTAGTTGGCTGAGCCACACGCTGACCGCCGAGGGTGTAGACCTCGCCACGGCCTGTGCTCTGCAGCGTCAGAGTCTGCACGCCGTCAGCAAGGGGCTTTTCGTAGACAACGGTGAGCTGGGGCACCAGGTCCTTAGCAGCAAAGATCGTTCCGTCCTTCAATTCCACATCGGCAGCCTCACGTGTATAAACCTTCACGCTCGTCTTGGTGTTGGCAGGGTTCACAAACATCATGCTCAGCTCGTTAATCTCGCCCGACTTCAGATAGTCCGTCACGTCGAGCGTGTTCGTCCACTCAGCAACGGTGTTCATCGTCACGCCATTGTCAGTCACGGCCTTACCGTTCTGGCCTGCCAGCTTGAAGCTCTCCACGATAGGTGTCTGCTGACGGGCTGCAGCTACTTCGTCGGCCAGGTCGGCATAGATATTGTCTTCGCCAAAGCTAACAAACGGATAGATGACCAGATTGCCCTTGGCACGCTCGGTGACCAGACGCAGCGTAGCGCTCTGCATCACCCAGTCTTCATCGGGAGCAGAAGGCACGTCGAAAGCCATTACGCCCACAAAATCGAGGTCGAACTCGGCACTTTCCACATCATTCTTAAAAGAGTAGATTTCCAAGACTTTGTCACTTCCGTGCTTTGCGGTGTTGCCCTTACGCAGCCACGTGTCTGCCGAAGCATCCTGAGTGGTTGACTGCACTTCCTGAGCCGAGATGCCCAGGCTGCATGCTGCCATAGCAGCGAAAAGTAAAAATTTCTTCATAATAAAAACGTTTTTAGTGAATAAAAGAATGTTTAGTTATTGTAAACTGCTTCTCGCAATTATATTAATTAAGGTGTATCGGCTACTGGTTGATAGCTTTCTTCAGGGCAGTGCGCACCTCGCGGCGTGCCATCAGCAGATGATACTCCACGGTGCGCTTGCTGATGTGCAGCTCATCGGCCAGCTCCTGCGACGTCTTGCCTTCAAAGCGTGTCAGGCTGTACACCTGAGCCATGCGGGGGGGCATCGACCGCAGCTTGGCCTGCTCCATCTCGGCTATCTGCTTGCACTCCAACGACTCGCTGTCTTGCCAGAAACGCTGTTGTTCCTGATCCAGCAGGAAGCCCTTCGTGGCTCGACGCACAAACTCCTGGTGGCGGGCATCGTCGACCACCATGCGCTTGGCGATGGTGAAGACAAAGCTCTTAGCCGTATCGTCGACAATCATGTCGCTATAGTTCATGAGCTTCACGAACAAATCCTGGACCATGTCCTCAGCCTGCATCTCGTCGTGCGTGTACTTTAGAAAATAAAGCTTAATCTCACAGAAATAGCGATTGTATATTTCCGTAATCAGCGATTGTTTGGTTGTGTAGTCGTTGCTCATAATAGGCAGTTGTTAGTTAGGTTTTCTGGTGCAAAGATATGAACTTTTCCTCAACGGTACTCAATTTTTCGGCAAGAGATAATCCGAATCAATTTCAAAGAACAAAACAAGACCTATCACCTTATATTCCAGCAACTTACGACCTCAAATCCACATGGTTCGCCTCATTTAGACGAACTCATAGATACCTTATTATATTACGTACGAGCACGTAAGAGCCGCCTCTTTTGCGTATTCCTTATGACAACATCAAACAAACAACGATATGAAGAGAATTGCATCACTCCTGTTTGGCACATGGCTGCTGACCCAATCCATGCTGGCTACCGTAGCACCGGCAGTGACCAGCGGACTGCTGGCACGTTTCGACTTTTCCAATGTGAACGGAAAGACTACCACCGATGCCATTGGCGGCATTGAGGCACAGCTGATGGGCGCTGCCACCATCGAGCAGATGGGCGACTACGCCGTTCTGAAGCTGGGGGCGGCCAACAGCTGGCTCGACATGAGCGCCGCCGTGGGCGACCTCATTAAGAACCGCGCATCGTTCAGCATATCGTGCTACTATCGGGTGAACGACAACCAGTACATCTCCTCCAACGGCAACTTCCTGTGGAGCATCGCTTCACAACAGACGTGTACGGCCACCGCCGGTGCCTACTGCGCCTATCGCCTCAACGCCCAGCGTGTGGCACACGCCACGTCGGGCTACAACACCGAGAAGGGCATAGAACGGGGCTTCGAGTCGGACCGCGGCCGATGGGTCAGCGTGCTCTTCGTCTACAACGGCAGCAGCACCACCGGCCGACTGTTCATCGACGGCGTATTCGTAGCCAACAACACGTCGATGCCCAAGCCCGCCACGCTGTTCGCCAGCGCCGACCCAGCCTATTGCTATATCGGACGGCCGCCGTTCGCGGGCGACATCTATCTGAAGAACACGCTCGTCACGGAGTTCTGCGTCTACAGCCGTGCCCTCACCGTTGTCGACGCCCGCAACCTGGCAGCCGAGTGCGCGAAGCTCGACGATGCCTATCTGCACCGCGAGCCCTATGGCGACCCGACAGCCCTGCTCAACGAGATTGCTGCGGCCGAGACGCTCTTGGCAGCCACCACCGACGGCTATGCCCCAGGCGCCGTTGCCGAGTTGGCCGACCTGGTGAAGATAGCCCGTCAGACAGCTGCCGACCCGACCTTCATTCAAGATGTCTATACCAACATGGCCACCAAGCTGAAGGCAGCCGAGACGACCCTGAAGAACAGCCGTGGCTACGTGGCCCTGACGCCTGACACGCCTGCCACCGGTGAGCGCGGTTTCCGCCACCCAGGCATGCTGCACACCAATGCCGACTTCGAGCGCATCAAGCAACAGATAGCCGACGGCGAGGCTGACGTCGTGGCTGCCTATAACATCCTGAAGAAAGCAGAGTACAGCCAGAGCGGCGTGCAGACCTACCCCGTCGAGACCATCGTGCGTGGCGGCGGTGTGGGCGAGAACTATATCAATGCCGCCCGTGGCGCCACCATGGCCTACCAGAACGCCCTGCGCTGGAAGATCGACGGCACCGAGGCTAATGCCAAGGCGGCCGTGCGCATCCTCATGGCATGGGCCAACACCACCAAGGCCATCGGTGGCGACTCGAACTTCGCCCTCGCGGCAGGGCTCTATGGCTACGCCTTCGCCAACGCTGCCGAGCTGATGCGCGACTACAGCGGTTGGAGCCGCGAAGACTTCCTGACGTTCCAGCGCTGGATGCTCGACGTGTGGTACCCCTCGTCTATCGACTTCCTGCGTCGTCGCAACGGCACATGGGAGAATGCCAGCGGACAGGGCGGCGGTCGACCTGGTCACTACTGGTCGAACTGGGGACTGTGCAACGTTCTCTGCGTCATGTCTATCGGCATTCTCTGCGACGATGTCTTCATCTACAACCAAGGGCTCTCGTTCTATAAGTACGATCAGGCGGGCACCTTCACCGCTACCCGCGGCACCACCATCAATAACGATGGCTGCTGTGAGTTCATCGGCAACCTGGTGCCCACCGTAGCTGCCGACGACCGCGGTCCCTTCGGCTACCTCGGTCAGATGCAAGAGAGCGGCCGCGACCAGGGCCATGCCACGATGGCCGCAGGACTGGCTGTCGACGTCTGTCAGACGGCCCTGAACCAGGGCGACGACCTCTACCGCGCTATGGACGACCGGCTGGCGGCTGGCTTGGAGTGGGTGGCAGCCTACAACAACAGCAGCGTCGACGACCTGCCCTGGACGCAATACCACTACTGCGACTGCCGCACCGCCTGGCACAACGGCCAGTGGCACGATGCGCCCAGCACGTCGGGACGCGGACAGACACGGCCCTACTGGGCTCGTGTCATCGGATACTATGAGGGAGTCCGCGGCGTGAAGATGACCTACAGCGAGAAGGCCCTGAGCGACATGGGCATCGACGGCGGCGGACAGGGCTCCGTCAGCGGCGGCTACGACCACATGGGCTCCTCCGTGCTCACCTGCACCCGTCCCTTCGCCACACTGAAGCCGACAGCCCTCACCCCACAGATAGTCTACAACGGACAGACGCTCAACGCTGCTGAGCTGGGCGGACTGAAGAACACATGGCAGACCACGGCTACCAACGCCATTCCTGCCGGCAGTCGGCTGACGCTGCGCGCCCTGCTGCCCGACGGCGAGAAGGACACGGGCCGATGGCTGTGGGACGACGGCACCGCTGCCAGCGAGCTGACCGTCACGGCCGACGAGAGCCGCGCCTACCGCGTCAGCTATACCAACGCCCAGGGCGTGGTCAGCGAACAGCTCTTTACGATTGCGGTTGCTGGCAGCAGCCACGCTCCCAACCTGACGTGGGAGGCCATCATCGACGGCGTCAGCTACAACGTCCTCAACCTCAACGTAGACTATGGCAAGAGCATCACCCTCAGCCTGTCCTCGTCCGAGGGCTACGGCACCTACCACTGGGACAACGGCAAGACCACGCAGAGCATCACCATTCCGGCTGTGGCCACCAGCCGCGACGTCGTGGGCACCTTCACCACCCAAGGTGGCCTGAACATGCAGGTGGTGTTCCACCTCAACGTGCAGAACGCTCCCAGCGCCATCAAGGCCGTCGACCACACCCGCCACGCAGCACCCAACGGTGTCTACGACCTGCAGGGCCGTCGCCTCAACCCGCAGGCCAACGGTCTCAGCAGCAGCCGTCAGCCGTCGATACTGATAGTCAATGGCAAGAAAGTCATCAGCAAGAATCGCTAACATCAACCCAATACGACATCGTCAATGAAACGCCGTCTCGTCATCACCAGTCTTTTCCTGCTGGCAGCCACATCATCGGCTGTAGCACAGCCCGTCGCACAGCCGTTCTCTCCCAACGAGGTGAAGCTGCTGCCGTCGCGTTTTCTCGACAACCGACAGCGCGACTCGCTATGGATAGCCTCCATCCCTGTGCGCTCGCTGCTCCACTCGTTTCGCAACACCGCCGGCGTGTTCACCGACAAGGAGGGCGGCTACATGACCATGCGCCATCTCGGCGGCTGGGAGTCGTTAGACTGCGACCTGCGCGGCCACACCACCGGCCATCTGCTCTCGGCAATGGCCTGGCTCTGCGCCTCCGATCCCAACGGTTCTTCGCAAGGCGAAGCGTCCCAAGGGCCGAGCGCTCCCTCGGGGCTTCAAGCAAAGGCCGACTCGCTGGTGCAGGGTCTGGCCGAGGTGCAGCGCCAGTACGGCACGGGCTACCTGTCGGCTTTCGGCGAGGGACTCATCGACCGCAACATCGCCGGACAGTCGGTATGGGCACCGTTCTACACCCTTCACAAGCTGCTCCAAGGGCTCATCGACCAGTACCGTCTATGCGGCAACAACACTGCCCTCGAGGTGGCCCGCGGCATGGGCGACTGGGCCTACCGCAAGCTGCAGCCGCTCCCCGAAGAGACGCGCCGCCGCATGCTGCGCAACGAGTTCGGTGGCTTCAAAGACGCCATGTACCCGCTCTATGCCATCACCCGCGACGACAACCACCCCTCGGTGGCACGTTTCTTCTACCACAACGAGAAGGTCGACCCCCTCAAGGCCAGACAGGCCGACCTGGGCACGAACCACGCCAACACCTTCATCCCCAAGCTGCTCGGCGAGTGTCGCAACTACGAGCTGTTTGGCGACGAGCAGAGCCGTGCTGCCGCTGCCCTGCTCTTTCGCACGCTCACACAAGAGCATGCCTTCGTCACGGGCGAGGTGAGCGACCACGAACATCTGTTCGACCCACAGACGCCTTCGAAGCACCTCACAGGCTACGACGGCGAGAACTGCTGCACCTACAACCTGCTGAAGCTTGCCGACCGGCTCTTCACCTACGAGCCCAGCGCCACCATTGTCGACTACTACGAGCGGGCGCTCTACAACCACATTCTCGGCCAGCAAGACCCGCAGTCGTCTATGGTCTGCTACTTCACCCCGCTGCAGACAGGTGCCTTCCGTCTCTACAGCACCCCCGACAGCTCCTTCTGGTGCTGCGTGGGCTCAGGCTTCGAGAGCCACGCGAAGTTCCAGTCGAGCATCTACTTCAAGGGTCAAAGGTCTGAGGTCGAAGGTCAAAGGCCTGAGGTCTACATCAACCTTTTCATTCCTTCCGAGCTGCACTTCGACGGCATCACCATCCGCCAAGAGACGCGCTTCCCCCATAGCAACAAGACCACCCTCACCGTCAACGCTCCAGACGGAAGTCTGTCGGGCCTCACCCTCAAGCTCCGCTATCCCTACTGGGCAACCTACATGAAGGTGAACGGCAAGAAAGTAAAGGCTGGCAAGGATGGTTATGCGACCATAAAATGGTCGAAGGTCGAAGGTCTGAGGTCGATGGACATCGAGTTTGGCATGACGCTCCGCGAGGAGCCCCTCTGCGACGATGCCTCACGCGTGGCCCTGATGTACGGTCCCATCGTCCTTGCCGGTGAGCTGGAGCCCGTCGACCATCCCTTCAGCGACCCCCACAAGTACAACGACTACTACACCTACGACTACGGCCAGCACCCCGACGTCGGCTACCACGCCCTCAGCGACTTCCGCCGCACCGCTGCCGACAGCCTGCTGTTCACGGGTCCCGACGGCATCGTCGTCCGTCCCCTCTACGACCTCCACCACCACCGTTACGTCGTCTACTGGAAGAAGAAGTAGGCTTCCAGACCGAAATAGCGGCCCTACAGCAAGACGGATTCTCAGCTGTTTGCTATCATCTCTGCCAGCCTATTCAGCTGAAGACACTGCTCGCGAGAGATGGTGCGGTGCTCCATGTGATAATCCCATGGGCTAATCTGCAGCAGGCGGCCTTCCGCACAGGCTGAAAATGCCTCTCCTGAAGGTTTATACAAAGGCGAGAAGCCGTTCTCCCTAAGCAGGATGATACGATAGCCGCAATCCAGGGCTTCACGCATGACCATCTTCTCGCGAGTAGCAATGGCAGCGGTGACCAGTACCCCACCAGTCGCTCCGCACTTCAGCCACTGCTCGCGAAGGTGTGAGTACTCGTCGTCGCTATAGGCGCCATGAACGATGACCGCCATTTTTTCTGGGTTGTCGAGAAGAAAACGGTTGCCGACCAGCTGCATTGGGCATCCGACGACCTCTGCGTCATGCACTACCGTGAAGTAGTCAGGGCGAAGCCGTTTCACCGCCAGTCGATAAGGATTATCATCCAGATAACGTTTCCATCTCTCCAGCTGTCCTTCGTGTAGAAGTATCTTATCGCAATAGCCTTTCTCAAAAAGAACTGGCCGCAACGCCCCCGTTGGAGAACCAACGGGAACGGATGTGACCGCTCCTTCCATCGCTCCGTCTACCCCCGTTCCCGTCGGTTCTCCGGCGGGCTCCATCAACCTCCACCAGGCCCGTGAGCACCCCGTTTTGAAACCGCTCACCACCTGCCCCAGGTGCTTGCCTTTCGGCATATCCTCTTTCACCCGCACTATCATGTGAATATGGTCGGGCATAACACACAGTTTCCATACCTCCACCATCGGATAGAACTGCGCTATCTTCCTTACCTCCACATCGCGAATAGCCCTTCCCAGAGCAGACAGCTCCACCCAAACGGGCTTCCCCATCGTGGTGACGCCCTCGCCAGCCAGCCGTCCCAACAAGGGTCGCCGGCCCTCTACTACCAGGGTCAGCATGTAAGTGTTCTTACTGCTATAGTTGTGCCACGGTGAGCGCCGGTTCATGTGGTGGTGAGTGTCAGCGACTCTTACTCCTGCGGATACCGCCTGTTCTTTGTTCCTTGACATAGACCTCTTTCTTTTTTTCTCTCTGCAAAGGTACTATTTTTCAAGCTAAGCACCAAATTGCTCTGATGGTTTTTTCCTATATAAGGAATATAGTCAAAAATCTTGCTTATCTTGCTTTCTATGTTGAATATCAGCACTTTAAAGGCAAAAATCTTGCTCAAAATCTTACTCAAATCCCACTAATTAACATTTATTAGATATTTTACCAAATTTCACACCAATATTTGGTAACGCCTTTACCATGCTTTGGTAACACCTTTACCAAAGCACGGCGCCGTCGTTACCATGCTTTGGCGGAGGCGTTACCAAAGCATGGAGAGGTTGCCGACAAACACAGGTTGCGCCCTAAAGTAACGCAGTTTAACGAACAGACTTGCGGAGTTTAACGCCGCCCTGAGTAAAGCAAGATTGAGCAAGATCGAAGTAAGATTCTGAGCAAGATTTTTGTCCGTAATCGCCTGACTATCAGCAGTGTAAGCAAGATAAGCAAGTTTTTTGCTGTTTTCGTTTACTAGGCATAAAATCAGCATATAAGTCTCAACGAGATGTGCAAAACCATAAAATCCTCTTCTGACCCCGCAAGCGCTCCACCCCATCCGTACTTAATCTATAGAGGCCCTAAAAAGGCCTTGACAGATTGATATTACTTATAACATATAAACAAAATTAAATCAACAAAGATTATGAAACGAAATCTACAATTTCTTTCTATGCTCCTGCTCATGATAGTGGGGGGAGCAAGTTTTGCGTGGGGTAAGATTGTATGGCCCACTATTATGAGGAGTGACCGAACTAATGGTGCTATTAATGAAGCTACAAAGTGGAACAGTGGATTCCCGAAGGATGTGTCTGAAAATTCTTCTATAGAAATCAATGGTAATGCCAATATTTGGATGGTAGAAGAATTTGTAATTCCAGATGCAGACAAGATTAGCAGTATTAGTTTGCCTATTGTATATTCTTCAGGCAACAAAGCCGATATTAACATATATGCCTTCCCCTATTTTATTCCAACCTCGAACTCATGGGATGCCACATATAGAGATAATGTGGTTACTGCCAAAGCAGGGACTGCACTTGCAACGTTGACCAGCGGATCTGCATCATTTACCATTTCTGGCGACGATTTATTAGCATTGAAAACCACTTTCTCCTCGTTTATTGCAGATAACAAATTAACACTTCGCCTTCTTTTTTGGACCAGTGCTCGCGCCGACATTCATGGCCAAACAACAGCAAGACCTGACAGACGTCCACATTTAGAGGTAAAATACACAGACACCCCCAATGCTATAACAAATGAAGCAGGTGACGTAACATACACTGACTTGGCTAATGCTTTTACTACTGCGACATCTGATGACGTTATCATTCTCCATGATGACTGTTTCATTGACTCTCGCTTGACTTTTAACCAAGCCAAAAATATCACTTATAAAGTAGCGGAAGGCAAAGATGTGACTATTTACCGCTGGGCTGACTTCGGCGCAGCTTTTATATTAAGTAACGAAAACGCTCAAATCACTTTTGACGGTTCAACGACGGGAGCCAGTTTGACTTTTGACAATCAAAAATACACAGGGAATTACAATATGTTCCAAAACGAGAAAGCGGGAACTTTCTCACTCAAGAATGTTACTATAAAGAATTATGCTGCTGGCGAGTCAGTCCTAAAGAACCAAAGTACAGGAAAATACACTCTGGCAAATGTTAACTTTGAGAATTGCTCGCCAACGGTTTCCCTTATCTACAATACAAATAGCAATAATGACCTTATCTATCTCAGCGGTGCACTCAATATTACAGATTGTACCGTAACAAAACATGTTACTACCAATGGTCGTCTACGCATAACGCCTGACAATAGCCGTCTTGTCTTATCATCAACGCCACTGATTATCGACTGGACAGGAACCAAAAATGTTGGAACTAATGTTATAGTGAAGATGAAGGGAAATAGTCCAAGTGACTTTGCAATTATTACAGATGGTTGTGATTTGTATCAGAGCAACGAAGATCTTAAACTGACTCAAATTTACAATCTCGCAGTTAGCGATGCAGGTGCTGCAACATTGATACTGCCATTCGAGTCCAATATTCCTGATGGCATTTCGGCTTACAAACTTAATTATAATTCTGGAGACGACCATGTTACAGCAACAGAGGTGACAACGACTTTGCCTGCCAATACGCCAGTGCTTATCAACGCTGAAAAAGACAACTATAAGTTCATCACTACAGCAGCTGCAAATAGTGCATTTGCCACTGGCTCCGACCCTGTAACTTATGGCGCCCTCACTGGTGTCTACGAAACCACGACCGTTCCTTCTGGCTCGTATGTTCTATATGCTGACGCCACACACAAAATTGGTTTCTACCCTGCTGGTTCAGATGTTACTGTCGGAGCCAATCGCGCTTATCTTACTGCTGATGGAGCTGGTGCCCGTTTGGCCATCGTCTACGGCTACGAGACAAACGCCATCGAGGCTGTAAAGGCTGGCATTGCCGATGATGCTATCTACACACTGAGCGGCGTTCGCGTGGAGCAACCCACTCGCGGCATCTATGTGAAGAACGGAAAAAAGTTTATCGTTAAATAAAAGAATAGGAGGAAAAGACAATGAAAAAGCAATATTTGAAGCCCGTCATGACGGAGCAACTGATAGAGATTGAGCATAACCTGCTGGCAGGTAGTGGCGAAACAGGTACGAATGTGTACAATCAAGAAGTATCAGGCGTACAAGGTTTTTCACGCTCTGGCCGTGGTGGCTGGGACGACGATGATGACGAATAGTCTGTAGCATGACGGAACACGCAATGTAACACTAAAAGCAAGACCTTATGCTGAAGAACAAGAAATTATTCCTGATGTCAGCGATGCTGCTATGCGGCATGCTGACATCGTGGGCAGGTGAGGTGACGTACTACCCCACGCTCGACGTGAACTTCCGTACTGCCAGCGGCAACACTGCATGGAACAGCGGATTTCCGAAGGATGCCGCTACCGAGGGCAACAAGGACTTTGAGCTGAACTACAACGCTGGCATCTTCTCGCTGCAGAAGTACACCGTGGCCGACCTGCAGAACGTCACGAAGCTGGTGCTGACGCTGACGGTGGGTTCAAGGTCGGGTGTGGATGCCATCGACGTCTGGTCGCTTCCCAACACCACATGGACCGCTGCAACGGGCGTCGACGACATCGTGCCTGCATTGGAAACGGTCATCGGCGTAGCACCCCGCAGTTCCGAGGGCACCGCCAACACACCGCTGGCCAAAGGTGCCAAGGTGGCTAATAGCAGTCCTGCCAAGGCCACGCTGACCATTCAGGGCACGGCCCTGACCACACTGAAAGCTAACGCCGCGGCCGACGGCACCTTCACGCTGATTGTCACCAACAACAACTACACCGCCAGCTCGCAGCGCTCGTACCTGTCGAACAACACGGCTAACGACGAGGCCAACCGACCCACGCTGGTGGCTACGGTAGAGACACCTGCCGTGAAAAACGTGACCACAGGCGACACCTACTCCACCCTGAAAGACGCCTTCGATGCCGCAGTGACCGCCGGCACCGATGCCGAGCTGGAGGTCTATGAGGACGTGACGGTTCCCAACCGTATGACATTGAACAAGGCCATGACGCTGACCATCACGCCGAAGGCCGACATCACCATCAAGGCCACAGGCACCAATTACATGTGGTTCCTGACCAACGTGAACAATGCCACTCTGAACATCGGCAGCAGCGACTACACCATCACGCTCGACGGACAGAACAAGACCTATGGCATCGACGTGACGAAGTATGAGAATAATGCCGTCATCGCGCTGACGAACGTTGTCTTCAAGGACTTCGACCTGAACAATGCGGGTCATCTGGTAGGCAGCAAGGCTCAAGAGGGCCAGATTATCCTCGACAAGGTGGCATTTCAAAACTGTAAGAACCCTGCCAACGCTTTCATCGACAAGCAACGCGTGACCAACGACCGCCTGGTGCTGAAGGGTTATCTCAACATCGGCTCCGACTGCGTGGGAACAGCCATCTATGCCGCCTCAGAGACCAAGAGCAGCGGAACGACGGGCCGCATCAAGGTGGACGACAGCAGTTTCACAGCCTCCAACCCCATCACCATCAACTGGCCGGGCACCAAGGCTGAGGGCATCGTAGTGGTCATCGGCACTTCGGCCTCAAACGCCGACAAGTTCCAGCTGGCTGATACCGACTGGACACTGGAGCGCCGCTCCAACGGCGACCTGGCAATGGTTGCACCCCTCGTACCTACGGCACAGATTGGCTCCACTACGTATGCCAACCTGACGACCGCCCTGGCTGCTGCCGTAGACGGCGATGAGATTGAACTGCTCGACGACCAGGAGCTCACAGCCCGCATCAACATCCAGAACAAAGACATCACCATCAAAGGCAACTACGCCATCAAGCGTGCCTCAAGCTACAAAGGCATCATGTTCCTGACGGTGAAGCCAGGCGAGGGTGAGAAGAACGCTACGTTAACACTCGACGGCGTGACCATCGACGGACAGGACGTAGAAGCCACCAGTCCTATTGCCGAAGCCAGCAACGGCGGCACAACCATCCTGAAGAACGTCATCGCGAAAAACTGCGTGAACACCAATGGTGCCGTGCTGGTGAACAAGAGCGGTGGCAAGCTGGAGCTGAACGGTGTCACCTTCACCGACTGTTCCGAGAACCAAGGCACCGTGTTTGTAGGCACCAGCCTCACGCTGAAGGGCGAGAACACCATCCCCAGCATCTATGTGGAGAAACAGCTGGTTGTGAACGCCGCCGATGCCTCTGTTCCCGATGGTTTCTCCATCGGGCTGAAGACCGATGCCAACCGCCAGTACGGCCCCATCGTCAAGGGCGATGCCTCACAGTTCAGCTGCGATGCCTTCCGTCTGTCGCAGCAGGGCAGCGATGTCTACGCCATGATGTTGCCCGTGGCAGCATCATACTCCCACCCCGCCATGCTCCACACAGCCAGCGACATTGCCCGTGTGAAGTCTGTCCTCACCCAAGAGCCGTTTGCCAGTGCCTACAGCGCCTTAGAGAGTGCCAGCGGTGGCTCGGCTGCAGGTGCCGTGGAGTGGCTGAAGCGCATGGACAAGAACAATTGGGAGAGCACCTACAGCGACTACACCAACTTCACCCGTGCTGCCAACGATGCCAAACTGGCCTACTACCTCGCCCTGCGCTATCAGCTGAAGGGAAGCACGGCAGCTGCCAATGCGGCCGTCGCTATTCTGAACGACTGGGCAACAAACTGCAAGGGCTTCCTGCGCCTCGACGGCTACGCCAACAACATACCTGATCCCAACGAGTATCTGATGACCATCCAGGCCTATCAGTTTGCCAACGCCGCTGAGCTGCTGCGCAACTACAGTGGCTGGCAGAGCAGCGACTTCCAGAAGTTCCAGAACTGGATACGCCAGACGTTTGCCGACGTAGCCTACCTCTTCTTGAGTGGCCGCGACAACCTGCACTACTGGCTCAACTGGGACCTCGCTGCCCTGAACGCACTGGTCAGCGTAGGCGTGCTTTGCGACGACCAGTCGCTGGTTGACTATGCCCTCGACTATATTAATAATGGTGGCGGCACGGGCAACAAGGCCAATGCCATCGTGGCTACCCACAGCGACCCCAACTCCAGCGAGACACTGGCTCAATGTCAGGAGAGCGGCCGCGACCAAGGACACTCCACCTTAGACGTCACGCTGATGGGCGTGCTCTGCCAGACAGCTCAGAATGCGGGCATCGCCGACCTCTTCTCTGCCTACAAGGCACTGGAGATGGCCGAGTACGTGGCGAAGTACAACCTGAAGAACGACTTAGGCGAATATGCATACACAGAGGCAGATGTGCCTTTCACCACTTATAATAATGGCGAGGAGACGCATACTGCCATCAGCTCAGCTGCCCGCGGCACCGTTCGTCCATGCTACGAGCTCTTCCTTGCCTATGCCCAGCAAAACGACAAGGGTGTCCGCTATGTGGAATTGCAGAGCGAGGGGGCCCGCCGACAGAATGTGTTTGGCGAGGCTGCCAGCAGCAGTAACGACGACCTGGGCTTCGGTACGCTGATGTACATGTCGGCTGATGCCAACGACTATGCCTACGCCCTCACTGTCGGAGCTGCCGGCATGGCTACACTGGTGCTGCCCTTCGAAGCCATCGTGCCCGAGGGAGTGAAGATTTACACCGTGAGCTACACCTCTGGCGATGCTGCACAGGCTACCGAGATTGAGACAGGCATCCTGCCAGCCAACACGCCTGTGCTGGTGACGGCAGAAGCTGGTCAGTACACCTTCACGGCCAATACGATCTGGCAGAGTGGCACACCCGTCAAGAATGCACTCACTGGTGTCTATGCCAAGACCATTGTGCCTGCTGACAGCTACATCCTGACCCAGAAAGACGGTATCGTGGCCTTCCGCAAAGCAGATGGCACCACCAACACCGTCGAGGCCAACCGCTGCTACCTCACGGCCGAGAGTGCCGGAGCACGTCTGCTCATTGCCTTCGACGATGACAACGTAACCACTGGCATCGAGTCAATGAACAATGTACAAGTTACGATGGACAATGAGGTCTACGACCTGCAAGGCTGCCGCGTGGAATCTTCAAAGCTGAAGAAGGGTCTGTACATCGTAAATGGCAAAAAGGTCGTAATTAAGTGAGCATAAACATATTAGAGCATAAAGAAATAGCAATGATGAAAAAGTATTATATTTGCCCATCGCTCAACGTGTTAGAAGTCAGCATCTGCACACCCCTGCTGGCTGGAAGCAATAATAATCGTACTGTTCCCGTAGAGCAAGAAGGTGCAGGCAAGAATGTTGAAGGCATGTCTCGTCGCAAGAGCGTCTGGGACTACGACGACGAGGAGGAAGAGTATTGATTCTTCAATAGACCGATCTTATGAGCAACAAGGAGTATCCCCACAGCGGCGGATGCTCCTTTTATATATTAAAGATGTGGTGGCAACCTTGTAAACGGTCGGGCAGAAACGTATAATATATAAAAAAGTATAGAAGCATGAAACGACTGAAGACCATCACCCTGCTTCTTGCCGTGCTGACAGCACTGTCGGCAACAGCGAAGCGCCAGTTTCTACACCCAGGCATCACCCACACGCAGGCCGACATCGACCGCATGAGGGCCATGATTGATGCACAGCGCGAACCTTACTACTCGGCGTTCAAGGCGCTGAAGAACGATGCCACGGCGAAGTACGACTACAAGATTAAGAATGTGCGGCCTACCAGTGTGGGACAGGACAAGGTCGACGCGCTGCTGCAGAACGACGGCCACGCCGCGCTGAACACCGCGCTGATGTGGCGGTTGACCGACGATGAGCGCTACGCCCAGAAGGCGGTGGAGATACTGAACAACTTCAGCGGCATCGTCGACGTGAGCGCCTCGGGCACCGGTCCGCTGAATGCCAGCAAGGTGCACCTGCTCATTGAGGCCGCTGAGCTGATGCGCGACTATGCGGGGTGGCAGACAGCCGACCAAGAGGCGTTCAAGGCAATGCTCGTCTACCCTGGCTACAGCACAAAGCGCGACATGAGCCGCTCGGGCAGCACTACCACGTGGTACTGGAATGCCTATAACTTCGATAGCGGTCGCCACGGCAACCAGGAACTGTTGCCCATGCGCATGATGATGGCGCTGGGCATCTACCTCGACAACGACACCATCTACGAGCGGGCCCGCCGCTACTATCTCGGACTGCCCCACATGGAGGGCGACTTGCCCTACGTCAGCGGACCGCCACAAAACATGAATACCGTCCCTTCCGACAACCAGTACTTCACCGCCTACTCCGTCAGCGGGCGTACCTATGGCAGCACGCCCGACTGGGGTTACAACGGTCAGCTGCGCCACTTCGTCTGGGAGAACGGCCAGCAGCAGGAGACCAGCCGCGACCAGGGCCATGCAGGTATGGGCGTTGGCGTGCTGGCTTGCATCGCCGAGATGGCCTGGCATCAGGGCGACGACCTCTACAACGTCTACGACAACCGACTGCTGCTGGGCTTCGAGTGGTACAACCGCTACAACCTGAGTTACCTGCAGGTGTACCCCGACCAGCGCGAGCCCTGGGAGCCCACGGGCTACACGGAGAACGGCGACGAGGCGACCTTCGACAACGGTCTGTTCATCCAGCGGCGTGACCGCACGGGACGCTGGTTCTCGAAGGCTCCGAACCCCACCAACGAAAGTCTTGGCGAGACCATTCTGCGCGGCAACCAGAACGACAAGCCTGCACCCTGGCTGCCCGCCTACATGCACTATGCCGTGCGTATGGGCATCGACCAGACGAGCACCGACCACAGCGACATGGCCCACCAGCCCTCGATGCTCTGGCTGAAGCGCGCTTACGACAAGAGCATGGAGAGCGGTCCCGACGGCAATGGCTGGACCACCGACTGGACGGGCTGGACCTGTCTGACGAAGACCCGCACACAGTGGATGACGGGCGACCCCTGCACCTATAGTGCCGACGGCACGTACGTGCTGGGCATACACCGTGCCGACCAGCCCATTCTGGCAGCCGACTACGATGTATTCAACGGTGAGTGCAGCGGACAGGGCCACACCTACTACGACACCACCACGGGCAACAGCGCCGGCGCTCTTCGCTCAGACGATGTAGACATCGCCACCGATGGCGACAACTTCGTAGTATGCGACATCGCTGAAGGCGAATGGCTCAGCTACACCCTGCGCGTGGCCGAGAAAGGTACGTACAATGTCTACCTGACCTACAGCGCCACGTCAGCATCACGTCTGGGTGTTGCTGCCGACGGTCACGACTACGTCAGCGGCACGCTGCCCGCCACCAACAGCCAGTACAAGGAGCATCTGCTCACCAGCACTCTCGCCCTGGAGGCAGGCGCCGACGTCATGCGGCTGATGGCTACGGGCACGGTGGCCAAAGACCTGCGACTGCGAAGCATCCGACTGGAGCGCAACCGCAACTACTCGTTCGTGCCTGCTGAGTGGGAGCGCACCAGCGCCACCGCTACTGCCACCTTCGAGAGCGACGGACAGACCATCACCGTCACGGCGAAAAACAGCGCCCTCGGCGCACACGCCCAGTGGAACCTGACCGATGCCGACTACCAAATCGATGCCATGCACCATCTGTTTGTTGTCCGCGGCCGCGACATACGCCCCACCCAGGTGCAGCTCATCGCCCTGAACGGCGTTGCACCCACCCAGAAGAACCGTCACTACTCACTGGCCGTGGGCACCGACAGCCTCTTTGTGTGGGACCTGCTGCAGGACGCCAACATGAACCCTATCGTCAACACCGGGCAAAACGTCTTTCCCTTGCAGTCGCTGTCGTTCTATGCCAGCAATGCAGCAGGCAAGACCGTGTTCACCATCAGCGACGTCAACTTCTACGACGAGTCGCAACTGCTGGCCGTGGCTGCCATCAAGGACATACGCCAGTCATCACTCGTCGGCCGTCAGCCCACCAATGCCTACGACCTGCTGGGCCGTCCAGCCCACGGCAGCCGCCTCCAGATAGTCGACGGCAAAAGGGTCATCGTACGAAAATAATGACTGAGCGTACCCCGTAAGGACCTGCATGCTTCCGTACTTAAGAGAAAGACACATCTATTAATATAACTAAAAACATACCATCTATGAAAGTAAAAAGTCTACTCCTTTCTGCTTCGGCTCTGTTCATCGCAGCAGCAGCCTGGGCACAAGAGCCTGTTCACGGTGTGGGTGGCTACTACAACTTCACTCCGACGCAGATGAAGGCTGCCAACCAGTTTACGTTCGACAAGAACAACGGTTGGAAAGTGGCCGACCACCAGCCACAGGTACGCTACACCGACGACATGAAGTACATGATCTTCAACCTCGGCGTGAACAACACGTCGTACAACGAAGAGCAGGGCGGCTACCAATGGCGTTCGGGCATCAACCTGAGCGAGTCGGCCGTAGGTGCCGGTGCCATGATCATGACGAAGGACTACCCCGTGCTGGCCTTCAAGTACTCGGGCGTGTCGAACCTCAGCCGTCTGATGACCAAATGGACGCAACACGAAATCTCCATCTTCTGGCAGAACCCTGATACCGAGGACGGACTGAACCCCACGGGCAGCGGTGACGGACTGAAGAAGCTGTTGCTCAGCGGTCTCGACGGCAACGGCCGCTATCGTTTCTACCACTTTCAGGGTGCGCTGCAGGATGAGTTCGGACGCGACTCCATCTATCTGAACAACAACACCGGTCTGGGCAAGAGCAAGTATCGCTGGCTGAACAACGTCAAGGACGAGAACGGCGAGTACATCTACACCCCCGATCCCAGCGACACCACGCTCGTCGACGGTCTGCGCCGTGCAGAGCCCGCCTGGCGCGTGCTGCGTGTGGACCCCATCGATGGCGAGAAGTGCGACGTCATCATCGGCATCAACGTCAGGGCTGCCCGCAAGGCCAGCGGCCTGGCATATATCGACTCGTGCGACCTGAAGATCACCAACGTGGCCTTCTCGTGGGTGAATGGTATTGCCGACTACGAAGGCAAGACCATCGACGAGACCCCACTCATCTACTTCAAGTGGATCAAGACCTTCCCCTCATGGGAGGCTTTCGAAGCCAGTCTATGCGACGAGCAGAACTGGGGCGACGGTCCTGAGATCGACCCCAACAAGGCCGTGCTCAACGCTGAGCTCTACAACCTGAAGCAGCTCATACAGAACTACCAGTTCAGTGACCAGCTGCAGATTCTGCAGGAGGCCTACGACAAGGCCGCCGCCGTCTACAACGCCGCTGGCTCTACGCCCGACGACTACAGCGCCCAGCTCGAAGTCATCGCCGCTGCCAAAGAGCAGTTCATGGCCGCCATCGCCTACGTGCCTCAGGAGCCGATGATTAAGCTCTACAGCTGGACGGGCATGGCCCTGGGCCTGACCTCGCAGGAGGTGACTGTCGGCAACTACACCGGCCGTGCGCTGACGCCCGTCGACGCCAGCAACGCCGTACCCTTCATGCTGCAGGAAAGCGGCAAGGTGGGCGGACAGTCGTGCTTCAACGTGCTCAACGGCTCAAACACCATGGTACAGGCCAGCGACGGACAGTTGCTTTTCGTGCCTGCCGCACAGCTCCGCTCGGCCGATGCCAAGGCTAACCTCGTGCTCAGCAACCGTCGCACAGCCGACGAGCCCGCCTTCGACTTCAAGGTCGGCAAGAACTTCTACTACATCGACATTGAGGAGACCGGCGAGTTGCGCTTCAGCGAGGAGCTGCCTATGGTAGAGGAAATCGACGAACTGTCGAACTACCTCTATGCACCAGAGCCTGCCGGCGACTACGACCCTGCCGACCACAACGACACCACCCACCCGCTGAAGAGCGGCGAGGGCAGTCTGTTCGAGTTCAACGGCACCGTCGAGACCGTCGTCAACCCTGCCTACGAAGCCTCGTTTGCCATGTACGACTGGGACCCCATCGCCAAGGCGACGGCTCAGGAGCGTGCAAAGCAGCAGCAGTTTGAAGGCTGGCGCACCAATGGCTGGCGTCTGGGTACCAACATCGAAGCCGTCACTCTCGACGGCGGCGAGAAGGTGATGAAGGCCAACTACAAGGCTGAGTTCGACGACATCCACGCCGACTCCATCAACGTCAGCACCGTCACCACAGACTTCGGTGCCGGACAGGTCATCACGCTGATGCGCGAGCACGGCAAGTACACCTCTGCCCTGAACCGCATACCTCAGCCCAACCAGCTGTGCGACTCGCTCTACGCCATCAACATGAACACTGGCATCAACCGCTACTTCGCCATGAAGTGGAAGGGCAGCCGCGAAGAGGTGAAGTTCAACGGACTCGTCTTCTTCGTACTGAAGGGCGTCGAGGAACCCACCATCAGCATGGGCAACCTGCTCGAGAAGCGTGGCGATGTCTACGTATGGGATCTGCTGCAGTGTGGCATCCCCTACGGCGACCGCAAGGCCTGCGCCCAGTACCTCACATGGCTCACCGAAGGCCCTGCCGACATCGTCTATGTCGACTGGATGCGCTACTACGACTCGCTCGACGCCATCCCCACCGAGACCCTTGAGGTGCCCGCCTACAACGGCATCGTGAACATCAACGCCAACGAGGCCACAGGACTGCAGTTCTACGACCTCAATGGACGACTCGTCTCCACCTCACGTCCTGCCCAGAAAGGCATCTACCTGATGAAGAGCGGACGCGACAGCCGCAAGGTCGTGGTTAAGTGAGTGAATATCTGAGCAAGCTCAAGGTCTTCTGAACGAGCAGAGTTCGAGTATAACTCGAGCTCTGCTCGCTTTGCTTACAGCAAACTCTTTAAGTAACCAAGCGTGGATAAAACGTATTATAAGAAAACCAGATAAAATAGAAATGAAACGAATCCTGCTTGCTGCACTGTGCTTGGCCGGACTCTCCGCCCAGGCTCAGTATCGCTCCGAGGTATGGTGCCCCGACCGAGGCGACGGCACCTACCAGAACCCCGTACTCAATGCCGACTACAGCGACCCCGACGTATGCGCCGTGGGCGACGACTACTACCTCACCGCCTCATCGTTCAACTGCATCCCCGGACTGCCCATCCTCCACTCGAAGGACTTGGTCAACTGGACCATCATCGGCCACGCGCTGCAGGAACAGCTGCCCGCCGACATGTTCAGCGCCCCACAACACGGCAAAGGTGTCTGGGCTCCCAGCATACGCCACCACGACGGCTGGTTCTACATCTACTGGGGCGACCCCGACCTCGGTGTGATGATGGTGAAAGCCCAAAATCCTGCCGGTCCCTGGAGCAAGCCGCTGTGCGTCATTGCCGACAAGGGAATGATCGACACCTGTCCGCTGTGGGACGACGACGGCCGCTGCTATCTGGTGAACGGCTGGGCAGGCTCGCGCGCCGGCTTCAACTCCGTGCTCACCGTCAGAGAGCTCTCTGCCGATGGCACACAGGCCATCGGACGCCCTGCCATCGTCTTCGATGGCGGCGAGGTGAACCACACCACTGAGGGTCCGAAGTTCTACAAGCGCGACGGCTACTACTGGATCATGTGTCCCGCCGGAGGCGTGACCATGGGCTGGCAGCTTGCCATGCGCTCTCGCTCGCCCTACGGTCCCTACGAGTGGCAGCGCGTCATGGAGCAAGGACGCAGCGGCATCAACGGCCCTCATCAGGGCGCCTGGGTGCACACCCCCTACGACGAGGACTGGTTTCTCCACTTCCACGACAAAGATGCCTACGGCCGCGTGGTCTACCTGCAGCCCGTCGACTGGTCGACAGGATGGCCCATGATGGGCAAGGCCAGCAGCGGTGCCGACGGAAAGACGCTCTGGGAGCCCGTCATGCGCTACCAGAAGCCGCGGTCGGCCGTCACCACCGTCAGCAACCCGCAGGAGAGCGACGAGTTCGACAGTCCGCTTCTCGGCCTGCAATGGCAGTGGCACGCCAACTACAACCAGCTGTGGGGCATGCCCACCACCGACGGCACCCTCCGTCTCTACACCGCCGACCAACCCCACGACTACCGCAGCCTATGGCAGATGCCCAACCTGCTACTGCAGAAGACACCCGCCGACACGTTTACCGCCACCACCAAACTGTGTGTCGCCTCGAAAGAGGACGACCAGCTGGGCGGACTGGTGATGATGGGGCGTAGCTATGCCTCGCTGGTGGTGCGCCGCATGGGCGACACCTTCCTGCTGCAACGCCTCGACTGCGACGGAGCCGACGAGGGCGGACAGGAGACGACCACCACGCTGGCCACCCTGCAGCCCACACGGCGCGACACCATCCCCTACTCGCCTGCCGTCTACCTCGACATCTACCTCCGCATGAAGGTAAGCGACGCCCAGTGCCGTTTCTACTACAGCACCGACGGCCGGCGCTACCACGAGGCCGGCACGCCGTTCACCATGCGTCCAGGCAAGTGGATAGGCGCCAAGATGGGCTACGTCGCCCTCTGCCGCAACCGTCAGTCCAACCGCGGATGGATTGATGCCGACTGGTTCCGTGTAACGAGAAAATAGAAACAATTTGAGCCCACTTCTTTTTTCGAAGTGGGCTCAAATTGTAAGTTGGCTATTACGTCGTTACTTCACCCTAATGTTCAGCTCCTGCACAGCAGCCTTGTAGCGGTCATCGCCGTCGGCTTCTATACAGAGCGTGATGCCCTTCCACAGTCGCTTCGAGTCGCTGCCAAAGTAGTCGGGGTCGACGCGGAACGTATATTCGCCCGTTTGGATGGCGGGCCCTGAGAGCAGCACCACCCGAGGGCGCACGGCGGCATGCTGCTGGCTGAGCACCATGCGGCTGCTGTCGACGAACACCGGCTCGACGGTGAACTCGGTGTCGCCCAGCATGGGGGCGCTGGTCACGGTGGCGTTTAGCTTGATGTGGCTGTTGGGGTTGTAGCTAATGAGCTGACCGCCAATGCGAGCAGAGACATACTGCATCTGCTTACCTCGGCTGTGCTCATAGCGGGCACGTGTAAGACCGACCATCTCCTCGTCCTGATACCAGAACTGCTCGTGCACATCGTGGGTCTCTTTACCGTCGGCCATCCATCGACTGTAGTACACACCGCCTTTGGGTCGCGGGTTTCGTAGTGCCTTGCCGATGAAGCGGGCAATGTAGTCCTGCGTTTGCTCGCTAAGGTCGAAGTGGCCCTTCTCAGCATCGCAGAGCATGGAGATGCGGCTCTCAGGATACATCATGCGGAACGCCAAGGCGGGACGTACACGGTCTTCCATCCACTCGTATTCGCCCTCAATCATCAGGCCGGGGATGGAGTCGATGTTGCGGGTGCGCCCCCACTCTACGTTAGCCCCGCCATAGCCACACATGTTTGTGCGCGGTGCATCGCCATGATAGGAGACGATGCAGAGGGTGCGCTCGGGGTTCCAAGCAGCGAAGTTCCAAGGGAAGGTGGCCTGTGCTGAGTGGCCGAAGGGAATGATGGGGGCCGAGGCTATCTCCGGATGCTCAGTCTGACGGGCAAACGCCTCCATGATCTGCTCAAAACGCTGCTGACAAGTAAGCCCACTGTCATTCTTCACAGTGACGTCCCAGTTCATGGAACCCTGTTGTATGAAGGCCATCGCCACTCCGAGCGAGTCCATCTTTCGGCAGAAGGAAGGACTGCGGAAGAGCACTTCCTCCGTCATGTTCTGGTGACAATAGAGCACGGCCTTCACGTCGCGCTGTCCACGCGGCAGTCGCAGGTAGGCATAGTTGTCGGAGGTTCCTACACGGCAGTCCCACGTGACGCGTTTCTGCTGCAATGCCACCCGCTCACGAATATAGTCGGTCAGCTGGCGCACCGAGTCGACGTTGGCATGCAGACGGTCGAAGCGGGTGCCGAAAGGTCCCATAGTCAGCGGACGGTCGTCACGATCCTGATGGGCCACACAGTGCAGCACGAAGAAGTTGACACCAGCCTCGCACACCTTATTAATATCTTCACGGAAATTGCTCAGCGTAGCAGGTATGTCGGCATCGCCAGGATAGGCAGTACCAAACTCACAGCCAATGACGCTACGCCCTGCTGTATGACCATAGCGAGACACAAAGTAGGGACGCTCAATGCTTCCGTAGTGACAGCGCGCCCAGTATTCGCTCATAGGCATGTCGAAGGCCAGTCCGTACGTCTGACGGTCGAAGTCGCCATTGCCGTAGGGCTCGCCGGCGAGCAGCAGTCCGTAGCTGTGTAGCTTCTCCTTCAGCGGCAACAGGAACTCCTGCATGAAGAGCCGCTGCTTCGTAGGGTTGGATTGGCCGATGCCGCCCGTAAGGAAGTCCTTACCCTCGCCTGTAGTGATATATTCAGCACCAAGCGACTCGGTCCAGTCCTGTCCGCCTGCCTCCCAGCTGTCTAAGAGCACCCATCGCAGCGTCGTGCCGCAGTAGGGTCGCAGCTCGTCGAGCAATGGCGCGAGGAAACGGCTGAAATGTGCCTCCACGCCCTGACGCGACAATTTGTCACACTCCAGTCCCAGTCCTGCTTCTGATGCGGCCGTCACCTGCTGTCCGTTGGTAGTATAGCCCACGCGACGATAAGTCACGCCCGACCCCGGTGCCGTCAGTATTTCAATGCGGTCGAGATTGGTGCCGCGGTTGCTGGTCAGGCGCACAAAGCGGCACTTCGTCTCGTCACAATGGAAGTAGATAGGTATGTCGCGCGCCTTCAGCTGCGGACCACTGACTGTGCCCATGTTTTTCCATTCCTTGCCGTCGCAGCTCACCTCGACGGTCAGCCGTGGTGCATAGTCGCGCGGACCATCGAAGGGATCGAGGGGTGTCTCGCGCTCTCCACGCCAGAGGTTGAAGCCCACAAGCGGTTTCTCCTTCTGCAGAACGATGATCACTGGCTGGCCTTCTTCCAAGCGTTGGCCGATGTCTTGCATCTCGTCGGCACAGGTGGTGCGGAAGGTCTTGATGTCACGATAGAACCCCATCTTGTGGCGCGGCACAGGAGGTGTCTTCTTCGACGACACACTCCACACGAGTTCCTTCATCGACTCCTCGGGCTTAATCCACGGACCTCCCATGGCGGTATAGCCAGGGGCGTTGTGCAGACCGAGCGTGATACCCAGCCGCCGTGCCTCCTGACAAGCATGCTTTACGCACGCTCGCCATTCGGCCGAGCCATAGTCCACGGGTCCTCGCTCAACGCCCACCCACGCATCGAAGATAAAGGCCGACTCGATGCCTGCCGCCTTCATATACTCCAAATCCTTCGTGATACCCTCTTTCGAGATGTTGCCGTTCATCCACTCCCAATAGCAGCCCGTCACGGGCTGGGCAGCTGCAGTATACAGAGCACAGCAGAACGACACTATTGTCAGTATTTTCTTCATCGCTTTATTCCTTTTTTAAGAATACGAATCAGCGACAAAAACCACTTAATAACAAAAAAACGAAAAAACATGAGGCTTATTCCGTTTTTTTTGTATCTTTGCATCGCCAGAACGACTACTAATTGCCACACACGATGCTTCGCCATCTTCGCACAACTATCCTTTGGGCCATCTGCCTCTGCCTGACCGCCAATACAGCGGCTCAGCAAACCGACATGGCAAATGGCATCCATACGCTGACCTATCGTGATGGGCTGGCAGGGACCTCGGTCACCGACATCATCACCGACCACAGTGGCGAGATGTGGATAGCGACGAGCAATGGCGTGTGCACATACAACGGCAAACGTCTGACAACCTTACACCCCTCTCTGCGCACTCACGTCTACCATATCTATGAGAGCGACGACCATCATCTATACTTGACTACCAAGAACGGCATCTTCAGCACCACCTACGGACAGAACGGTTTCAGACAGATTGTGCCCGAGATCAGCACGGCCGAAGCTCTGCTCCCCTGGAATGGCGACACATTGTTCATAGGCAACCGCGACGGACTGCATCTGTTCGATGGCAGCAAACTGACCACCATCCACATCACCGATGCCCCGATGGACATGGCCAACTCCGTGCGCGACATTCAGCGCGGTCCCGACGGCCGAGTCTGGTTCGTCAGCAAACACGCGTTGAATGTCTACTATCCCCAGACGAATGAAGTGACTTCGATGGAACTGGAGAAGCTGATGCCCGACGGAGCCTCGCTGAGCAGGATGGCTACCAGTGGCGACGACACATGGTACGTCGGTACGAAGAACGACGGACTGTTCCACGTGTACAGTGCAACAGGCACAGTGAGGCGCGTGGCTGATGTGGGCAATGTAGTGACATCGCTTCGTTTCACAGACAAGGGGAAACTTTGTGTGGGCACCGATGGCTCGGGAGCCTACCTCATTGACCCTTCTACCGAGACTATTGAA
>ODAI013890654.1_pt1 | contig 27418 bp, 21 predicted proteins | sample 1539321 | NCBI WGS metagenome assembly ODAI01 (sample SAMN02144231, study PRJEB22623) | gut metagenome | biome: sheep rumen | host: Ovis aries | place: New Zealand
AAAAAAGACTGTAATCGAGCAGTCCTCTCCTGTTGCCGAATTTTCTCTTGATAAAACCTGCAATGTTCATCCGATCATCCTTTACATATTCCAAACCGCGGTCAAGACGCAAAGCTGTGCGCACACGGATCCATGGGATCCGTACCGCACAGCTGCCGCTTTATCACTCTGTTCTCAATTCCAAAGGCCTAGTATGGCGATGGCGCACAGAATCGTCGTCACCACCGTAAATACTGCGACGACCTTCACTTCCGACCATCCTCCGAGTTCAAAATGATGGTGGATCGGTGCCATCCTGAATATCCTCTTTCCATGGGTTTTCTTAAAGTATCCGACCTGAAGGATCACCGAGACGACCTCGATAAAGTAAATAAAGCCGACGATGGGGATAAAAAGAGGAAGCTGAAGCAGATATGCCATCGCCGTGACAAATCCTCCCAGCGCCAGCGATCCCGTATCTCCCATGAATACTTTGGCCGGCTGTGCGTTATAGATCAGAAAACCTAAAAGGCCTCCGATCATAGCCCCGCCGGAAGCAGCTGCTCCCGACCCGGCGAACACGGCCGCGATCGTAAAGAACAGTGCGACCGCAATTGTGACGCAGCTTGCCAGTCCGTCCACGCCGTCCGTAAAGTTGGTCCCGTTGACCGTTGCGACCGAGATAAAGAGAAATGCGGGGATGTTCAGGATTTTCAAATCCAGATATTTACCGGGCAGGAACGGGATCTTCATCGAAAGAGGGACCCCGCCCACTTTGGTAATATAAAGCGCGAATAACAGCGCGATCACGATCTGAAGCGCCATTTTCTGTTTCGCGCTCAGTCCGTCCGACTTTTTCTTGACTACCTTGAGATAATCGTCTATAAATCCGACCACGCCGAATCCGACGGTCAGGATCAGCACCGGGATCACCTCCGGACATGCGCCCGCCATGCATACGCTTGCCGCAGCCAGACCGATCAAAAACATGATTCCTCCCATATTGGGTGTTCCGGTCTTGCTCAAATGGCTCTTGACGCCATCGGTTCTCTCCGTCTGTCCCACTTTCAGCTTGAGAAGATAGGGAATCAGAAACCTTCCCGATACCGCGCTGAGCACGAACGAGATCAGCATGGGCAATATGATCGTTATATACTTCATTCCGCTTTGCATAGACAAAGTATTCCTTTTCTGTAAATCAGAGCATTGGGTAAATCGCCGGGGATCAGTCTTCTTCTTCCTCTTCTTCCAATTCCCTCTGCTCCTGTTCTCTCTTTTCCCAGTCCCACTTGTCCGGGGACTCGTCTCCGGTATATGTGATGGCAAGGCCCTGCTGTTCGAGTTCCTCGCGTTCTTTGTCCGTAACAGGTTCCGACATGTAGATCCCCATGTAGGGAAGGACTTCCGTTAAGATCTTTCTGACGAGTTCCGTCGCATAAGTGGGGTCATCCTGTTCATCGACATTTGGCCTGTCGACTACGACATATACCGCGATCTGCGGATCCATTGCAGGCGCATATCCGATAAAGGAGACCACATATTCGCCGTTATATCGGGGAAGCGTCTCTGCCGTTCCGGTCTTTCCGCCGATCCTGTAGCCCGCCGGCCTCGCCGTCTCACCGGTTCCGTCGTGTCCCTCGACGACCTGGATCGTGTACTCCCGGATCTTCTCGCTCGTTGCCTCCGACACCGTCTTTTTGAGGACGCGCGGCTCGATCGTCTTGAGCGTGACCCCGGAGGGACTGGTGATTTTCTTTACAAGATGCGGCTCATAGTAGTTGCCGCCGTTGATCAGCGAGCAGAATCCCGACATCAGCTGGATCATGGTCACGTCAAAATTCTGACCGAATGAATTGGTCGCAAGCATGGAGTCCGTCATATTGGAATCCGAGATGAACTGATCCGTACGCGCCTCGTCCGCCAGATCGATGCCCGTTTTGAGGCCGAAGTTGAAGACATTCTGGAACTTGGTAAAGTTTTCCTTGCCGACCAGTTCGGCCATCTGCATAAGGCAGACGTTGCAGGAGTATTCGACGGCTTCGCCGACCGTCAGCCAGCCGTCACCGTCAATGTTGTGGCACTTGATCTGAAAGCCGTCGATCATCAGGTAGCCGCCGCAGTAAAACGACATATCGGGATCGATGGTCCCGGTCTCCAGCCCGGATGCGACCGTAAAAGGCTTGGCGGTAGAACCCGGCTCATAGTAATCGCTGATGCAGAAGTTTCTCCAAAGCGCATTGAGATACCGGGGCTTGTCTTCATCCGACATCGTAAGAAGATCCGTATATGTCAGGTAGCCGTCCGTCGGCGCATCTTTCTCATCGAGTTTGGGCATCCCCCAAAGTGCTGCCAGATCTGACGGCTGGTTGGGATCATAAAACGGAGTTCCCGCCATTGCGAGGATCTCCCCGTTGTTGACGTTCATCACTATGCAGCCTACGTTATTGCTTCCCAGACCGGCATGGTCCAGGTTCTTGTACTCTTCGTTGTGCCAGTTGAGGACCTTTTGAACGATACTCTGAATATTTGCGTCCAAAGTCAAAACAAGATTGTTGCCGTCAACGGCCTCAATCATGGTCTGTTCCATATTCAGGTTGTCATCCAGGTATCCGTATCTCCTGCCGGCAACGCCGTTGAGCGTATCGTTGTAATACTCCTCCAGTCCTCCTGTTCCGACATTTCCCGATCCGGAAAATCCCAGTACGGTGCAGGCCAGGTCGCCGTGCGGATAAAACCGCGAGTAACCGCTCTCGAACCAGATTCCCTTAATATTGTCGTACACTCTCTGCGCGGCGGGGATCTTTTGTTTCTTTTCCTGCGCGATCCCCTGCTCCACCCTCTCCAGATATGCTTTTCTTTCCTGATAGGACAGATTCTTCAGCGCAATATAATACTGCGAAGAGGGGTGGTTCGTGATGTACTCCTTGATGCGGTTCCTGTTGACTCCCAGGCTTTCCAGCGCATCCAGCGTGGGATCCAGGTAGACATCTTTCTCCAGGATCAGCTTGGAGTCCACGATCACGTTGTAAACGAGCTGGCTGTCAGCCAGAACGGTTCCCTTACAGTCCAGGATCTTTCCTCTTTTGAAAGGGATCGTCTGGTTCTCGTATGCCTGCTGGGAAAGGACCTGCATGGTATAGGCCTGTCCGTTGTCTCTGTTGATAAGAATAAGTCTTGCTTCTAATACTATAAACGCAAGCAGCACAAGGCTGAACAGAACGATCAGCTTTCTCTGCATACTGATCGTAAATCTCTTCAGCCCTCCGTTTGTGTTTTTGCCTTTAACTGCTTTTTTGACGCTCATTTAAATCCTTATAATCCGATGACTGTCCGGCGCCTGTCCGATCGGGCATCGGTCAGGCCGGTCATTGTTCCACTTCACCGACTTGACGGACCTGATCACCCTTGGCCGCCGAGTAGAACACGATCTGGTCCTGGTCGGCGTAGTGCATTCCGAATTCATCGATCGCGATCCTTCTGACCTGTTCGAGATCGATATTGCCCGTGATCTCGTTGTAAACCTCATTGTTGGAGGCTCTGATCTCTGCCAGCTGGGTCTCCAGAGCGGAGATCTCCTTGTTGGTCCCCGATATATCGGCTTTGAGCTTGATATAGCCGATCAGGCTGATCGTCATGAGGGCTACAAGCGATGCCAGGAACATGACATACCGCAGATTCATCTGCATAGACTGCGCACGGCTTCTCCTTGCGGCCAGACGAATATCGGAATTACTCCTGTGGTTCTCTTCCTGGGAGCGTTCCGACCAGAAATCGTCAGGTGCCGCCGTGCCCTGCACATATGACTGCCGGTTTCCCGAAAATGACTCATTATAGATGACATTGCCGCGGCCGCCGTTTCTCCTGCTGCCGCCCGGTCCCTTTGATGCCCTGATCATATATGCCTCCTGAAGATATAAACCGTTTCTTTGATGATTGCAATAGTGTTTATTAAAACTTTATGATTTTAATTCTTTTAAGATTTTGTTTTTTTAAGATTTTGTTTTTTCGAATACCCTGAGCTTGGCGCTGGCAGACCGCCTGTTGGTCTTAAGTTCTTCAGCGCCCGGGGCGATCGCCTTGCGGGTGATCACTCTCCCCTTTGACTTCTTTCCGCAGACACAGACCGGAAATTCCGGAGGACACGTGCAGGGATTCTCATTCCTGCGAAACGCATTCTTGACGATGCGGTCCTCGAGCGAGTGGAATGTGATCACGCACAGCCGGCCTCCCGGTGCCAAAAGATCGATCATCGTGTCAAGGGAATCCCTGAGCACGTCGAGTTCCCGGTTGCAGGCAATGCGAATCGCCTGGAAAGTTCTCTTGTCGGGGTTTCCGCCCTTCTCTCTCATCTTCGCCGGGATCGAAGCTCTGACGATGCTGCTGAGCTCTCCCGTCGTCTCCAGAGGCTTCTTCTTCCTCTCGCGCACGATATTCGCGGCGATCCTCGAAGCGCACCTCTCTTCTCCGTATTCTCTCAGGATCCTCACCAGCTCCTCTTCGGGATAGGTATTGACGATATCCCTGGCACTGAGCGCACTGCTGCGGTCCATTCTCATGTCCAGCGGTGCGTCGGTCCTGTAAGTGAAACCGCGCTCCGGATTGTCGAGCTGGTAGGAGGAGACACCGAGATCAAGAAGGATCCCGTTTACCTCCCGGATCCCCAGATCAAAGAGTACTTCCGCCATATGTTCGTAATTGTCGTGGACGATCGTCACGGCATCCCCGTAGCAGGCCAGCCTCTCGCCGGCGGCCGCAATGGCATCCGTGTCCTGGTCGATCCCGATCAGCCGTCCGCCTTCCGTAAGCCTCTCCAGAATATGGAAGGAGTGGCCTCCGCCTCCCAGCGTTCCGTCCACATATATTCCGTCCGGCCTGATCGCCAAATTGTCCAGCACTTCCTCAAGAAGCACCGATGTGTGTTCAAATTTCAAATCCGTTCCCCAGCATCTCTTCCGCTATGTCGTTGATCTCGTCACTGGACATATTCTCTTCCCATTTGTCCCTGCTCCAGATCTCGATCCTGGAACCAACGCCGACAAGGACCACTTCCCTGTCGATCCCCGCCGCTTCTCTGAGATTGGACGGGATCAGCACTCGTCCCTGCCTGTCGGGCTCCGCTTCGTTGGCGCCGGACAAAAAGAATCGGACCAGCTGACGTTGTTTCTTCACATTGTAGGGAATGCTGTTCAGCTTCGAGACGAACTTCTCCCAGTCTTCCATGTCATAAATGCACAGACAGGGATCAAGGCTCCGTGTGATCACGAACCTCTCTCCTAACGCCTCTCTGAACTTGGACGGAATGATTAGTCTTCCCTTGGGATCCAGAGAATGACCGTATTCTCCCATGAACATGTTGCACTTCCCTCCACTTTGTACCACTTTCCTCACAATCATACCAATTGGACCGGTCTTTTTCAATAGTCCCGGGGAAATAAAAGAGTACACAAAACAGAGGGAAACTTCTTCGTCCCCTTTTCCCTTACAATTCTTCTTTCCTTATTTAGATGATTCCGATGCTCCTGATGATTACGATGATCCTGATGATTACGATGCTTCCGATGTTTTCGACGACAGTCGGATCCGAATGACTGCGATCGCCGTGATCGATACGACTGCCATCGCGATCCCGAGGACCATGGAGACCGGGATCGTCGTCCCGGTGATGTAGAGCTGGTCTGTCCGGATCGATTCAATGAGAGCCCGTCCGATCCCGTACCCGGCAAAGTATAAAAGTGCGATCTCTCCGTCGAACTTCTTGTGCTTCAAATAGATCAGCAGGAGGATCAGCAGCATCAGGTTCCACATTCCTTCATAGAGAAATGTAGGGTGTACCTGTATATAATTGGTTCCCTCCGTCATATGCGCGGCGATCAGAGGGGATATGTCGCGCTCTCTGACCATGCTCACGGGGATCCGCATCGCGAACAGGTTGTTCGTATACTCGCCAAACACTTCCCTGTTGAAGAAATTCCCCCATCTTCCAAGGATCTGTCCGACTAAGAGCCCGTAGATCACGGTGTCCAGCACCAGCGCAAACTTTTTCTTTTTCCTTTTGCAGTAAACAAACAAGGTGATGACGCCGGCAATGATCCCTCCGTAGATCGCCAGACCGCCGCCTCGGATGTTGATGATCTCCATGGGATTGTTCTTGTAAAAATCCCACATAAAGATCACATAATAGATCCTCGCGCCGATTATGGAAAAGATGAGCAGGCTCGCGGCCAGGTCCCAGATCGTGTCAGGATCCTGTCCCGTCTTCACCGCGATCTTCGAAGATACCGTGAGTCCCAAAAGCATGCCGACAGCAATGACGATGCCGTACATCGCAATCCCGAAATTTCCGATCATGATGGTCTTGGGCACATTGCTGAGGTAAATCCCCAGATTGGGAAAGGCTATATCCATTTCACCCATCATTTCTGCCATTTTTCCGCTCGTTCTCCTTGTCTCTTTATGTTTCTTGTACTATGATAGCACAACAAATCGCCGTCAGCGGAATTTTATATTCTTAAAATTTGCTAAAATTTTACCTGTTTTTCCCCTGATTTTCTATTCATCCAAATGCAAAAACAGGATTGACAAAGCACAATTTGTAGTGTCTTTTGATCAAAAGCGCCAAAATATGGGAATTATGCAGGATATTTCCGGCCTGTCCGGAAATATCCGACATTTTTTCTGAATTTCCGACACTTTTCCGTCGCCACGGGATCAGGCGCAAAAAAACACCTTCGGGAGACGGCTCCCGAAGGTGATGATCAGCTTATTCTTTACACTTTAAAATACTCATTTTAAATACTCATTTTAAATACTCATTTTAAATAATCATTCCGTTACACATTGAACCGGAACAGGATCACGTCCCCGTCCTTGACGACATATTCCTTGCCCTCCATTCCGACAAGGCCCTTCTCTCTCGCCGCCGCCAGCGATCCCTCTCTGAGAAGGACTTCATAGTTGACGACCTCCGCCTTGATAAAGCCCCGCTCGAAATCGCTGTGGATCTTGCCGGCCGCCTGCGGAGCCTTGGTGCCGATCTTGATGGTCCAGGCCCTGCATTCATCCTCTCCTGCCGTCAGAAAGCTCATCAGGCCCAATGTGCGGTAACTGGCGCTGATCAGTTTGTCGAGACCGGATTCCGAAATGCCCAGGTCCTCGAGGAACATTGCTTTCTCCTCGTCATCGAGTTCTGCGATCTCTGACTCTATTTTGGCACAGATCACAAATACTTCCGATCCGGTCTTCGCCGCGTATTCCCTCACGGCTGCAACGCCCTCGTTCGACGCCCCGTCATCCGCAAGTTCATCTTCCGAGACATTAGCCGCATAGATCACGGGCTTGGCTGTCAGAAGATTGTAGCCGGCAAACCACTTTTCCTCTTCTTCACCCGTAAGCTCCAGCGTAGAAGCTGTCTTTCCATCCTCCAGATGCTCTTTGACGCGCTTAAGGAGGGCCATCTCGCGTCCCGCTTCCTTGTCCATTTTGGCTGTGCGCGCCACCTTGGAGATCCTGCGCTCGAGCACTTCCAGATCCGCAAAGATCAGCTCCAGATTGATGGTCTCTATGTCGCGGACAGGATCCACGGATCCGTCGACATGAACGACGTTATCATCCTCGAAACAGCGAACGACATGGACGATTGCATCCACTTCACGGATATTGGCGAGGAACTGGTTGCCCAGCCCTTCTCCTTTGGAAGCTCCTTTGACCAGTCCCGCGATATCGACAAATTCGATCACGGCCGGCGTCACCTTTTTGGTATGGTACAGCTCTCCAAGCCGTTTGATGCGGTCATCGGGAACCGCGACGATGCCCACGTTGGGATCGATCGTGCAGAAGGGGTAGTTGGCTGCCTCCGCACCTGCCTTGGTCAGTGAATTAAAAAGAGTGCTTTTCCCGACATTGGGAAGTCCCACGATACCCAGTTTCATTTTGCTCTATTTCTCCTTTCGTTCCCCTTTCTTGAAGCTTCGGATCACTCCGCGCCTTCGGCGCTCCGTTTTCTCTGCTTCTTCCGGGCCTTTCTTTTTCTCATCCTCTTTTTGCGCCTCTTCGTCCTGATCCGTTTCCCCGTTGCCGCTCACTCTTGTGACGGTACTGCCGTCTGGCATGACCACGATATTGGACGGGGTGTACTTGAGGAGCTTGCGCTCCGCCATAGACTGCAGCAGACGAGCGTCATTCCAACGCTCTCCATCTCTATAGGAGAACAGATATACTTTTTTTCCGTTGTCTGTCTTCAGGGTGAAGTTTTCCTTCTTCAGGTCCTCCCACGTGATGCCCAGGTCACTGAGCGAGCTGTATTTGGACAATCCCTTGGTCTTTTGAAGAAAGATGCCGCTGTCCTCCTGCCCGGCTGCCGGATCCGTCTGATCGGGTGAAGCGATCATAAAGATCTCGATATCACTGACGGATTCCATCGCTTCCGTCAGTCTTTCCTCAGAAATGCGGGCTTTGATATACGCATCGTAGTCTTCAATGGGCGCCCAGCCGACGCAGTACCAGTCCCCGGTGATCCTGCCGATAGAGCAGCAGCAGAATGACTGCCACCTCCAACAGAATCGAAATAACGGCAAAGATCATTCTGCTCACGCCATTCTTGACAGAAGCCTGTGCCTCATATGTGTTTTCCATACTTTCTCCCTTCCTGAACTTGTTTTTTCTTTATTCTGCACTATAACTTGAGTCAAAAAAAACGTTAACTGTTACTAATAATGCCTGACCACCTTACATCCCTTGGGCAGGGACTTGAGCGGTGAGTAGTCCTTGATCCTATTGCCCTGAATCTCTATATAGACCAGATTGGGGAGCTCTTTGATCACGCTGATGTCCCTCAGGCCGTTTCCGCAGATGATCAGATGTGTCAGCTTTTTCATATTCCTGATGGGACTGATGTCCTCAATATAGTTGTCTCCCATGCTCAGGTAAGTCACTTTCCTGAGCCCTTCCAAAGGCGTGACGTCCGTAATGAAGTTATTTCGGATGTAAAGATTTTCCATATTCTTCATATCGGCTATGATGCTGATATCCGCGACATAATTGTTCCGGATGTCAAATACAGTCAGCCCCTTCAGGTCCTTGAGTGCATAGATATTGGAGATCTTATTGCCCTCCAGATCCAGCAGTCTGAGACTGCTTAATGACGCCAAAGGCTTCACCTCGCTGATCTGATTTCCTTCCAGATGCAGTGTTTTCAGATGTTTCATCTCACTGAGTTCACTCACATCCGAAATTTTGTTGTTGGACAGATCCAGCTCTTCCAGCCCGGTAAAACAGGATAATCCGGTCAGGTCCGCGATATCGCCGTGTTCGTCGCCCTCGTGCGCAAGATTCAGGGATTTTACTTTCCCGGCTTCCTGCTTTGTGATTGGCCGTCCCGAAATGCCCATTGCACGGCAGATCTCCTTCTCCAGTGCAGGGTCCTTAAACTCGACCGTCAGGGATGCGCTCTGCTCCTCATCCTGACTCCGGCTTTGATCTTCTGTGACAGGATCTTTGGCACTCAGGATCATAAATACTGCAGCGGCAAGCGACACAGCCGCAATCGCGAAGATAATCCACAGATTCTTTCCATGGCGCTCTTGGGCCATCACCGGTCTTTCATGGTCTGTCGTTGTCTCATGAGTTTTCATCCTGCACCTCCCTGAGATGTATCCACACAAGCTGTCTCAATAAAAATGCATAACAGCCGCACCGGAAATCGTGAGTTTCCGGTGCGGCAGATGAAGGATCCAAATAATTTTATTTGCTCAATCTTCCGGTCTTTTTGGATGAATAATCCTCTTTTCTGTTCTTTAACTCATCGAACAGTTCGCTGTAGTTCCCGTAGCGGATCCTGCTGATCTTCCCTTCTTCCAGCGCTTTTCGGACTGCGCAGCCGGGCTCTTTTCTATGGACACAGCCGTCAAAACGGCACTTTCCCTCGTACTCCGAGAACTCGGGATAGTAATGCCTTAGTTCCTCCGCTTTGATGTCCATCAGATACAAAGATGTAAAGCCGGGCGTATCGACAAGGAATGTCTCCTCCTCGCCGGTCAAAAGCTCCACATGTCTCGTTGTGTTCCTTCCCCGGCTGATCTTGCGGCTCAGCTCGCCGGTCTCCATGCGTGCTCCCGGACAAATCGTGTTGATCAGAGTCGATTTGCCGACGCCGCTGGGACCTGTAAGTACAGTTGTCTTTCCCTTCAGGATCTCTCTGAGCTGCGTCAGTGTCTCAGGAGAGAGCACACTCACAAACAGCACTGTGCATCCGCAGGCCTCATAAGTTTCACGCAGCTCCCGGATCTCTTCCTCTGTCGCCAGGTCCTGCTTGTTGAAACACAGAACTGCAGGCAGTTCCCGCTTGTTCATTGTGATCAGAAACCGGTCCAGCATGTTGTAGCTGGGCGCCGGGTGCGTGATGGCAAAGATCAGCAGCGCCTGGTCCACGTTGGCCACATTGGGTCTTACAAGCTCCTTTCTGCGGGGAAGGAGCCGGACCACATTGCCTTCCATCGGAACGCTTACCGTATCCGTCACTTCGATCTCCACATCGTCTCCGACGAGCGGTTTGACTCCGAGCGCGCGAAAGACGCCCCTTGCCCTGCAGCGGTAAATATTGTCGCCGGTGTGAACTTCATAAAACCCGGCAATGCTCTTTATGATCTTTCCTTTCTTCATTGCATCTTCATCACATCTTCATCGCACATTACACATTCTGATGACTCCGCACAGCCAATGCGCCGCATTCAGTTCTCCGGAGTAAAGGTGAGTTCTCTCGTGATGGTCCTCTCCTCTGTTCTCTCGACGGTCCTTGTCTGTGTCTTCGGCCCTCCGCCTTCCTGTGCCGCTGCGTCGCCCGTGCTGTCTGCCGCTGCGTCTTCCGCAGTGCCATCGCCGGTATCCTCTTCTACCTCCTCTTCGATCGTCTCTATGATCGTGACTTCATATGTCATGGTCAGAGTTCCGTACTCGGAGGTGATCCCCGTGCATCCCATTCTGTAAGGGAATGCGGACGTCGTCGTGTCGAGAAGCTTCTGGTCGTCTTCCGTGACGATCATCAGATGCACGGAAGTTCCGGGCTTATAATCCGGATCTTCACTGCTCGTAGGCGCGGAGATGTCCGCTGAATAGCTGTAGGTCTGCTGTCCTGCGATGTCAAAATTGACCGCAGTTCCCTCATCGATCAATTCCCCGGCCGGGACATCCTGAGAGATGACCAGACCTCTGTTCTCCGGATCCGAATCGATGATCGTTCTCACATTGCCGGCTTTAAGGCCGAATGCATTGAGCGTGTTGCGGGCCTCCTGCTCGGTCATTCCGATCAGGTTGGGCATTTCTGTTTTGCCGGACAGGTCAGGTCCTTTGCTGACCTCGATCGTGACATAGCTGCCTTCCTCCGCCTGGACATCGCCTTCGGGATCCTGGCTGATCACGATTCCTTTATCCACTTCTTCGCTGCTGACCTCCGATATATTGACATTGAATCCGGCCTGCGTCAGCAGTTCAACAGCTTCTTCCTTGGTCAGTCCGACGACATTCGGGATCCTGGTCCCGCTGTTTCCGCAGACCGTCAGCACGACTGTCGTGCCGACCGGGATCTCGGTTCCCTCTTCCACACTCGAGCGCATGACGATCCCGACCGTGTACTTATCCGATTCCTCGTAGGTCAGTTCAGGGATCAGTCCCTGCTTGACCAGCGCGGACCTGGCTGCAGATACATCCTTGCCGACCACTTTAGGCATGACGACCATCTCTTCCTGGTCACTGATACCGGGTCTGTCCACCTTGCTGCCGAAGGGGAGCAGTCCCATCCTGCCGCCGATGATGAGTACCAGGATCACACCGATGATCACAACTGCGATGGCTGTCAGAATCCTTGCGATCCTGTCCATCGAGTTCTCGATCTCTTCCTCTTCCTCCTCGTAATCATCGATAAAATCATCGTCGGGATCGTCATGATCGACAAATTTCTGCTCTCTTTCATGTCTGCCCGTCCGCTGGTTCTTGCGGCCGGCGCTCTTTGATCCGGTCTCATCCGAGTCGATGTCCACTGCGATCTTACCTTGTGTACTCTTTTTGATCAGCCTCTTTTCTTCTTCCGTGAGTGCCCTGGTGTTTCCTCCAACATCGTTGTTGGGATCGTAGCGCTTGACGAAATGTCCGTCAGGGTCGCTGATCGACCTCTTGAGGTCCACCGCCAGCTCCTGCATATTCTGATAGCGTCTGTCAGGGCTCTTCTCACAGCACTTGAGAACGATCTGGTCGACGCTGTAGGGAATATCCGGGTTGAGCTTTCTGGGAGAAGGCATCGCCTCCTGGATATGGCGGATCGCGATCGCGACCGTGGTCTCTCCGTCGAAAGGCACTTCTCCCGTGAGCATTTCATAGAGCGTCACGCCAAGAGAATAAACGTCACTTTTCTCATCGCTGAAGCCGCCGCGGGCCTGTTCCGGTGATGTATAGTGAACAGATCCCATGACATTGGACGTGATCGTGTCACTGGTCGCCGCCTTGGCAATTCCGAAGTCTGTGACCTTGACCTTTCCATCACGCGAGATAATGATATTCTGAGGCTTGATGTCTCTGTGGATTATGTGATTTCTGTGCGCTGCCTCCAGTCCCATGGAGACCTGCAGCGCTATGGAGACGGCCTCTTTATACCCGAGGCGCCCTCTCTTGGCGATGTAGTTCTTGAGCGTGATGCCGTCAACGAGCTCCATCACGATGTAGTAGATCCCTTTCTCCTCGCCGACGTCATAGACATTGACGATATTGGGATGCATAAGTCCCGCCGCCGCCTGCGCTTCCACACGGAATTTCGATACAAAATTTGCGTTCTCCGAAAACTCCTGCTTAAGGACTTTTACCGCCACATAGCGGTTAAGTGTGTGATCTTTTGATTTATATACATCAGCCATACCGCCAGTGCCGACCTTTTCAAGGATCTCATAGCGGTCTGCGATCAACATACCGATTTTTATCATAATATTCCTCCACTCCCTCGTCCTTCCATGCGGAACTGTCCTGCTTACAGCATTACTATTCCGTTCCGCCTGTAAGAGGGGAAGTGTCAATGAGAATCACAGAAATGTTGTCCTTGCCGCCTGCACGGTTGGCGCGTGAAACAAGTATTCCGGCCTTTTGCTCCAAAGTGATGTCCCTAAGGAGTATTTCCTCGATCTCGCTGTCCTCCAGCATAGTCGTAAGGCCGTCCGAGCACATGAGCACAATACCGCATTCCGATACAGGGACCCTGAAAAAGTCCACTCTCAGTTCATCTTCGACACCGACTGCCCTGGTGATCACGTTTCTCTCAGGGTGCGTTCTCGCGTACTCTCTCTCCAGCGTTCCCGCCCGAACCATCTCTTCCACAAGAGAATGGTCCACCGTGACCTGCCTCAAATGACCGCCGTGAAAGACATAGAGCCTGCTGTCACCGACATTGGCCGCAACAAGAGTATCTCCCTCTATCGTGCAGGCCACAAGCGTGGTCCCCATGCCGTAGAGTTCTCTGTATCTGGCGCTGTCCCGGCGGATCCTGCCGTTGGCTGCACGAATTGCTTCCGCGAGGATCCTGTCCGCACCTGTTCCCTTGGGAAAGGCACCTTTGCCCACCACCTCTGCGACGGTCTCAACTGTATACCTCGATGCATACTCTCCGGCCTGGTGGCCCCCCATTCCGTCTGCGACAAGATAAAGGCACGATAAATCTCCCAGCGGTATATCACTGGAAAAAATAAAATCCTGATTCATCTCTCTTCTCAGACCTTTATCGGTTATAGAAAAAGACTGCGGCATTTCTCACTCTCCTGCGTAATCGGGTTGGGAACTACTTGTACAATCGGAAAGATGCCTGTGACGCAACTGACCGCAGGCACCGTCGATATCTCTGCCTAATACTCTCCTAATACTAACATTTATACCGCTTTTTTCAAGTTTTTTCTGAAAGGAACGCACGCCCGTATCTGAGGTCTGCCTGTATCCGCGCTCCCTCACCGGGTTGACAGGGATCAGGTTGATATGAGCTCTCAGGGGCCGTGCAAGATCTGCCAGCATCACGGCGTCCTTCTCCGAATCATTGACGTCCCGGATCAGGCTGTACTCAAACGTCACCTGCCGGCCTGTCGTGTCAAAATAGTAACGGGCGGCATCCATAAGCTCCCCGATCGTATATACATTTGCGATCGGCATGATCTGCTTTCTCTTTTCGTCCGTCACCGCGTGCAGAGACAGGGCCAGTGTGATCGACAGTTTCTCTTTGGCCAGGTCATAGATGCGGGGAACGATCCCGCATGTAGATACGGTCACATTGCGCTGGCTGATATTTTGTCCGTTCTCATCGGTGAGCAGCCGCAGGAAACGCACCAGATTGTCGTAATTGTCCAGCGGCTCGCCGGTTCCCATCACAACGACGTGAGATATCCGTTCCCCCGTCACACGCCGGATCTCGTAGATCTGCTCCAGCATCTCGGAAGGCGTCAGATTCCTGTAAAGGCCGTCCAGCGTGGAGGCGCAGAACCTGCAGCCCATCCTGCAGCCCACCTGCGAGGAGATGCAGACGCTGTTTCCGAATTTATAGCGCATGAAAACACTCTCGACCAGAGAATCATCTGCCATGGCGAACAGATACTTCTGTGTCCCGTCCAGCTTGGAGACCTGGCGGTCGATCAGACGGACTGACGTGAGCGGATACCCGGCGCTGAGCTTCTGTGCCATCTGCTTGGGGATATTGGTCATCTGCGCATAATCCCGCACAAGCTGAACGTGCATCCACCGATATAGCTGTCCGGCCCTGAAAGCAGGAAATCCCTGCTCTTTCATGAGCTCCGTCAGCTCCTCTTTTGTCATCGATTTAATATCTCTCGTTACTTCCGGCGTTTTCTGCATATTACCGATCCTGTTTATCGTTTAGTTTATCGTTTGGTTTATTATTCAGTACCTTCACAAATCTTGCAAGATAGAATCCGTCCGTTCCGTGCACGTGCGGCAGAAGCTGAAGCTGGTGGGAATCCGGCCGCCCCTTCATCAGTTCTTCAGGCAGATAAGGCCCCAGCGGGTCGGGAAGCATTCCCAGCTCTTTCTCGATGAACTCGGCGATCTGCCCGTTCTCCCCCCGGTTGATGGTGCAGGTGCTGTAGATCAGGACGCCGCCCTCTTTCAGATAGGATACTGCGCCCCGCAGGATCTGCTTCTGAAGATCCGCCAGCTCCTCCAGTTGCTTCGGAGTGACATGGTATTTGATATCCCGTTTGCGCCCGATGACGCCCAGCCCCGAACAAGGCAGATCGCATAAAAGCACATCCGCCGTCTCTTTCTCCTTCTCAGGGATCGGCATGAGCGCATCCCGCTGCCCCGCGGTCACATTTGTCAGATGCATTCTCCTGATGTTTTTTTCAATCTGGGTGACTTTCCCCCTGCTCAGGTCAAAGGCGCGCACTTCGCCGCCCTTTCCCATAGCCAGAAGTTTGGAGGCGCAGTGCATGGATTTGCCGCCGGGCGCCGCACAGATATCCAGGACGGTCTCTCCGCCCGACAGTCCCGCCGCTTCCGCCACCATCATGGAACTCTCATCCTGAACGGTCCAGAGTCCCTCCCTGTATCCGGGAAGCGTCGAAATGCTGTCCGTTCCCGTCAGTTCCCGGCAATACGGCAGGTAACGGCCGTTCTCCACCGTCACCCCCAGTTCTCTCATCTGCGCAAGAACCTTTTCTCTCCTCTCACTGCCGCACCGGTCATCGAACCGGATGACGACAGGGCGGATCTCCAAAAGGGCAGCAAGAAGCTTTTCCGTCTCCTCGGTGCCCATCTGTTCTTCCCACATGCGGACGATCCATTCCGGCATGGAATATCGGCGGGATTTTTCGGAAGAGCCGTCCGATTTCTCAGCGATCGTGCTCTCCCCGCTGCTGCCGGGTATACTCTGTCCGCTTTCTTTTTCTCTGACGACCGTGCGCAGGATGCCGTTTACAAACCCGGCCAGTTCCTTTTTGCCCCTCAGCTTGGTCAGTTTCACCGCCTCATTGCAGGCGGCCGAGTCCGGGACCGCGTCCATGTACAGGATCTGAAAGATCCCCATGCGCAGGATATCGCGGATCACCGGCCTGATCCGTACACCTTTTTTCGTATGTCTTCTGACGACATCGTCCAGTTCGATCCTTCGTTCCGTGACGCCCTCCGCCAGCCGCTTGACGAAAGCCCTTTGTCTGCGGTCCATGCCTTCGCGCTCGCACCGGTCCAGCACGTCCTTGACCGCAATATGGCTGTATGTGCCGTCCTCCCGGATCTTTGCCAGGATCTCCAGGACCGCTTCTCTCTCATCTGTCCTCTTCAAATCAGCGCTCCCTCGTCAGTTTGAGCCCGGTCTCTGTCTTTGCGCCGAGCAGGAAAGCCTGTGTGCTCATTCTCTTCTTGCCTTCGTACTCAACCTCTTCGAGGGCCAGGATGCCTTCGCCGCAGTTCACGTAAATAAACTGCTTGTCCGCGCCGGCGACCGTACCCGGCTCACCGCTTACGAGACCGGAAGGGGCCGGTACTTTGCCGGGAGTGAGGGCACCGCTCTCCGAACGCACCTCGCACACGGAGGATGCCCAGATCTTGAGCATCTTCCCCTTCATAAATGTGTAGGCACCGGGCCAGCTGTTAAGTCCTCTCACAAGGCGCTCGATCTTCTCCGCAGGAAGAGTCCAGTCTATATTGCCCATCTCTTTTTTCAGCATGGAGGCATAGGTGGAATCCTCGTCGTTCTGCCTGATCGGCGTCAGCGCACCTTGTTCGATCAGAGGCAGGGCCTTCACGAGCAGCCGGCCGCCCAGCGCGGCCATCTTGTTATAGAGGCTCTCTCCGGTCTCCCGGGGATCCAGGATGATTTCCTCCTGCATCAGGATATCGCCGGTATCCAATCCCTCATCCATCTGCATGATGGTCACTCCGCTCTTCTCTTCGCCGTCGATCACGGCCCACTGAATAGGTGCGGCGCCTCTGTATTTTGGCAGAAGCGACGCATGGACATTCACGCAGCCCAGACGCGGAAGCTCAAGGATCTCTTTGCTGAGGATCTGTCCGAAGGCAGCCACGACGATCAGGTCGGGCGCCTCCTCGCGCAGCCGCTGCACCGCTTCGGGATTCTTGACCTTGACCGGTGCAAAAACGGGGATCCCCCACTTGTCTGCACACACATGGACCGGCGTCTGAATGACGCCTCTTCCGCGGCCTTTCGGTCTGTCGGGCTGCGTCACCGCAAGGGTCACTTCGCAGCCGCTCTTCATCATTGTATCCAGTACTTCAGCCGCCAGATCCGGCGTTCCCATAAATACGACCTTCAATCCCTGTTCCTCCGTATGCCTCAGTCCTGCCCGTTTCCGGCTTCCGCCTTTTTCTCCGCTTCCGCCTCTTCCTGTGCGAGCAGCTCGTCCAGCTCCTCGTTGGTGTAGAGTTTCCCCTCCACCAGTTCCACATACATATGCCCGTCAAGATGATCGAGCTCATGGCAGATCGCTCTGGCCAGAAGGCCTTCTCCCTCTATGGTATATTCCTCCATGTTTTCATTGAAAGCCTTCGCGACGACGTGCATGGGCCTCGTCACCTGTCCGCTCTTGCCGGGCACCGAGAGGCATCCCTCCCAGCCGACCTGCTCGCCGTCTTTCTCAATGATCTGCGGGTTGATCATGACCAGCGGCTGGTCCTGCTCAGCACTGACATCGATCACCACAAGTCTCTTGAGCATGCCGACCTGGGGAGCCGCAAGCCCGACGCCGTCCGCCTCATACATCGTCTCTTTCATATCCTCGATCAGTTTGCTGATCTTGGGTGTGATCTCCTTGATTTCTTTTGCTTTCTTTTCGAGTACCGGATCCCCCAGTTCTCGGATCGTTCTAAGTGACATCTCTTTACCGCCTTTCCTTTATTTACTGACACCGGAACCGCATCAGAACGGGTTCACCGGATCAAAATCAAATTGTACCTGCACCAAGGGATCCCTGCCGATCTTTACAAGATAGGCGAGAAATGCCTCGGCGCGGTCTTTGCATCTCACCAGTTTATCATAGTTTTCATCCTTGACATAGAGAACATAACGGTACTGGTCCCGGATCTTTGTCAGGGAAGCCTGGGCCGGACCGATCACGAAGGCCTCCGGATCATCCCTTTTGAAGAGTTCACGGAGCTGTCCCGACAGCGCCTGTGCCCTGTCCTCCGATTCGGACTGCAGCTGTACGCACAGCATGTGGGCCGCCGGCGGATACATCAGAAGGGACCTGTAGCGCATCTCTTCGTCGAAGAATCCTTCGTAGTCCTGAGCCGCCGCGTATTGTACCGCGTAGTTTTCCGGCTGGTAGGTCTGGATCACCACACTCCCGGGGACATCTCCGCGCCCGGCTCTTCCGGCCGCCTGCGTCAGCAGCTGGAAGGTCCGCTCCGAGGACCTGTAATCGCCGGCATACAGCGACATATCCGCAAGCAGGATCCCGACGAGCGTCACACCGGGAAAATCGTGTCCTTTGACGATCATCTGTGTGCCCACCAGAATATCCGCCTCCCGGTTGGCAAAGGCGGAAAGGATCCTGTCGTAGCTGCCCTTGCGGGCTGTCGTGTCCGCGTCCAGGCGCAGCACTCTTGCCCCCGGATACCGCATCTTCAGGTGCTCCTCGATCTGCTCCGTTCCTGCTCTCAGCCCCGAGATGTAAGGAGAACCGCACTCCGGGCACTCCCTGACATTCATTCTCTCATATCCGCAGTAGTGGCAGACCAGCTTCCCGCTCCTGTGCAGCGACATCGATACGTCGCAGTGCGGACACTTGATGACCGCACCGCAGGAGCGGCACAAGACAAATCCCGCCATACCGCGCCGGTTGAGAAAGAGAATGGACTGCTCTCCTTTATCCAGCCTGTCCTGCAGAAGATCCTGCAGCCTTCTTGAGAGGATCGAGCGGTTTCCGCTGCGCAGTTCCTCCCTAAGATCTGTGATCTCCACGTCAGGCAGCCTTCCTCCCGTCAGGCGCTCGCTGAGCGTATAGAGGCGGTAGAGACCGCTCTTGGCTCTGTAATAGGATTCCAGTGAAGGCGTTGCGCTTCCGAGCACAAGACAAGCGTTCTTCATCACGGCGATCTGCTGTGCCACTTCACGTGTATGATATTTTGGCATCGATTCGTTCTTGTAGCTGGTCTCGTGCTCCTCGTCGATCACGATGACGCCGAGATCCTTAAAGGGCGTGAACAGTGCACTTCTGGGACCGATCATGACATCGATCTCCCCTCGCCTTGCGCGCTCCCACTGATCTGCCTTCTCGCTCTCTGAGAGAGAGGAATTCATCACTGACACCCGGTCGCCAAAATATCGATAGAACCGCATCAGTGTCTGATAAGTCAGAGCGATCTCGGGGATCAGCATGATCGCTTTTCCGCCGCGCTCAACGATGCCGCGGATGATCGCGATGTAGACCTCTGTCTTGCCGCTCCCGGTGATCCCGTGGATCAGGCTCACCGGGCATGCTCCCTGTGCAGCCCCGCTTCCGTTTCCGTGTATAGCGTCGTAATCTGCGAGAACACCGTCTGCAATGGCCTTCTGGCTGTCGCTCAGCTCCCTGATGCCGCCTTCTGTCTCGTGAAAGCGGACCGGATTGCGAAAAGTCTCTTCCTCAGTCACGCGGATCACACCGGCGGCCGACATGGCGCGGATGGCCGGTGCGGTTATGTGGAGCTTACTCAGGACAAGGCTGTAAGGCTGCCTGGGCACTTCCATGAGTTCTCTCAGAAGGCGCTCCCGGGCGACCTGATGCTTGCGCTGATAAACCGCCAGCTGTGTTTCGGCCTCCTCCCTGTCAAGAATGAGTTCGATCTCCCTGTTTTTGACCGGTTTGCCCGGCTTTCGGGAGGCCAGGACAGTCTTGAGCGCTGCCGCCATCGTGGAGCCGTACTGCGTTTTCATCCAGGCTGCAAGCGCGATCGCAAATGCTCCGTCGCTGTCCTCGCTGTACCCGCTGTCGGTCACGGGCAGCTCCGCGATCTCCTTGATCATCTCCGGCGCAAGACCGCATTCCTCCTTCAGGGCAATGACATAACCCCTGCGCATGACGTTGCCCTTGCCGAAAGGTACCAAAACAAGGCTCCCGGGCAGCAGAACATTCTGCATTCTCTCAGGAACCTTGTATACGAAAGGTCTGTCCAATTTGTTATAAGCGATATCTATGATTATCTCTGCGTATCTGTTCAAGCTTCCTCCAGAATCTCCCTGATCAGCACGCGCTCGTCCATCGGATACCTGTGGCCCTTGATCTCCTGGTAGTCTTCATGTCCCTTGCCGGCCAGGACCACGATGTCACCGGGCTCGCCGTTTCGGATCGCATACCGGATCGCATCCTTCCTGTCGGGAATGGTCACATAGGTGCCGTCAGTGCGCCTGATGCCGGTCACGATATCTTCGATGATCGCCATCGGCTCCTCGTCTCTGGGATTGTCCGATGTGATGATGCTCAGATCCGAAAGTTTTCCACTCACTTCGCCCATCTCAAAGCGCCTGCTCCGAGCGCGGTTTCCGCCGCAGCCGAAGAGACAGACCAGCCTGTGCGGATCATACTCGCGCAGCGTAGTCAGCAGGCTGTCCAGCGCCATCGCATTGTGGGCATAGTCGATCATCAGCGTAAACTCATCGCTCACCTTCACCATCTCGATCCTGCCCTTCACATGGACTTTGAGGAGTGCCTCTTTGATCTCCTCAGCTGTCACGCCGAAGTGCCTGCAGACTGCGATCGCGCACAGAGCATTGTAGACACTGAAGCGGCCGGGGGAAGGGACCTCAGCGTGAAAATCGAGCAGTCCCTTCACGTCAAAGGCTACCCCGAGTTCACCGGGCTTTTTGATCAGCTGCAGGTTGTCCGCATACAGATCTGCCTCCGGGCTTAGTCCGTAAGTCTCCACGCTGCAGGTGCGGCCATCCAGGATCCTCTTGTGGTATTGGTCGTCCGCATTGACAATTCCCACGCGGCACTGCCTGAACAGAAGGCTCTTGCAGTTAAGATAATCATCGAAATCCTTGTGCTCCGCAGGGCCGATGTGATCCGGCGAGAGATTTGTGAATATCCCCAGATCAAAGATGAATCCCTGCGTTCTGTGCAGCATGAGGGCCTGGGAAGACACTTCCATGACGACCGCCTGTACACCCGCGTCCGCCATATCCCGGAAAGTCTTCTGCAGGACGGTGGATTCTGGCGTTGTGTTGTGTGCCTTGATCCTTACATCCCCGTAAAGGGTCTCGATCGTCCCGATCAGGCCTGTCTTCAGGCCGGCAGCTTCCAGAATGGATTTGACCATATAAGTCGTCGTCGTTTTCCCCTTCGTGCCGGTCACGCCGATGATCTTCATCTCCGATGCGGGATTCTTGTAATACGCCGCAGCAATATACGCCATTGCATAGCGCGTGTCCTGCACCCTGACAATGACCGGATCCTTGACCGGTGTTTTTCCTTCCAGATCCGACAGGTCCAGATCCTTCTGCACGACCAGTGCCGCAGCGCCGTCCATCAGCGCCTGCCTTGCAAATTCATGGCCGTCCCTCACAGCTCCGACGATGCAGAAAAAGAGACAATCCTTTGATATTTTGCGTGAGTCATTGACGATCTCACTGATCTGCGTGCCGCGAAGCGCCCTGACCCGATCCGGATCCGTGATATACGCACCGGACAAAGTGTTGAAATGATAATCCAGTTTACTGACCAGTTCCGCAATTTTCATCTGTATCTCCTAAATGGCTTTGCAATTAATACTGTTATTATTGCTGTTATTATTGTTTCTTATCAGCGGCGGATCCTGAAATCCTTCACGATGTACTGCAGGCTCTCTCTCCCGTTCCACGAATTGATATCGGGATAATACATCATATCTATTGTAACATTTCCTGCTCCCAAGAGAAGCCCTTTAAAGACAGGACTTCCTGCCGCCTCGTCCAGTTCCTCCGCAAAGGCCTGCGCATCGCCGAACCGGATCAGGTCCAGTCTCTTTCCTCTCTCATCGCATGCGCTCATGCGCACCACATTTCTGTTCTTTCCCAGTACTCTGGCTGACAGCAGCCGGATATTTCTGGTGACGAACAGCGGCTTGGGATTGGCCGTCCCGCAGGGCTCGAGCAGCGCCAGCTGCTTTGTGAGAGCAAGATCCATGAGCGCCGGCGGAAGCTCCATATCCGCCCGTATTGTCTCCTGCAGTTCCTCCTCTGTCAAAGTACAGTTTTCCTCCACTTTGGACGAAAAGGCATTGAAATTCTCCTCCTTCATCGTAAGCCCGCCGGCCATCTTGTGACCTCCGAACTTTACGAACAGATCCCCGCAGGCATTCATCTGGGCGTACATGTCATAAGCCTCGATCGAACGCCCCGACCCTTTCAGCAGTCCCTTTCCGGTATCAGTCAGGATAAATGTCGGGCGATGCATCCTCTCCTTGATCCTGCCCGCTATGATCCCCGCAAGGGATTCGTGGCAGTCACGCATAAGAAGCACCAGAACTTTCCTGTCCTGCATGTGCTCCCGGACGATCATGTCTTCTGCCGCCTTTGTTCCTTCGATCGTCATGCTCTTGCGGCTGTCGTTGAGGTCCTTAAGCTGCTGCGCGCACCGAAGCGCCTCATTCGGATCCTCTTCCGTAAAGAGCTCCAGACCGCGGATCGCGCTGTCCAGCCTTCCGGTCGCGTTCAGGCACGGTCCGATCACAAAGCCTGCATGATAACAGGTGAGCGGTGTATCTGTCAGCCCGTTCACTGCAAGGATCGCCTTCAGTCCGGGATTATCGGACGATGACGCCGCCTTCAGTCCCTCCCGGACCAGGATCCTGTTCTCATCAAGGAGCGGCATGACATCGCAGACCGTCGCCAGTCCTGCAAAGGGAAGCAGATGCCGGAGCAGCTTACGGCAGGCATCGCTGTCTGCACCGCCCAGCATCTTCTCCGCGAGGAGAAGACTGATCTTGCAGGCCACGACAGCACCGCAGATCTCCGGGAACGGATAAGTCTTTCCGCCGCTGAGCTGAGCGGGAATCTTGGGATCGACAACTGCCGCGGCGGGCGGAAGGGTGTAGACCCTGCTCCCGTCTTCCTCCTGATGAAACGGCACTTCATGATGGTCCGTCACTATGACCGTCATTCCCCATTCTGCAGCTTTTATGAGAGGTTCCGAGGCTGCGATGCCGTTGTCGCACGTTATGATCATATCCATTCCGTCATCGGCAGCGCATCGAACCAGCCGCTCATTGATGCCGTATCCGTCCCTCATTCGCTCCGGGAGCACTGCATCCGCATTTGCGCCGCACTGCCTGAGGGCATACCACAGAATATAGGACGCACAGATCCCGTCTACATCGTAGTCCCCAATGATCCGGATCCTTTTGCCCTTCCTGATCCGGTCTGCCAGAAGATCGACCGCCTTCCCGGCATCCGGAAGAAGACGCGGATCGTGGAGGTCTTTCAGGCCTCCCTCCAGAAAAAGCCTCGTCTGCTCTTCTCCCACGACATCCCTGTTGCGGATCAGCCTCGCCAGGATCGGCGATATACCGCAGGACGCCGCTATTTTGTCAAAATCTGCCCGCTTGGCGGACACTGTCCATTTCTTCTTTCTCAAATGCCTGCCCTCATATGCAATGCCTTGTTCGAGATCCGAGAGGAGAATCTGTATTCACCCATGTGAAAAACGAGGGAACGGACCGCATCCGTTCCCTCAATTTCATTTTGCCAAGATCAGACGACGATCTTCGCCTTATTTCTCTCTTCGATCTCTTTCTGCTTCTGGAGCTTTCTCTCCTTTTTGGACAGATTCGAGCTGCCTTTCTTCTTGGAGCTGCTCTGTCCGCCGTTTCCGCCGCTTCCGCTTCCGCTGCCTGTCTGGCCGGAAATATCATAGTCTTTCGCGGACTTGATCTTCGTGCGCAGCAGGTGCCACAGAGGACCTGCGATGCAGACGGATGACCAGCATCCTGCGATAATACCGATCATCAGAGGAAGTGCGAATTCCTTGACGGATGCGACGCCGAAGATATAAAGCGTCATGACCATAAAGAATGTGGTCAGTGAAGTAAATATACTTCTGGAAAGAGTCTGGCTGATGCTGGTATTGACAACATCCTCCAGAGTAGTTCCGGATCCCCTTCTCTGCAGGTTCTCACGGACACGGTCAAATACGACGATCGTGGCGTTGATCGAGTAACCGACGATCGTAAGCATACACGCGATAAATGTGCTGCCGACACTGATCCGGAGGATCGCATAAGCCGCGAGTACGATCAGGCAGTCATGTGCAAGGCAGATGACGGATGAGGCGCCGAAACGCGCATCCTTGAACCGGAACCAGATGTAGATCAGCATCAGGATCAGTGCTAAAATGACTGCTACCTTTGCAGCCCATTTCATCTCCGAGCTGATCGTGGAACTGATTGTCTCGGAAGTGATATTGTCCTTGTCGACATTAAACTGATCCTGCAGCGCAACGGCAAGAGCTGTGCTCTTTTCTTCGTCCAGTTCCTTGGTCTTGAAGATCACTTCGCTGCTGCCCGCAACCTTCTGCACCTGGGGATTCGTATCTCCCGTTGTCTCCACCACGACCGGAACGACCTTCTCATTGATCTCTTCCAGGCTCATGTCCTCGGTGAAGGTGACATTCGTGGAAGTTCCTCCGACAAAGTCAAGACTGTAATTGAGCATGCCTTTGCCGCCGTGGAGGTTCATGCTCATTCCGGCAAAACCGGCGATGATCAGAGCTGCGGAGATCGCAAAGACGATCTTTCTCTTAGAGACAAAATTAATGATCTTAACTTCTCTTCCCTTGCCGTAGAACTTCACATCCTGTGCGCCGAGTCCGTAGAAAATATTCATGAGCAGTCTGGTCACGACCAGCGCTGTGAACATAGAAACAACGATACCGATAGCCAGAGTGCTGGCAAATCCCTTGATCGTGCCGCTGCCGCGCCAGAAGAGGACTGCCGCTGCGATCAGTGTCGTAACGTTGCCGTCGATGATCGCAGAAAGTGCCTTGCTGTATCCGCTCTTGATGGAAGTTCTGACATTCCTGCCGGCAGCAAGTTCCTCACGGATACGGGCGAAAATAATAACGTTTGCATCCACTGCCATACCGATGGAAAGCAGGATACCCGCAATTCCGGGCAATGTCAGCGTCACATCAAAGCCGTTGAGGACGATCTCAACAATCAGAATATAGATGCACAGCGCAAGGCTTGCGCATAAGCCGGGAAGCCAATAGACCGCGATCATTAAGATACAGACCAGTGCAAAACCGAGCATACCTGCGATCTTACTGGTCTTGATCGCATCCTGTCCCAGCTGCGCACCTACGATCTGGGAGCGGAGTCTCTGCAGTTCGACCTTCAGTCCGCCGATACGGATATTGGATGCCAGACTCTCTGCGTCTTCGATCGTTCTCTCGCCGGTGATCACGGCGCGGCCGTCAGTGATCGCTGCCTGTACTTTCGGAACAGATATGAATCTTCCGTCGTAATAAATGCCGATCGTCTCGCCGCCGGCATAGGCTTTGGTCGTCGCATCCGCGAACTTCTGCCTGCCTTCGTCGGTAAATGTCAGCGCAACCACGATCTCCTGATTGTTCATATTGTCGCTCTGATAAGTCGCCTGTGCGTCTGCAACATCGGTTCCTTCCAAAACGACATCTCCGTCGGCGATGATCTGGTCCAGTTCCTTGGTCAGAACATAGTTCTGCTCACCGGTGTCATCTATGCCGATCTCATAGTTGTCGTTGCCGCTGTCATCTTTCTGCCTGATAAAATACAGAGAGCCGGGGCGTCCCAGTTCATTGAGGATCTTGTTGGTCTCTTCGACGCCGGAGATGCCGGGGATCTCAATGTTGATCCTGTCGGCGCCTTCCGTATAGACCTGCGCCTCCGTGCTGTACTGGTCGACACGCTGCTGGAGCTTGTAGACCGTGTCCGCCATATCCTCCGCTGAGGGAGTCTGTTCGCCTACTGCCTCATAAGTAATACTGGCGCCTCCCGCAAGGTCAAGACCCAGCTTGATGTTGTGATAAGATCCTCTGTGCCCATCGCCGAAACCAATCAGCGCGGTATAAGCCATAAGTGCCGTGATAACCGCTGTGACGATCAGAGCGATGACTGCTCTCGATTTTTTCATGCCGTTTCTCCTTCTAACATATCCTGGCTGTTCGCAAAAAAGGCTACAACCTTTGAAATTATAGCACAAATAAAAATTTTGTAAAATGTTTTCTAAGATCAGGAGCAATTTTCTGCAAAAGGCTGCCGCCCCGGCACAGGATCCTGATCCTTGCGCCGGGGCGGCAGCCCCACTTATCTGATTTTCTGCTCTTTCAACAACTGTTTTGATTACTCTTTTGTCTCATCAGCAGGCGTCTGAACCGGCTGGACACCGGGGATTCCGGTCACATTGACATTCCTTGTCACCTTCGCATCATAGGTATTGGCGCGGATGATCTCGGAGAGATCCACTCCGGTCGCCTGGGACATGGTGTCGAAGACCTGCTTCATGACGATCGGCATATTGCCGGAGATCTGTGAAGCACCGCTGTTTCCGTCTCCGCTCCCATAGATATTGATGCTGTCGATCGAACTGAGAGGCTTCGCGATCTCGCTCGCCATCTGGGGCATGATCTTGATCATCATCTCTACGATTGCAGCGCTGTTGTACTTCTTATAAGCCTCAGCGCGCTTTTCCATTGCTTCCGCTTCCGCAAGACCCTTGGCCTTGATGGCTTCTGCTTCCGCAAGACCCTTGGCTGCGATACCGGCCGCCTCGGCGTCATACTTGGCTTTGATACCGGCAGCTTCCTGCTCTGCGCTGAATCTGTCGGCCTCCGCCTGTGCTTTTCTGGCGTCTGCCTCGCGCTCCTGCTCGAACTGGGCTGCCTCCGCCTCTCTCTGTCTCTTGGCCAGCTCGGCTTCTGCTTTCTGCTCCGTCGCGTATCTCTCCGCTTCCGCCTGCTTTCTGACGTTTGCGTCGAGCTCTCTCTCTTTGATCGCGACCTGGCGCTCTCTGAGGTCTGCCTGGCGCTCTGCCTGTGCGATCTGCGCGTTGACGGTCTCTGTGTTGACCTGTTTCATCTGGATCTGTTTCTGGATATCGTAAGCGGCGTCCGCTTCTGCCATCTTGGTATCCTCGATCTTCTTCAGATCCGACTTCCTCATAGCCAGTTCGTTATTCTTCTGTGCGATCTCCAGATTGGAAATGACTCTCGCGTCATTCGCTTCTCTGGCTGTCTCCGCCTGCTTGATCGCGACGTCTCTCTCTGCCTCCGCCTTTGCGATCGCCGCTTCTTTCTGGATCTTGGACATGTTGTCCTGGCCCAGTGCATTGATCAGTCCGTTCTCGTCGATGACCTTCTGGATATTGCAGGAAATGATCTTGATACCCAGATTGTTCATGTCGGACTGTGCCTTTTCCTGGACCTGGTCACCGAAAGCCTTGCGGTCCGAGGAGATCACCCTC
>ODAI013325231.1_pt1 | contig 27400 bp, 20 predicted proteins | sample 1539321 | NCBI WGS metagenome assembly ODAI01 (sample SAMN02144231, study PRJEB22623) | gut metagenome | biome: sheep rumen | host: Ovis aries | place: New Zealand
AAATTCTGCACACACGTCGTAGCAAGTGCGTTCGGCGTGCCCGAAGGGATAGCGCGGAAGCCTTTTTTCGGGGCAAAAACCGCTGGGAGCCAATTTTTCTGCTGCAAATATAAAACTCGAAGTTTGCCCGAGTAGTTTTAAACCATGACTGCGGAAAGAATCATATAGAGTGCGGTTGCCCCAAAAATGCTTACCATTGAATTCTTTACGGCAAGGTTCACAAGCACTGCAAATGCAAGCCCCGCGAATGCAGGAAGCCCGTAGGGGAAGGCCGCAAGTTTTATGTCCTTAAAGCAGTAGACCAGAAGAATTGCAATTATCATGGACGGTATGTATTTTTCTATGAACTTGATGAGTGGCGGTGGTTCTTTCCTGCTGAACAAAAGGAAAGAAAATGAGCGCTCAAAGAAAATGATTGCCCCGCAGATAAAAATTGCAACTATTACAAGTGCAAGCGGAAGCTTTTCTTTTATGGCTGAATCCGCACTTCCCGAAGTCTTAATCTGGAAAAGCCCTGCCGCAAATACAATGCCTGCCAGAATCATTGCAGAAAGTGCAATAAGTATTGCCGTCTTTGCAGACTGCCCCCTTTCCGAATAGAATGTTATGCCCCTAAAAATAACGATTAGCGCAATTCCCATTAATATAGAAAGAAAAATTATGTTTGAGGAAGGCACAAGTCCAACCTTAAAAAGAAGGACCGCAAGTACGCAGGTGGCAATTCCAATTGCAACTGGCACAAAGGGTTCAAGGATGGATTTTGTAGTTCCAGCTTTACCGGCTTTTTTTGCCTCCAAAATTCCGCCCCCAATCTGCCCGCAAAGGATTACCGCAAACAAGGCAGAAAGCGCAAAGTCTACACCGTTAAGATATTGGGCAAGGTTAAAGTGCTGAAGGACGTTGCATGCCAAAGCCCCAATGACGCTTCCAAGCACCCAGTAAAAAAAATCAAGAAAGGCTATTGTTCCAAGGAAGGGGCCTTTTTCTGCCCTGGCAGGAATTTCCGTTGAGCACAAAAGGGCATAAGTTTCGTCCGTAAGCCAATAGATTATGAATGGCTTCCACTTTTTGCAGCCCCGGCATTTTTCTATTAGCGAAAGACCGTAGACAATGTGCCTTATGTTTACAAAGAATTCCGTTATGACAATTTCTGCAAGGCTTGCCCCCGCCGCAAATAGCCCGATTGCAACGTATTCGCCTGCTCCGCTGTACATAAAAAGTCCCATCACAAGTGCAAGCCACCAGGGGTAGCCTGCGTTTACCACCATAAGGCCCAGCGGAATGCCGATAGCCACGTAGCCAAAAAAGATAGGAGTCGTATAAGATGCAGCCTCGCGTGCAAAAGCTCTGTTCATGTGCGACAGTATATTTTAACTCGTCCTTTTTTTCAATAAGAATTTTTTTCTTTTTTTCTGGACCAAGTTTGATTTGCTAACCCGCTTTGCAGGGCTACGCTTTCGCTCCGGCCCGCCTTGCGGCGGTCTGGCTGCGCCACCCTTCCAATCGGGGGTAGGCTTTATTTGCAAAAGAGAAAGTTGCCCTTGCTAACATTATTGGTCACAAAAAGCTAAACTTCTGCGATAACTTCTATTTCGCAAAGAGCTCCCTTGGGAATGTCCTTTACCGCAACGCAGCTTCTTGCTGGTTTTTCTGTAAAGTATTCAGCGTATACTCCATTGAATGCCGCAAAGTCGCTCATGTTTGCCAAGAAGCAGGTGGTCTTTAATACCTTAGTCAAATCCGAGCCTGCTGCTTCCAAAAGAGCCTTTACGTTAAGGCAGGCCTGTCTTGTCTGCTCTTCAATCGTAGAAGCCTCAATTGCTCCGCTTGCGGGGTTAATCGGAATCTGCCCTGAGCAGAATACAAGTCCGTTTACAATCTTTGCCTGGGAGTAGGGGCCTATTGCCGCCGGTGCGTTTGGTGTGGAAACTGTCTTCATTTTATTTCTCCTTTTTTCCTGTAAAATTATTTGCGTTTTAAACATCAAATTTTATTGAATCAACTACTTTTAATCCTTCGTCCTTCAATGCGTTTTTGATGGCGTTAACATGGTCATAGTCGCGGGTTTCCATGGATACCCTAAGGTAGCAGCCGTTTATGTTTTCCGTGTCGCCGGCCCTTTCGTGGTGAACGCTCGTAACGTTTCCGCCCAAATCCGCAATGATTCTGGAAACTTCCTTTAGCTGTCCCGGTTTGTCTATGAGTTCTATCAAAAGGTTTGTAACACGGCCAGACTTCATAAGACCGCGCTTTATGATTCTGGAAAGAATTGTTACGTCAATATTTCCGCCAGAAACAACGCTTACGATTTTTTTGCCCTGCACAGGAAATTTGTTGAACATGGCAGCGGCAACAGATACTGCACCCGCACCTTCTGCAACCATCTTCTGTTTTTCAATCAGGGTAAGTATTGCAGAACAAATCTCGTCTTCTGTTACAACGGCCATGTCGTCCACGTATTCCTTTACGTAGCGGAAGGTGTTTTCGCCCGGCTGTTTTACCGCAATTCCGTCTGCTATGGTCATTACGGAAGGAAGCCTTTCTATGGCACCGCCACCTATTGACTTTACCATGGACGGAGCACCAGATGCCTGAACACCGTAAACCTTTACCGATGGCCTTATTTGTTTTACCGCGCATGCAATTCCAGAGATAAGTCCGCCGCCGCCAACCGGAACGATGATTGCGTCTATGTCGTCCAGGTCCTTGAATATTTCCAAAGCAATCGTGCCTTGGCCTGCAATAACGTCTTCGTCATCAAAGGGGTGAACAAAGGTGTAGCCCATGCTGTCCCTAAGTTCAAGGGCCTTGTTGTAGGCATCGTCATAAACCCCTTCAACAAGACACACTTCTGCACCGTAAGATTTTGTAGCTTCTATCTTGGAAATGGGTGCGCTGTCAGGAAGGCATATTACAGATTTTATTCCCTGCTTGGAAGCCGCAAGCGCAACCCCCTGGGCATGGTTTCCAGCTGAACAGGCAACTACGCCCCGCTTTTTTTCCTCTTCGGTAAGGTTTGCCATCTTGTAGCCCGACCCCCTAAGCTTAAAGGAACCTGTGTTCTGAAGGTTCTCCGGCTTAAGCCACAGGTCTACTCCCGGGGCAATTCCGCTAGCCCTTACGCAGCTTGTCTCTCTTACGATATTTTTTAAAACTCTTTGGGCATCAAACACTTTGTCTAATGTAAGCATGCGTAACTCCTTTTGGCTCTGTTCATAAAATTAAAAATTAAGATAGGCATAAAGATAGCGCATTTTTGCAATATTTGCAAATCATTTCTTTTACTTTGCGTCTTTCAAGTCGCTTTCGTAACTGTAGCCTCCGTACACCCAGACAAGGCTTCCTTCCGTAAACTCTCCGCCGTTGTGGTCATCCTCGTAAATCAAGTACCAGGGGGCGGTTTTTCCGTCTATGGTCTCTTTTCTTTCTGTTGCGCCAATGATTCGGATTACCTGTCCTGCATAGACAACGTTCCTGCTTTCTATGTATTTTTCATTTTTGTAGTCATAATATGCAAGCGAGACCGTCTCTGCGTTAAGGGAAGGTTCTTTCCTCATCTTTGTGTTTTCTAGAACCGTAAGGTATTTTGCGTCTTTGTCACCCCAGCCCGGATACTTTAACACATTTTCGCCCTTGTAATAGTAGGTCTTCCATGCGGGGCTTGGCCTTTCGCTCTGAAGTATGGGGTCACCGTCGTCATAAGCACCTAGTGAACCCTTGCAGTCAAAATCCTCGTAATCGGGATAGACCATATATTCTCCCGGAAAAGAAGCCTGCATGTTGTACTGGTTGGTAAAGGAATAGGGTTCTTCCTTTTCTCCGTGCATGGGAGTGGAAAGTTCAACTTCATAGTACCCCTCGCGATTTTCGCTCTTTTTAAGAATCCAGTTGCCTGTCATGGTACCGTCGTGCCTGGCCCAAAGACCGTACACTCCGTTCGGGTAAAAGCTTAGCCTCCACCAGCCGGCTGCAAAGGAATTTTCAAGAAGGAATCTTCTGCTTTTTTCTTCATCCTTGCTGCGCTTTATACTGGGCATTTCTTTTGCCTTCTTGTCCAGGTTTACCGCGCATATTACCTGGTGGCATTCATTTACGTGGCTTCCGTCTTTTATCCTTATTGAGATGTGTTTTCCGTCTGGGCTTATTGCAAGGGCCTCTATTTTTTTGCCAGCGTCTTCTATGTGTTCAGCCTGAACAAGCTTGCCTGTTGAAAGTTCATAGACATAAAGGTAGGTAAGTCCGTGTTCGCTGTCGTATTGCCCGCTCTTTTCTTCGTTGACTGTAAACAAGACGCGGTCTTTTTTTGGAATTACCTGCCAAGAATAAATGTTGTAGTGGTAGGGAAATTCTATGTAGGCCTTAGAAATTTCCTCACCGGTCAAAGCATTTAGTGCAGTGATTCCTGTTCCGTTGACCACGTACAGGGTTTTGCCGTCCGCAGAATAATACAGGTCTCCGCCAAAGTCGCGCATTTTTTGCCAGACAATTTCCCTTGTGTCCATTTTCCACACGCAGAGGTCTGTAGGGTTTCCTGCGCTGCCTGCTATGTATTTTCCGTCCGGGGAAAAGGCAAAGCTGTTTGCCCACATAAAGTCGCCGCCTGTTTTGTATGTCCAGGACTGGGTCTTTAGGTTGTACATTGCCCAAGATTCATAGTATACGCCGCAGAGTATGTTTTCTCCGTCGGGAAGCGGGTGTATGCTCTGTAGGAATTCAGAGTGGTCGTTTATTGAAGCCTGGTAGGGGGTAGGGCTGCCAAGGTCTTTTTGGGTCTTGTCTTTTATGCAAACCTGCATTAAATATTTGTCGTCCCTAACATAATAAATGTATTCGCCGTCCGGGGAATATGCCATGGCAATGCGGCTGCGTGGTTTTGCCTCTGTTACAAAAAGCTCCTCTCCTGTTGCCCTGTCGCAAACACAAAGTCCCTTTTCCGAACTAAAGCGGTAATCCCAGCGGTGGAAGGCGACAGTTTTTCCGTCTGGGCTGAATGCCGCAAGATCAAAGCCGTCTTTTTCCCATAGCTTTCGGATTATGCTGTCCTTGCTTGTGTACTGCCTTTGCTTAAAAGGAATTGATGTTTTTGCCCAGGCACTGTTGCCTTTTTCGTCTACAAAGCAGAGCCAGTTTTTGTCTTGGTCTTGGTAAAGCAGGTGCACTGTGCTTCCTTCCTTTAGCTTTCCGGGGCTTTCCTTAAAGGCTTGGCTGTTGGGCGATTTGTATACATCACACTCTTGCGGAATTACAATCTGGTCACCGATTGCAAGAACCGTAGAAAACTCAGAAAAGCTTGTGGGGGCATCGGTTAGGCTTGCCTTGTCAAAAGGGGTGCTTTCTGAGCCAAACCAGACTATCTCTTTTTCGGCTTTTTCAGATTCAGCTGGGGCTTCTTTTTTACCATCACTTTCTTTCTGTTTTGAATCGGACACTTCTTCTGGGGAACTTTTGCTTTTTATTTCTTTGTCTGATTTTTTCGTGCAGCTTATAAAGAATACAGGGGCCAGTAAAAGGGCTGTGGCAAATGCAATTACTTTTTTCATGGGGGAATTATACCAAAGTTATCTTTGTAATGGAAGTATAAATCTTAATGCCGAACTATTATTTTACTTTAAAAAGTGCTAATATGTTTTTTATGGACAAGAACATTTCTTCGGCGGAGAATGCCGTTTACATTTTGGATTCATACGGACTTATCTACAGGGCCTACTATGCCCTTTTTAGCCACCCGCTCACAAATCAGCGAAAGGAAAACATTAGCGCGGTTGTGATTTTTTTCCGCAACCTAAAGGCACTTTTGGCAAAGCACAAGCCTGCTTTTCTTGCGGCCGCTTTTGACAGCCGTACCAAGACTTTTCGCCACGAGCTTTTTGCTGAATACAAGGCCACCCGCCAAAAGACACCCGATGACCTTCATGCCCAGGTTCCCTGGATAGAGGATGTGCTAAAGGCTTTGGGTATTCCTGTCCTTCGTGTTGACGGCTTTGAGGCAGACGACATTATTGCAACCGTTGCGGCAAAGTGTGCAAATGAGGGCAGACAGCTCCGCATTCTTAGCGGGGACAAGGACTTGCTTCAGCTTGTAACGGAAACTTGCAAGGAGATGCAGCCGGACAAGGCCAACGGTGGTTGGGAGACGGACGGAGTTGAAGAGGTTAAGGCCAAGTGGGGAATTGGTCCCGAGATGATTTTGGACTACCTTTCGCTAACAGGTGATGCTGCGGACAACGTGCCGGGCGTTAAGGGTGTTGGCGACAAGACTGCAATAAAGCTTTTGACCCAGTACGGTTCCCTTGACGGAATCTATGAACATGCGGAAGAAATTAAGGGTGCTCTTGGCCAGAAGATTCGCGGCGACAAGGAAAACGCATATTTTTCCAAGAAGCTTATTTCGCTAAGGAGCGACGTTCCAATCGAAATTGACTTTGAATCTTTTTCCACCGCCAAGCTTGATTACGCTGCGGCTGGAAAGGCTCTTGCTGAACTTGGGGCAGAAGCTGTTTCGCGTGCTTTCTTAAAGGAAGGAAATGCTGATTGGGCAATAGCCTTGGCAACAGCCTCTGCAACAGCCTCTGCAACAGCCTTGACAGCTGCCTCTGTTGAATCCGGAGCTTCATCTACTGCACCCGCTGCCACTGCAACATCTGCAAACGAAGATAACGCCCCCCTCCCCATCCGCAAGAACGAGGGAAATTACCGCCCAATAACAAGCGCTGATGAACTAAAGAAATTCATAGATTCAGCTCTGGACGAAAAATCCAACCCAAGTCTTGAAATTGCTTTTGACACGGAAACCGACGGTCTGGACACCCACGCATCAGGTCTTGTTGGCTTTAGCCTCTGCGTAAAAGAAGGGGAGGCCGTTTACGTTCCAGTAGTTCTTCCCGGCGGAATGTTTGCAGAAGAAACCATTGCAAAGGAAGACTGCCTTTCCCAGCTTGAGCGCATACTAAAAAATCCTAGCGCAACGCTCGTAATGCACAACGGAAAGTTTGACCTGGAAGTTTTGCATACAGCAGGTTGCATTGCAGCAGAAAAGCCAGCTTGCAAAATAGCAGACACCATGGTTGCGGCCTGGCTACTGGATCCCGATGCCTTGGGAAAGTCGCCCTATGGCCTTGAATACCTTGCAGAGACAAAGCTTGGCCTTTGCGGAATTGAATTCAATGACATAGTTCAGAAGGGGCAGACTTTTGCTGATGTTCCGCTGGAAAAGGCATACCCCTACGGTGCAGAAGATGCGGACTTTACCCTTCAGCTGTGGAATATCCTAAAAAAGAAGATAGAGGCAGAAGGCCTTAACGACATATTCTTTAAGACGGAAATGCCCCTCTTGCCCATTCTTGCCGCAATGGAAAACCGTGGAATCCACCTGGACAAGAAGATTCTTTCGGACTACAACGTGGAGCTTTGCAAGATTATAGAAGAAAAAAAGTCCCTCATATATTCAGAAGCGGGGCATGAATTCAACATTGCAAGCACCAAGCAGCTGCAGGAAGTTTTGTTCACAGAAAGGGGCCTTGTTCCCGGCAAAAAAACAAAGACAGGCTACAGCACTGACACAGCCGTCTTGGAGGAACTTGCAGAGCGCACGGACGATCCCCTTCCAAACGCAATCCTTGACTTTAGAAAATCGGTAAAATTGCAGAACACTTATGTAGAAACACTCCCTCTGTTGGCAGACAAAATGGGCCGCATACACACATCCTTTATGCAGACTGGAACCGCCACAGGAAGACTTTCTAGCCGCGACCCAAACCTTCAGAACATACCTGTCCGCGAAGAGGCTGGAAGAAAAATCCGCTCGGCTTTTACCGCAGAAAGTGGAACCGTGCTAATTTCGGCGGACTATTCCCAGATAGAACTTGTGGTTCTTGCCCATCTTTCGGGAGACAAAAACCTTAGCTCAGCCTTTGAGCAGGGAATAGACGTTCACAAGGCAACAGCTGCCCTTATCTACGGAATAAAGCCGGAAGAAGTTACCGCAGACATGAGGCGCTTTGCAAAGACGGTAAACTTTGGCGTTATGTACGGAATGAGTGCCTTCCGCTTGGCAAAGGATTTGGGCATAAGCCGCACACAAGCCCAGAACTTCATAAGCCAGTATTTTACAACCTATTCCCAGGTTAAGGCCTTTATAGAAAAGACAATTGCAGACGCAAGGGCTAACGGTTTTACCCAGACAATCACCGGCAGAAGACGCTTTATACGCGGAATAAACAGCCGCAACAAGAACGAACAGCAGGCGGCAGAAAGAATTGCCATAAACACACCCATTCAGGGCAGCGCGGCAGACATTGTAAAAAAAGCCATGATAGACGTGAACCAAGAAATTGAGCGTACAAAGAGTCCTCTAAAGATGCTGCTGCAGGTTCATGATGAATTGATTTTTGAATGCCCGGATGATGAGGCCGTGGTAAAATCTTCCATAGAATTAATTCGCTCAAAGATGGAAAGTGCCTTTAAGCTGAACATTCCACTCCGCGTAAGCATAGAAAGCGGAAAGTCATGGGGGCAGTTCCATTGATTTTGTGCGTAACAGGCCCAATGGCGGCAGGAAAAAATGCTGCGGCTTCAATCCTTGAGCAAAGGGGCTACGCCTGCATAGACGCAGACCTTGCGGGGCATAGAGCCGTGGAAAATGCCAGGGAAAAGATTTTTGAGCGCTTTGCAGGGGAGGCCCAAAAAAATGGCATAGTTCTAAAAAATCAAGACGGAAGCGTAAACCGCAGGGCACTGGGCGAAGTGGTCTTTTCTTCCCCCCAGCTTTTGCGGGAGCTTGAATCCATAGTCTACCCCGAGACCGAGCGCATCATCAGGGAATTTATAGAAGAAAAACAAAAAGACTCCTCCATTCCCGGCGTAGTAATAAATGCGGCAGTCCTCTACAAAACCCCGGACATTTTAAGCCAAGTTCAATTCATTCTCTATGTTGACGCACCCCTAATAATGCGCTATTTCCGTGCCAGAAAAAGAGATGGCATGTCCTGCAAAAAAATTCTTGACCGTTTTGCAAGCCAAAGAGACCTTTTTGCTAAATATCAAAATTCAAATGCCGATATTCAAAGGGTATGGAATACCGGTTCCAGACAGCGTTTGGAAAAGAAGATTATTAAGATTCTGGCAGCTTTGGAAAGTTAGCTTTCTTTTGCTTGCCCTGATTCCAAATGCAATAGTGAGCCTCTAAAGACTTATGTTTTTGGAAGTTCCCATTACCGGCAGGGGAAAAAACGAATGGAACAAAAAAGAACATTATGGATTTTAATTGCAGCGGGAGTTTTTTTATGCGTGGTTATTGGAGCCGCGTTTCTTATCTTTGGCAATTCGCAGAAGAATAACTCATCGGCAATGTCTATGAAAGACAGCGGATCCATGTGGGTTATTCCGGAAGACAAGCCTTTAACCTCTAACACTGCAAGCTATGGCTATGCAGACGAGCAGCCGGTTGCAAACCAGGGCTCTGCTTCATCTGCCGCACCGTCAGTCTTGTCAGGAAATTCAACACCGGCAGAGGCAGCCCCAAATTCAATAACACATGCAGACAGCGTAACGGTAATTTCACAGGGGGCAACCAACGTATATGAAATTCCAAGCGGAACATCTGCAATTCAGGATGGAACCACAACAATCGACTTGAATTCCTTAAAAGAAGGCACTGCATCTGCTTCTTCCGTAAAGGCACAGAACCAGGTTGCAGCCCAGGCAATAGAAAACACAAAGGCTGCAAAAAGCACGCCCAAGGTTCTCGAAAGCAGCACAAAAAAATCAACTGCTTCAACAAGCACAAAAAAGACGGCAAGCACAAGCAAGTCAACTTCATCAACAAAATCCGTCTTGGCATCCCCGTCTCCTGACCGCTACTGGGTACAGGTTGGCTCTTTTGTAAACAAGAAAAATGCAGACGAGGCACGCTCCGTATTGGAAGCAAAGTCAATCAAGTGCGAAGTCTTTACCTACGAAGACTCCGGCACCCTCAAGTACCGTTTGCGCGCAGGCGACTACACATCCCGCACGGAAGCCGAGTACTGGCAGAAGCAGATAGACAAGATTGACTACTTTGCAAAAAATGCCGGCAACACAATGATTGTGCACACAGGAAAGTCTCTGGCAAAAAAATAGGCTTGTATTTCTTCTATAAAATAAATTCTTATGAATTTGGGGGCAGATTGTCGGTTAATCGCCCCCATTTTTTATGCCCCTCCATTGCCTGCCCTGCTTGATTTAAAAATCATCTTAATTTTTTTTGCAAACACACATGCTTTTTAAAATTCTGTGTTACACTATTAGCATAGTCGATTTTTTTATTTGAAAGGAGTACGTCATGAAAACTAAAATCAAGTTATTTGCAGCGGCGGTATTTTTACTTGCGCTTGCATCATGTTCTTCCATGAAGCAGATTTGGGATTTGAAGGGAATCATCGTTTCTTCAAATGGCCAGGTGTTTACAGGAAAGTCCTCAACAGTTCCAATGGATATAAAAACAGGAAACCTCCGCTACGAATTTACTGCAACATCCGACCCTGTAGATAACGGCTATCCTGTATCAATCAAAGTGGATGACAGCAGCGTTGCTTCTGTAACACAAAGCGCGTCAAACCCTTCAAGCTATACCATAACCGGTTTAAAGAGCGGCTACACGGCTGTAACCGCATCTTGCTCAATATACAATTTTACATTCATTGTTTACGTTGCGGACACTTCCCGCGGAATTACGGTAGACAAGCTTAAGCAGCAGCGTTTGGATGACATTGCCCGCGTAGAGGCAGAGGCAAAGGCAAAAGCGGATGCAGAAACTCTTGCAAAACAGCAGGCAGCAGAAAAAGCGGCCGCAGACAAGACAGCTGCAGATGCCGCAGCAAAGAAAGCCGCAGAAGAAGCTGCCAAGAAAGCCACCGCAGAGGCAACCGCAGCGACCTTTGCTCCAAAAGCTGGCGATGTTTATGCCCTGGACGAAGCAAATAAAAAGTATGTCTACTTCCCAAGTGCAAGCGAGATGTACATGACTTCTATTAGCAGTGCAGACTCCGCGCTCATCAAAAAATATAAGGTAAACTACAATGCCGCAAGCTCCAAGACTGCAAACGGAATATGCTTTAAAAATATAGGCGGAACACTTGTTGCATTCCTAGATGATGATGGTCTTTTTACCCACGAAACCTATGATATTAGAGAAGAGCATCACCGCTACGAAATACTCACAGACAAAGGAAGTAAAACTGGCTCCCTTTACGGCAAGTGGAAGCTAAGGGCAAACGATTGCGTGTCCGACATGTTCTTCTCTGGTGATTTTACCCTTCTTTTTGCAAACAACGGCAGGGTAACTTGGACAGGTTCAAGTTATCATCTGGCTGGCAATTTTGGCGACCTTAAGACAGTCAGTAAAACCTATTCCTACAGCAACAAAGATGGCTTTATACAGATTGAAGGAGTTGGAACCTTTTACGACGGCAGTGGCTCTGAGAACCACAAAATAGGAGACTTTTACTACGACGGAAAAGCCCTGCGCTATGTAAAGATTGTTAAGAAAATAACAGACAGCGCAACGCTCCAAAAGGTCAAGAACGCGCGTATGTACACTCCAAGCGACGACAAATAAAAATTCGGTGCGCTAAAAAAACTATCCTTCAAGTACTAGGTCACACAGGACTGCATCGGCGGCTTTTACAAGGTCTGCCGGTGCAAGTTCTATCTGCTCCCCACGAAGACCTGCGCTTATAAAAATCTTTTCAAACTTTTCGGCAGTGCTGTCTATAAAAGTACGGTACTTCCTCTTCATTCCAAGCGGAGAACATCCGCCCCTTATGTAACCGGTAAGCCCAAGAAGGTCTGCCTGCTTTACAGGAGTAACTTCCTTTGCACCGCAGGCATTACGCGCTTTTTTTAGGTTTATCTCGTGCAGGGCACTCTGGCAAAAAACAACAACTTCCTTGCTTTCCGTCTGCATTACAATCGTCTTAAAAACACAGGCCGGGTCTATGCCAAGCTTTTCCGCAGTCTTTTCCGCAGCCCCGCGCTCAAGTTCATGCTCACCGTCATCCGCATATTCGTGCGCAGTATAGGCAATCTTTAGTCCGTCCAAAATACGCATGGCATTTGTCTTTTTCATATTAATTTTCCCCGCCTGATTTTTTACTCTCTATTTTTTTTGCAAAGTACTTAACAATAAATTCCGCCGCCAACGCAGAAAGGGTTCCAAAAATTGCACCGCAGACAACATCCGTGGGGTAGTGCACGCCAACATAAATCCTGCTCAGCGAAATCAAAAATGCAAGGACAAGAACAGGCACCCCAATTTTTTTAGGCAGGTTCCTGAACACAACAACCGCAACCGCAAATGAACATGCCGAATGTCCCGAAGGAAAAGACGAATCCCTTAGCGGCGGAACCAGAGCCTGCAACTCTCTGATTGCATCGTAAGGCCTAACCCTTCCAACAAGATTTTTTATGATAAGGTTGTTCACAATATGAATTATTCCAATCGAAGTAAGGCACATAATCCCGGTCTTCCGCGTCTTGGCAATGCAAAAAAGCACAAGTGTAAGGGCTATCCAAAAAAATCCCACGTCGCCCAGCTTCGTAATAAAAACAACAATCCCGTTAAGCCAGCCCTGCCGTATATGTTCCTGAACAAAAAGAAGTGCGCTTTCTTCCATGTCAATCTCCCTAAAAGATATTTTAAATCAATTCAAACCTATTTTCAACCTCTTAAAAAGCCATGCCCGTTAATCCAAATTTTTTCTTATCATCTTCTTGCGGCACTTTCTTCTTTGGACAAACGCTTAGTAAAAGAACACCTTGCCATTTTTCTGCAAACAGATAGCGCCAAGGATGTCGCGTCATTTGTTAGCAAAGCAACAAGGCGTCAAAAATGGCAAGGAGGCCATTTGTGTGGGCTTTCCGGGGTTCCGCGGGGCCCAACCCGCTCCATTGCTGGTGGTTCGGCCCTTCGACTGTGCTCAGGGACCTCACCCCCAGCAACGGCTGCGCCGCCCCTCCAATCCCTGCCGTGTCTGCTCGGCTACCTTATGTTTCACCTCAATTGCTTTGGGTTGACAAAGATAATAAGATGTGTTTTGCTGACGATAAATAATATTCAAGAGGCAGAAAGTGTATAGAAGAATCTTTCTTGTGGCCTGCATGGTGCTTTTTTCTGTTTTGCATGTTGCGTCTTTTGACTATGACAGCTACGATTATGACTGTTCTTTTATGAGGACTGCGACTGCATGTGCCGCCGGACAGATAGAGATGCTGGTTCATCGCGTGCAAAGGTATTATGAACATCACAACAAGTTGCCCGATACTTTTGCCCAGCTGGAGAATGAAAAATTAGGTGGCTTCGAGATATATTGCTGGCCTTTTGATGAATATTATAAGTCTGGCGGTGGATTGAAAAAAATATCAAATGACATTGTTGAGGTGACGCTTTCGGATTTAAAAACAGGAAGTATTTATCGTAAAGTCTACGAAAGGGATGGCGACGAGCATATAATCACCTTCTTTGAAAATACCAAGTTTGTGCGCAGCACCCGCTATGACAGGGATGGCTACGCATTGGAAAGTCTCAATGAATCTGGCAAATATGTGTATGAATATAGTGGCAGTGATGGATTCAAAATTATGAGTTTGTCGTCTCCCAAACAGGTTCAGGAAAAATACACTCTGCCTTCATTTATTTATTCGCGGGAAGAGGGGCTTTTGTCGCGGAAGCGGAAAATGATCAAGTTTGTTTCCTTTGCAATGTGCTTTGTTTCTTTGCTGTAGGAGACCCGAAAAATATACGCCGCCATGGAGCCCCTTTAGTACCGCGCAAGCGGTATGAGCCGAATAGGCGAAGGGCGGAACGGCGGTGACGCAAAGAGTGTCTGTCGAGTTAGCTAAAAAATAAATGGTAGAGCAATTAGGACTTCGTCCATAAAAGCACCGTCCAATAGCCTATCTTGAAAAAGTGTGCCCAATTCATTATTATGGTGAACTATGAAAGCGATTATTACAGTTGTTGGCGGGGACAAGATGGGTATTATTGCCAAAGTTTCCGCATACCTTGCAAAACATTCTATAAATATTGACGACATTACTCAGACCGTTCTTAGCGGTAATTTTGTTATGATGATGATTGTGGACTTTTCCGCAGCAGACCTTGCCATTGACCAGGTTCGCACCGAGCTTACCGAGGAAGGACATTCCCTTGGTGTAGAAGTTAACGTGATGAACGAGAAGGTTTTCTCCGAGATGCACCGCATCTAAAATTAGTTCAAGGGAGTTCCCTTGTACCCCAGAACTAAGGGGAGGCAACTTTTTTAACGTTAAAAAAGTTGCCTACTCCGTTTTCGCAGTGAAACTTCAAGCGAGCGAGGTTTTTCCCTGCTGGAAACTGCGTTGCAAGTTCCCCCTTAAACCCCTCTTCAACGGAACGCCTTGCTACCGTTTCATCCGGCACGGCTTAGGGCCATATCGCTCAACGTATCGCGATATGCCTAAGAACCCAGTCTTGTTTATTTCCTAATATCATTAGTTGTAAAAAATACTGAAATGTATAAAACTATTTCTTAGGGAAAAAATTTTGTATGTCTGCGGTTAGGGGCTTGGAGAGGTATTCCTTTTCTAGCCTTAGGAATGCGTCGCGGCTTATGTTTTTGGCTCCGTAGCGGGCTATGTTGTCTGTGTAGACCTGGCTGTCTATGAGTTTTCCTCCGCAGGCAAAAAAGGCTCTTGCAAAAAGAACGAATGCGCTCTTTGCGCTGTCGCTTTCTTTGGTGAACATGCTTTCACCGCAGAAAACGCTTCCAAAAAGTTCCCCGTAAAAACCACCGGCCAGTTCCCCATTGTGCCAGACTTCAACGCTGTGGGCAAAACCCGCCTTGTGCAGGGCGCAGTAGGCCTTTATCATCTTGGGGCCAATCCAAGTTCCGTTCTGACCTTCCCTCTTTGCATCCCTGCATCCTTCCATTACGCGCTCAAAGCATTTGTCCATGGTGTAGGTGTAGGGGGTATGCTTTAGAAAACGGTCTATGCTTTTGGGAACATGAAAATCTTCCGACTGAATGCAAAAGCGGGGGTCCGGGTTGTACCAGATTACCGGTTCTCCTTCCGCTTCGTCAAACCAGGGAAAAACGCCCTGGAGGTATGCAGAATAAAGCAGGTGCAGGGGCAGCGTTTCCGTAACTGCGCAAATACCGCTTCTGTCCTCCGGCTTTTGAAATAAAAGTGGCTCGTCGTACCAAATCTTGTCTGGGTCAAGCGTCTGCAAGTTGATGCTGCCGTCCTTGTTCACCGGAATGTGTTCACTTTCCATTCTGAATTGTCCCACCAAAACGTGTTCAATCTATCACAATTTGATTAGAAATTCTACAGGTGAAGTTATTTCGAGCCGAAGCTGACTCCAAAAAAATGCGTAAATACGCAAAAATTTGGAGTAGAGTACGAGTCTGAACTTCCCATTGAGTTGCTTTTCTGTGGCAGGGATAAGGTAGGCCAGCAACCTACGCCGCCATGGAGCCCCTTTAGTCCCGCGCAAGCGGGATGAGGGTTACCGAAGGGCGGAACGGCGGTGGCGCAATGGCATGAGGGCCGGTTGCAGTCAAGGAATGGATGGTAGAGCCGGTTCAATTACCGTCCTGAAAAGTACCGTCCAGAAAATTCATATTTTGACACGCGTGCGTTTTTGCTGTATTCTTTTTGAATGGAATGCATTTCTTTTAACGATGTTTCTTTTACCTACCCCATGGTGGAGGGGGATTTGGATGCCGAGGGAAAGCAGATTGTGCCCAAGCCTGTGTTTTATCATTTTTCGGCGGAGCTTCCGGGCGGTTTTGTGAGCCTTGTGGGGCCAAATGGTTCGGGGAAGTCTACCTTTTTGCTTTTGGCTTCGGGCCGCATTGTTCCCCAGGAGGGAAAGTGCCTTTTGTTTGGAAAGGATGTGGCTTCTTTGCCTGAGGAGCAGAAGAATCTTGTGGCTTCGGTGATTTACCAGAACATGGAATTTGAAAGCAAGGAAAAGGTTTGCTCCCTTTTGGATACGGTTTTTAAGAGCGGAAACTATAAGGGTAAGGCTTGCGGGATTCATTCGGGCGATTTGCTTAAGGAAGTTATTGAGCAGTTTGAGCTTGGCGGCCTTCTTGACCGCGGGCTTATGGAACTTAGCAAGGGCGAGATTCAGCGGGTGCTGCTTGCTTTTAGCATGCTTTACGGTAGCGCTTCTATTTTTATGGACGAGCCGCTTTTTGCACTTGAGCCCAGGCAGAAGGAGAGTGCCCTTTCTTACATAAAGGAATTTTCTGCAAAGACCGGGACGGCTGTTTTTATTTCCATGCACGAGCTTGAGCTTAGCAAGAAGTATGCGGAAAAGGTGATGCTTTTTTATCCCGACCGCAATATAGATTTTGGCACGCCGGATGAGGTTCTTACTTCCGAGGATTTGGAGAAGGCTTATGGGGTTCCGGCTTCCATGCTTAAGCATTCGGAGGACATGACTCGGGAAGAGCTTATGCAGACGGCAGAGGCTGTTCTTGCTGTGCAGAAAACTGCTAAGTAGGTGTTTTTTTATTTTTTCTGATTTTTCTGGACCGCATTTTGTATGCTAACCCGCTTTCCAGGGTTTCGCTTTCGCTCCATTGCTGTTGGGTTCGCCCCTTCGACTATGCTCAGGGAGCGCACCCAACAGCAACGGCTTCGCCGCCCTTCCAATCGGGGGTAGGTTTTGTTTTTCTAGAAGTCGTCCTGAATGTAAATCATTACGTCTTCGCGGGCATCGATGCGGGGGCTAAAGTTTAGCGTAACGGTGTCGCTTGTTGCTTTTCCGATTGAATGTATTACAAAGCCGTGGGGGCGGATGTCCGGGGAATATCCGTTTGCGACAATCTCTGGGCCGTCATTGTTCCTGAACAAGTCGATTGCGGTCATGCTTCCTTCTGCGTCCTTGTTGAGTGTGGGCAGTCCGTTTTCTTCTGCAAAGGGGCTTCTAAAAATGCAGGCCTGTATGAAGAGCTTGTAAACCTGCCGCCTTGAATATCTTCTTCCTGTGTTTGCATAAATTGAATAAAGCACGGATTCCATGTTTGCGCGGGAATGATCTTTGCTCATTGTACTCACAAACTGGGGGCCACCGAATTCTCTTGCAAGCCAGGCGCCGAAGGTGTATGAGTTTGCGTATGAACTGATGGTATAATCATTGTCTTCGCGGAATTCGTCTATTCCGGAAAGATAGTAGCTGTTTTTAAAGTCGGAGATTCTTAGTGTTTGTGGGGCGGAGTTGCCTGTTCCTAGCTGCTCTGCCATTAAGTCTTCGCAAAGCATGGAAAGCATTTCGTTGTACCAAGTGTCGCTTTCTATTCCGTAGATTGTCTTTTGCCCAAAGTGTATCATGTGCTGGAATTCGTGGAAGAGGGTGGTGATGGCAAGGTCGCTTACAGTGGAGCTTGGGTTTGCGTAGCCGTTGCCGTTGTTGCAGAAGGCCGCATCCAGGTAGAAATATTTTCCTTGGTTGGAATAGGCCCTTGCGTCGCGGTAATTGCCCTGCTTAAAGTAATCTTTTGCCCCAAAGAAATATCCTGCCACGCCAGATTCGTTTTCTTGTTGGCCATGGTCGTTTGCAATGTCGTAGATTACTATGTTAACAAGGGAGCCAGTGTCCTCAATTTTATAAGCTTTGGTCGGGCTTGAATGGCAGCTTGCATCAAAGAGGAAGTCGTATTCTTCTCCAAAGATTTCGCGTTCGTGGTAGTAGTGGGCTGCAAATTTGTCTGCCACGTCTTGGGCAAGGTCATAATTGACGGTTGTTCCTTTGCATTCGTTTCCTAGGAATTCATTTACAACCCAGACAAGGACAACAGGTATTTGCTGGTTGTAGTAGCCTACAGCGCACAGGGTTGCGTCTTTTGCCGCGTAGCTGTTCATGTCGTTTGAAACGTCAACATAGATTCTTCTTGTTATTGGGGCTGAACTTGATCTGTAGCCTTCCACAAGCTGGTTGTTGTCGTAGATTGTGTTGCAGTCGTGGTTGTAGGCGGCGCTTCTTGCTGCTGAGCGGCCTCTCCTGCTGAACCCTGCAAGGACTGCTTTTCTTAGGGACTGGGGTTCTTTAAAGGCTTTTGTGTGCATGGCCGGGTTTTGTGTCTGCTTTTGTCTTTGTCTGCTTGCAGCCTGCATTGCCTGTGCTATGGAAAGGGCACTTCTTCCTGAGCTTTGTCCTGCAAAGGTTAGGATTGGGGCTTCTTCTATTCCGCTTGTGCTTGTTATGAAGCGGGTGCTGTTGTAGTGGATGGGGCTTCCGTTATAGGGATGGGCGTTGTTGTAGTTTACGTAGAGCAGCTTTTTCCCATAAACGCCTGTAAGGGTGATTGATGTTCTGTTTCCTAGGTTTTTGCAGTATTCACTGTCTTCCAGGTCTGCCCCGTCGTTTGTGTTGTATTCGTCTTCTTCTGCTTCTGATGCTCCTCCGCAAGATGTAAGAGCCAAGGGGAATATGAACCCAATGGCAAGCGCGGCTGCAAAAATGTGGGGAAGTTTTTTCCTTAGAATCTTCTTCAATTGTTTTACTGCTCCTTGTGCTGTGCAGAAGGCTGACTATAGTGTTTATAGATTACCTTAGTTTTGAGAATATTACAACTGCTTGCTGTAGAAGACCTCGGAAATCAATTTTGGGCTTCACTGCAGCAAAATCTGTCTGAACCAAAATCAATAGATTCAATTTGACCGCTAACGGTGCGGAGAAGCGGGCTACCAGGGTGGCTTGTCCTGTCGCTCCAGTTGCCGTCAAACGCCCTGCGGGCTTTTAGGGCAAAAGCAGGATGCAAAGTCGCGTCATGCCAATCCACCCTTCACGCCCTCTTCCCCGCACATTTTTTTTGCAACAGCATTTGCCTTCCGCTGCACTCATACGCCATAGCAATGACGTGTAATATATCCGAAAACTGATTCCCGGCTGCTTTGCATAAGGAATTTTTTAACTCTTTCTTGCCAAGGAATAACGAGCCATGGATGGCGACTTAGCAACATGCAGAAGCCATCGGCTTCTGCAATCCTCAAAAAATCCACGGAGGGATTTTTTGAGGCGACCTACGCCCGATTGGAAGGGTTGCGAAGCAAGACCGCCGGATGGCGGGCCGGAGCGATAGCGTAGCCCTGGAAAGCGGGTGGCGCAAAGCGGTATTCGGTCGAATTAGCCAAGGAATAATATGGTAGAGCTAATAAACGTATCGTCCAGAGAAGTACTTAAATAGATGCCAATAACAGATGCCGAATCGAGTTCGGCATGACTGGTTCCAGAGGCATGACGGTTTGTTAATGGGTAAGAATGTAGTACTTAAAGTCGCGCTCGTTAAGCGGCTTTGAATAGTAGTAGCCCTGGGCCACGTTGCAGCCTACGCTACGCAGAAGTTCCACATGCTTTTCCGTTTCTACGCCCTCGCAAACCGTAAGCTTTCCAAGGTTGTGCACCATTTTTATCATGGAAGTAAGGACTATGCGGCTTGCCTGTGAATATTCCGCGTGGTGCAAAAAGCGCTGGTCAAACTTGATTATGTCCACAGGAATCTCGGACAGCATGTTGAGCGACGATGAGCCTGAGCCAAAGTCGTCCATGCTAACCTTAAAGTCTTCGCGGTGCAGGCGTTCAATGAAGTCTTTTATAAAGTCGTCGTTTGCACCCGCAAAGCGTTCTTCTATTTCAAGCTCTATGTAGCGCTTGGGAATGCCGTACTTTGCCACAAGTGAGTTAAGGTTTTCTATGAAGGCCTTTAGGTTGTAGTTAAGGCGTGAGATGTTTAGAGAAACAGGAACCAGAGGCACGTTTTCTGCCATAAGTCGGTTCATGTACTTGAATACGGTTTCGTAGACGTAGTTGTCCAGCTTTCCAACAAGTCCATTCTTTTCCAGTACGGGAATAAAGCGGTCCGGCGGTACAAGTCCGTCCTTGCTCTTCCAGCGCACGAGGGCTTCCGCTCCGCAGATTGTCTGCTTGTCCAGGCAGGTCTTGGGCTGGTAGTAGACCATGAATTCCTCGTTCTTGAGGGCTTCTTCTATGTTGTTTTCTATAAATTCCTCGTTTTCCCTCTGGGCCTTAAGCTGCTCATTGTAGACGGAGAAGTTTTCCACCATGCTGTCGTGGTTGCTCTTTCTTGCGTAACCGGCGCGGCTTATAAGAATCTTTAGCGATTCGCTTCCGTCGCTTACGGCGTTTCCGCTCTTTATTACAAGGTGGATGTTTTCGCTCTTTCCAATCATGTCCTGCATGAGGGAAATTTCGCTTTCCATGTTGTTAAGGCAGCTGGATTCCTTGTCCTGAATCCTCTGGAAGATGTAGAAGTTGTCCGCATAGCCTCGGCCCAGCACAGTGTCTTTGTGCTTTCCGTAGCACTGCATTATCTGCTTTGCAATGGAAATAAGGATTTTGTCCCCTTTTTCCGTACCGTAGATGCGGTTTATAAAAGAAAAGTCGCGTACGTTAAGTTCCGTAAGCAGGAAGTTGCCCTTTTTGTAGCGCAGCATTTTGCCCGTTGCCTTTTCAAAGCCATTGAGCGAATGGATTTTGGTAAGGTCGTCGTATTCCATTTTGTGGCGCAGCTTCTTAATATGGTAGATTACCACAAAAAGCACGCAGATTACAAAGAGAATAAGAATTCCTGAAAGGGAAGAAACCATTATGCTCCTGTTCCTCTGTCTGGAAAGCAAATCCCTTGCGTACAAGGCCTGCTGCTCCGAAAGCTTGTTGTAGTAGTTATAGGGGAACTGGGCAAAGGCCCTGTTGAGTATGCTTATCATAACGTCCGGGCGGTCAAGCGAGACGTAGATGCACATTGGAACGTCGTAAACCGCCTTCTGCTGCTTTTGAAGAGACTTGAACCTTCCCAGCTTAAAGAGGTGGTCAAGGTATGTGTGGTTGATTATGGCAGCGTTGCATTTTCCGGTGGCAATGGCCCTAAGGCATTCCTCCACGCTTTTCATTGGTTTTGCGTCAAAGGAAATGAACCGTTCGCGGAAGAAGGGCACTATGTTCATCATGTCCAGTGGAATTGCAATTGATTCCGTAGTTTCCACCCCCTGCTTCCTCTGCAAGGAAGTTGTGAATTCCTCTATTGTGTGACCGGGTGCGCATATAAGAACCGCATTTACGCTGTAGAATGCATTTGTGCAGCGCAAGCCCATGCCGCCTTTTTTGCTGTCAGAAGTTACCGGCTGCGGAATTTCCGAAATTCCTGGTAAGAATTCAGTGTTGTCCGGCCTTTTTACGGAGTCAACCACAAAATCCATGCCGGAAATAGAAGAAACCTTCTTCCAGAATTCGTTCTTTACGTTAAGAAGTTCCGTAAGGTCGTCGCCAATGTTTGTTTCCAGAACGTGAACCGGCGAATGATCCTTTATGTAGGCAATTTCCTGCTCAGAGGGGTTCCCCAGGTAGAAAGCCTGGCCCCTGTTTGGACCCGCCATCATTGTTGCAAAGCGCAGCGGATCTTCCCTTAGGATTTCCGAAACACCCTTGTCCAAGGCCTGAATTATGCCCTTGTCCCTGCTGGCAAAGAAAACCCTGTATTCCCCAAGCTTTTGGATGATTTTCTGCTCTTCAACAGGGAATGAAAGGGTTTGCGTGCAGGCCTCTATGCCGTTCTTGATGAATTCCTCTTCTATATAACGTCCCAGCGGCAAAAGCACAACCCTTAGGTTCAGGCCGTTTCTTGCGGAAAATTCCTCCAGAAGCTTCTGCTGGAAGGGTGAATCCGGGCTTGCACTTGCCGTTGCGCCTGCCATTCTTTTAAGGTTGGCATTGTTAAAGTCGCTTTCCTTGTAGCTTTCCACAAGGATTATGTGCTTGGTAACAGAGGGATTGCTGCTGTAGAAAAGCTTTGCGGGGGAATCCTGCTCGGTTACGTCAAAAATAAGGTCAAGCTTGTCTTCGTTTAAGAGCTTAAGGGCTGTTTCGTTTGCTTCCGCGGCTGAATCTGCATAGCCCAAGTCCACATATTCATAATGCCAGTCGCACCTTTGGGCAAGCAGGCTAAGGTAGTCCGAATAGTACATCCTTAGTGAACGGGGCGGGTCATTTGACAAAAATTTATAGGTTTCCAGCGATGGAACTCGTATCGTTCTTGCAGATACGGTTGCAGAAGAGAAAATTGTTAAGCCTAGAACAAGGCACCGGGCAAAAGCCTTTAGCGCAAAAGAAAACTGTTTCACTGTAAAAAAATCACTTTTATTAATATATCTCTATTGTAATGCTGAATTAACATTTGGAAAAGTAGAATTTTAGAAATTTTTGTCAAATATCAACGATTTTTTTCATTTTACTCTCTTTTGGGACTTCGTTTGGGCGCATTTTTGCATTCGCAAAAACCGGGCTTTCCGCCGTTCCGCGTCTTACGCGCTCCATTCCCGGTGGTTTTCTCCCAAATCCTTCTGCCCTGCAAGCAAAGTCTTTTTAACCATCAAAAAAAAACGCTTAGCCCTAGCCCCCCGGGAACGCCTCCGGCGCGGCTACAATCCCTTGCGCGTATTTTTCACACAAATTGCTTGGTAGCCCCCTCCAATCCCCGCCATCACCCCAAACTTTGCCGTCACCCTAAATTTTGCCGTCATCCCGAACTTGATTCGGGATCTGTATAAGATAGCACCTATTCTACGACTTTGCATCCTTCATATTTTTCTTTATTTGCATACCTTGCAGAAGGTAAGCGCAACATACAGGAAATACAATGTAGCAAAACAGTGTGCGGAAGCACTGGAATGTAGGCTGAAAACTCGGCAAAAAAGCATTTGCGCGGAGCGAGCGCAGCAGTGTAGGTTGCAGAAAAATACTTCTTTATGCAAAGCAGCCGGAAATCAGGTTGGGGTGCAGCGGAAGGCAAATCCGTATGAAAACACGCATTGGAGCGGAACGTACTCGGCAGCATAGGTTGCAGAAAAATACTTCTTTATGCAAAGCAGCCGGGAATCAGCTTTGGGGCGTAACGGGAAGGAAAATCTGGATGAAAATCCATTTGCGCGGAACGACCGAAGGGAGTGAAAGTCCTATTACCGCGCACCATGGATTTTCAGCCAGATTTTCCTGGTAGTGAAGCCCAAAACTGATTCCCATGTTGCGCCCTTGACTAAGCTCCCGCAATGTTTATAATATATTCCACGAAGGGACGTTGAAGTTTATTATTTCGCGTCTCTTTTTGTTTTTAAATAACGGAGGACAAAAAAAATGAAAAAGATCTTTGGAACTTTGCTTGCTTCCTGTGCTGTATTGACTCTTGCCCTTGCCTTAACCTCTTGCAGCAAGAGCAAAAAAGTGGCTTCTGGCGGACTTACCATAGAAGAAGGAACCCTTAAAATTGGAATGGAAGTTGGATACCCGCCCTTTGAATACTTTGACGCGGACGGAACCACCCCAATCGGGTTTGACGTGCAGCTTGGCGCAGAAATTGCCCGCCGCCTTGGCCTTAAGGTTGAATACGTAGACACAGCCTGGGACGGAATCTTTGCAGGCTTGGACACAAAGCGCTACGACTTAATCATGTCCGCAATGACCATTACAGAAGACCGCCTTGCAAACTACAACTTTTCAAAGTCATACATCGGCAACGCACAGGCCATAATCGTCCGCAAGGATTCAGACAAGGGAATCAACACCCCTGCCGATCTTGAAGGTCTAAAGGTAGGTTTCCAGGCCGAAACAACAAGCGACTTCTACATGCGCAGCCTCCGCGACAAGACAGGGCTCAACTTTGTTTCTGAAGGCTACGACAAGGTTATGAACGCCTACGACGACCTTAAATTCAAAAGAATAGACGCTGTATGCTCAGATTCCCTCGTTGCGGTAAAATACCTTAGCGAAGACAACTGCGAGTTCAAGAAGGTTTGGGAAGGCGTTGCAGAGGAATTCTTTGGCGTGTGCATAAGCAAGAAGAACCCTGAGCTTTTGGAGAAGGTTAACAAGGCCTTGGACGACATGATTGCAGACGGTACCCTTTCAAAGATTTACATTGATATTTTTGGCGGGGATTTGCTTTACACAATAAAAGATTCTCCATATAATAAGTAGACTATGAATGCATTAAAGAAAATACTGGGCTGGATGCCTCAGCTTTTGGCCGGTGCCAGGATTACAATTCTTCTTACTCTGTGCGCGGTTTGTGCCGGCATCTTGCTGGGTATTTTTATTGCGCTTGGAAAAATGTCTAAGCGCAAGTGGGTGCGCAGCATCTGTTCTGCTTACACCTTCTTTTTCCGCGGTACCCCCCTTCTTATGCAGCTTTATTTTGTCTACTACGGTCTGCCGGAAATAAGCCGCTCCCTTACCATAAACAACCAGTTTTTGGCTGCCTTTATAGCATATTCGCTTAACAGCGCGGCCTACTGCTCAGAAATTATCCGTGCAGCAATCCAGTCAATAGACAAGGGGCAGAGCGAGGCTGCAGAAGTTCTTGGAATGAACTACTTCCAGACCATGCGCCTTGTAATTCTTCCCCAGTCAATAAAGAGGCTTGTTCCCCCGATAGGAAATGAATTCATCATGCTGCTAAAGGACGCATCCCTTGTTAGCCTTATTGCCCTTGCGGACATTACAAAGGTAACGAGAAGCATTCAGTCTTCAACAACGTCGTCTTTGGTCTACATTCCCGCAATGATTTTGTACCTTGTTATTACGGCTGTGTTTACCCTCTTCTTCCGCCGCCTGGAAAAAAGGCATTCGGTTTACGAATGATGGTTGTTGGAAAGGGACGGTAGCGAGGAGCTTTTATGTCAGAAGAAATGTCAGGCGCAACAAGCGTTCAGTATATGATAAAAACGGAAAACGTCAGCAACAGCTTTGGCCAGCTAAAGGTTCTGCACGACGTTTCCCTAACCGTAAAGCCTAGTGAAGTTGTATGCATCATAGGTCCGAGTGGGGCAGGAAAGTCAACCTTTCTGCGCGCCATAAACCACCTTGAGCATATAGATGACGGAAAGGTTTTTATTGCGGGGCAGCAGATTGCAGGCTGTGAAAACGGAAGTGCAAAATTCCGCATTTCTGCAAAGGAGCGCAGGAAGATTCTGCTTAGCGTAGGAATGGTTTTCCAAAAGTTCAACCTTTTTCCCCACAAGACTGCCCTTGAAAATACAATGGTAGCACCAATGAGTGTTCTTAAGAAGTCAAAGGAAGAGGCAAAGGCTAAGGGTATAGAGCTCTTGAACCGCGTTGGCCTTGGAGACAAGATAAATTCTTACCCGGCAAAGCTTTCCGGCGGACAGCAGCAGCGTGTTGCAATTGCCAGAGCACTTGCCATGGATCCAAAAATCATGCTTTTTGATGAACCCACATCTGCCCTTGACCCGGAGCTTGTTGGCGAAGTTCTTGGCGTAATGAAGCAGCTTGCAAAGGACGGCATGACCATGGTTGTTGTAACTCACGAGATGGGATTTGCCCGCGAGGTTGCAGACCGCGTAGTCTTTATGGAAAGTGGCCGCATCGTGGAAGAGGGAAGCCCCGACCAGATTTTTAACGCCCCAAAGAATGACCGCCTAAAGAAATTCCTTGGTGCGGTTCTTGAGCAGTAGTTTGGACAATAGCCGGGAATGTAAATGGGCAAGGTTAGCCTTGTGCAAAAATCAGAGCTTATTTTCTCCAACAAAAGTCTCTGGCTTTTAATATGGCCCCTGCTGGTGGAACAGCTTTTGCAGATTACGCTTGGAATGGCGGACGTTGCAATGGTTTCTTCCATTGGCGAGGCGGCTGTGGGCGGAGTTTCCCTTGTAGACCAGATTAACATTCTTTTGACCCAGGTTTTTGCAGCCCTTGCGACTGGCGGTGCCGTAGTGTGTTCCCAGTACATAGGTGCAAAAAGAAAGGACATGGCAAATGAAAGCGCAAGGCAGCTTTTGTATACCGTAACAATCATTTCCCTCCTTCTGCTTGTGCTGGGCCTTGTCTTTTACAGGCAGATTCTTTCGCTAGTCTTTGGAAAAATAGAAGCGGACGTAATGCAAAGCAGCAGGCTTTATTTTTTGATTACCCTCTTTGCGCTTCCGGGGATTGCCCTTTACAGCGCGGCGGCAGCTCTTTTTAGGGCGCAGGGAAATTCCCGGGTAAGCATGGCAATTGCCCTTCTTGTAAACGTTCTGAACATTGGCGGAAATGCGATAATGATTTACGGCTTAAAGTGCGGGGTGGAAGGTGTTGCTATACCCACGCTTGTTTCAAGGACAGCCGCCGCTTTTGTTCTTCTTGCAAGGCTATACCGCGCAAAGCCAAGCAAAGAAAATGGCTCTGCTGCATTCCTTTCTATAAGGGGAATATCCCGCCTGCACATTGAGTGGTCTATCGTTGCAAAGATTCTAAAAATTGGCATTCCCAACGGAATAGAAAATTCAGCCTTCCAGATTGGAAAAATTCTTGTGCTTTCACTCATTGCAACTTTTGGAACGGGTGCAATAGCCGCAAACGCTTCTGCAAACACCCTTGCAGCCCTTGAAGTTTTGCCAGGTGCCGCTGCAGGACTTGCCCTTTTGACGGTTGTTGGACAGTGCATTGGGGCTGGAAAAAAAGACCAGGCCGTTTACTACACAAAGAAAATCATGCTCTTTACCTACGCAGGGTTCTGGGCACTAAACATACCCTTCCTCTTGTTTTCCAAACAGATACTGGGACTTTATTCGATGAGCGAAGAAACAACAATGCTTGCCTGGTACATGACCCTTGCCCACGGCATCTTTGGCATGCTTATCTGGCCCTTGTCCTTTACCCTGCCCAATAGCCTTAGGGCCGCAGGAGATGCCGCCTTTACCATGGTAGTTTCTTTTGTTAGCATGTGGACAATCCGGGTTGGCATGAGCTACGTCTTTAAGTACACGCAGATATTCGGTCTTGTTGGCTTTATGAACTGGCCGCTTTCTTTCTGCTCACTGGGAGTTTGGTTTGCCATGATTTTGGACTGGGTCTTGCGTTCCTTCTTTTTTGTGGTGCGCTTTGCAAATGGCTCTTGGAAAAACAAGCGGGTGGTGTAAAAGCGCGGAAATCAGTTTGGGGCTCCACTACCTGTCACGCTCCGCACTAATAGATATTCCTCTTCCTTGCCAAGCAATATTAAGCCATGGAGGGCGACTTAGCAATGTGCAGAAGCCCTTGGCTTCTGCAATCATTCAAAAAATCCACGGAGGAATTTTTTGAATGCACGTACGCCGCCATGGAGCCCTGGGAACAAAATCCCCTCCGTGGTATTTTGTTCCCGTAAGTTTTCTGCGAAAACTTACCGTATTTCTATAGCAACAAAATGACGCGCCCTCCCTGGCGCTGCTTTTAGCTAAACAATGTAGTCGAAGGACTGGATGAGCGTTAGCGAAGGGCGGATTGCGCAACGAGCAGGAATGTGCGAAGTTTCAAGCGACGGCGGTGACGCAAACAGACGTTCGGTCGGATTAGCCAAAGAACAAAATGGTAGAGCAATCAGGA